>OOCS01001131.1_pt1 | contig 12120 bp, 9 predicted proteins | sample 1671411 | NCBI WGS metagenome assembly OOCS01 (sample SAMN06348154, study PRJEB24527) | human gut metagenome | biome: human gut; feature: ankylosing spondylitis patient; material: feces | host: Homo sapiens | place: China | collected 2015-10 | reverse complement strand
CGATGTCGCTGCTCTGGACTGCGGCGAGACGCTCTTCGGCGCTCAGCGACTTGTTTTCCATGGTCTTGGCGGCGTCGCGCAGTACCTTCTTGTCGGCTGCGGAAAGCTTGGAATCCTTCGCGTCAGCCCAACGTGCGAGCAGCTGTGCGCCGGATTCCAGCGCATTCTCCACGTCGTCATTCACTTCAACCTTGATGGCGGCGTCGTGTAGCCAGGACTGGTAGGTGTCTTCCCAGCCTTCGACCACGATCTGCCATTCGCCCAGCTGACGCTTGACGGCGGCATAATCGGCATCCCACGGCTTCAGATCGCTGTGTTCGCCGATCTTGACCATGGCTTCCCAGCGGTCGAGGCCCGGATTGGTGCAGGTCATGGCGAAACGTTCAACCTCGCGGCCGCGTGCGTTGCGCACGGACACGGTCGCTCCTGCCTTGGTGCGGCCTTCGATGAACACTTGGGCGGTGACGTTGAATGCTTCGCCGAGCTCCACGCGTGCCGGGAACAGGCCGTTCTCAACGTTCGGGGTGATGTCGAGCACGTTCACGCGGCCGAACTGTTCGGGGCTGGTGCGTTCGATGACGGGGGCTGGGGCTTCGCCGACCGTTTGCGGTGCGGCGGCCTTCGCTTTGGTGGTGCGCTTGCGAGCGGTGGATGCCGTGGACTTTTTGGCTGCGGCGGTGCGCTTGCTAGGCGTCTGAGACGTTGCTGATGCCGTTTTGGCGGCCGCGCTTTTGGCGGTCGTCTTCTTGACGGCTGGTTGCTTGGTTGCGGTGGTGCGCGGTTCCGCGCTCTTATCTTCTTCTGCCATACCGCCGATTATAGAGGAGAAAAGGTGGATTTGGGTGAACTATCTTCCGACCAGCGATTTCCACCCTTTGTGGATAACTTGTTTACCTACGATTGGTAAAACGTTTTTTGTGGATAAGTTACGTTTGCTGACAAGCGAAGTTGTCCACAAAAACGGCAAAAAGAACGTCCTCCGACCACAACCCTTGAAAAAGGCCATGTGGCAATCGCAAGTATGCAAGCCTGTTGAATTACGACAACAACGATGTGCATATCGAAAGGACGATGCGATGAATGCGATGAAACGACATACGCTTGCGATTCTGGCCGCGGTATTGGCGGCCTGCATCATAATCGTGGGAATGACCTGCCCGGCCGCGCTGGCCGCCGAACAGCTGCTGCGCGCGAACGGCAAGCATTACAACTATTTTCTCGATGGAAAACCGTATGTGATCGGGGTGAACGCGGAATCGAGATCGGGCAAATTCTATTATTGCCGGCAAATCGAAAGCATGACCGACTATAAGGTCACCGAAACCACCACCGTGGAAAATACGGAAGCGGCGCGGCGCCTCGCATGGCTGCTGTCCGAATATCAACATGACGGGGAACCGGTGCTCACGTATGCGGCGATCGGCGTGCTGGTGCACCGCAACTATGACGACCAAAAGGTGTGGGTCAGGCATGAGCAATACCTCTTCTCGGTGATGGACGGGCTGGAAAGCAAGGTCAACGAGCTTTGGGAGGAGGCCGCGAACAAGCTGCCGGTTTCTTCGAGGGTGACGCGTGATGATCGACAGGGATTGCGGTCCGGAAGCCTGTTCGTGCAGTTGCTGGATTCGAGTGGACAGCCGATCGAGGGCGTATTCACGGCGACGATCGAAGGTCCGGCCGTGTTCGACGAGGACGACGAGCCCACGGCAGTCGGCTGGGCCGAACTGGAGGGAACCACCGTGTATTGGCATGCAACGGGTGCCGGCGAGGTCAATATCAAGGTCGGATACCAGTCCGTGGGATTGGATGAGGCCGTCACCGCGCAGAAAATGATGGTGCTGAACGATGTGGTGGAACGTGAGGATAGCCTGCTGACGTTCAATGTCGACAACCTTTATGCCCCCGAGCAGGAAATGCCGCAGACAGGAAGTCCGATGGGGCTGGTGTTGGGTTTGGCGGCTGCCGTGATGTGCTGCGGGGCGTTCATGCTGTATGCGGTACGGCGACGATGATATGCGGCGATGATGTCGTCTCGCGGAGGTGATGCTTCTCGATGAGAGTTGCGATATTTCAGCTGCAATATATTCCGCATGTGCGTGAGAATACGGCTATATCATGCTGAAAACGTTGAAATTAAGCCGCAGACGAACATATTTTTCTGCTGACGAACTCCCATTTTCACGTATCTACAATCATGGCGTCGTCGATACGAATGGAGGTTGCGATGACAGAAGAACATGCAGATGAAACGATGGTCGCGAGCATGCGTGCGGATGCCGAACGGCAGGGAGTCGATGATCGGAAGGTCACCGATGCGCCGCATTATCTGGCGCGGGTGCTGATGGCCAACGGCATACGAAACATGTATGGCGTGGTCGGCATTCCCGTCACCGATTTCGCGCGCATCGCGCAGGGCATGGGTATGCGATTCGTGGGCATGCGCCATGAGGAGGACGCTGTGAACGCGGCCGCGGCCGACGGATTCATCACCGGTCGGCCGGCTGTCACGTTGACGGTATCCGCTCCGGGATTCCTCAACGGTCTACCGGCACTGCTGGAAGCCACGGTGAACGGCTATCCGGTCATCATGATCGGCGGCTCCTCAACCCGCCATGTGGTCGACCTTGAGGAAGGCGAATACGAAGGCCTCGACCAGATGAACTACGCCAAGCAGTTCTGCAAGGCTTCGCTGCGCATCGACCGCATCGAAGATATTCCGCTCGCGGTGGCCCGTGCCATGCATATCGCCTCTTCAGGACGCCCAGGCGCGGTGTACATCGATTTCCCCGATGACACCGTGGCACAGACCCTGAGCCAAAGCGAAGCCGACCGCCTGATGTGGACGGCAACCGACCCGGCCCCCGCCATGGTGCCGGCACGCGAATCCATCGACGCGGCGCTCGCATTGCTGCAGCAGGCCGAACGTCCGCTCATGGTGATCGGCAAAGGCGCCGCAATCGCCCGCGCCGAAGAGGAAATCCGCGAATTCGTCAAGAAAACGGATATTCCATTCCAGCCAATGTCCATGGCCAAAGGCGTAGTGCCCGATACCGACCCACACAGCACGGCAAGCTGCCGTTCCATCGCGCTACGCAACGCCGACGTGGTATTGCTGGTCGGCGCGCGACTCAACTGGATGCTGTCGTTCGGCCAGGGCAAAACGTGGAACGAACATGTGAAATTCATCCAAATCGACATCAATCCGGAAGAAATCGAAAACACGCGCAGTATCGACGTACCAATCGTGGGGGATATTCGTTCCGCCATGACGCTGCTCAACGGATCTCTGGAAGAATACCCGTTCAAAGCTGACGAAACCTGGCTGAACATGCTGAAGGAAGCCAGCGCGAAAAACGTGGCGAAATTTGAAACCCGCGAACAATCCGATCAGCTGCCCATGAGCCATTTCAACGCCTTGGGAGCCATCAAAAAGGTGTACAACAAACACCATGAAGATCTCATTCTCACCAATGAGGGAGCCAATTCGCTCGATGATTGCCGCAACATCATCGACATGCTCGAACCGCGCCATCGTTTGGACTGCGGCACGTGGGGTGTGATGGGCTGCGGCACCGGCTATGCGATTGGCGCGGCGCTTTCCACTGGCAAGAAAGTGCTGTACATCGGCGGCGATTCCGCATTCGGCTTCGATGGTATGGAAGTGGAGGTGGCCTGCCGCTACCAGCTGCCCATCACCTTCGTGGTGCTCAACAACGGCGGTATCTACCGCGGCGACTTCGAAAACCTTGGAGCGGACGGTGATCCGTCGCCGCTGACGCTTACCTACAACGCGCATTACGAGAAGGTCCTCGAAGCGTTCGGGGGTAAAGGTTACTATGCCAGCACTCCGGAAGAAGTCGAACGCATGGTCGGCGAGGCGGTCGAATCAGGCAAGCCAAGCTTCGTGCATGTGCAGATCGCGCAGTATGCGGGCAAGGAATCCGGCAATATCGGAGCGTTGAATCCGAAGCCGGGGGTCGGAGCCCTCGTTGATTCCGAAGTCACCATGTACGACTACGCGACCGGCGCTCGCATGTAGCGCATCGGCTGTCGGTATGACATGTGGGCGTGCGAACGGTGCGCCCACTTTTTCTGCCTGAAAACCAATGATCCGATCAACGTATCTGCAATATCCGCAATATCAGCAATCAAACAATATTGCAGAAGATTGCAGATAGAAAAAATATAAAGAAAGAACGACAGTGATAAACATACTTGTTGACGACATCGTGCCAATTATTGTCATTATGGCATTAGGGTATATTTGTGGAAAATTCAGTTATTTTGATGACGATCAGCGGCAGGGACTGAATATCGCGCTTCCTGCGGCGTTATTTGTGTCCATCATCAAATCGACCCGTGCAATGCTTGCGAAAGACGCAACATTGACCGCCATCAGTTTCATCGGCGTCATCGTCATGTTTATGGTGAGCTATTATCTGTGCCGGTTGCTGTTCCACCGCAGCATTCAGGAGGCGGCCGTCTGTGCTCTGATCGCAGGATCTCCGACGATTGGTTTCCTTGGATTCGCTGTGCTTGATCCGATTTACGGCAACACCGTCAGCACGAATCTCGTCATAGCCATTATTTCCATCGTGGTCAACGTGGTGACCATTCCGATCGGCATGTATCTGATCAACCTCGGCCAGGCCAAAGACCGAGCGAAGTTTAGCGTGCAGGCCGAAAACGCGGTCAATGCAAAGGCCAATGCAAAAGGCGATATCACGCTTGACCCGGCGCGAGATGCCGCAACCGACAAAACCGCCGAACTTATGGTGCATGGCACGTCGAATACGGGAAAGAACCGCAACGGCAATCTGCAGGCGTTGCTCGACGCACTGAAGCAACCGATCTGCTGGGCGTCGTTATTGGCCATTTTCCTAGTGTTGGTGGGCATTCATGTGCCAAGCCAGGTGGCGCCGACCTTCGATCTGATCGCCAAAGCGAATTCCGGTGTGGCCGTGCTTTCCGCGGGCCTCGCGCTTTCCACGGTGAAATTCTCGCTCGGTTGGGAAACCATCTGGAACACGTTCTTCCGCCTGATTCTGACGCCTGCAGTGTTCCTTGGCGTGGCGCTGTTGTGTGGCATGGGCGGTGACATGAACAAGATTTCGATGCTGGTGATGGCGGTCGCGTTGCCGCCGGCGTTCTCAGGCATCATTATTTCCAGCCGTTACAACATTTATGTAAAAGAAGGCGCCTCGACCACGGCCGTCGCCACGGTGGCATTCGCGGCCACCTGTCTGCTGTGGATCTGGCTCGTCCCCTTCTGCGTGGGCTGATTCAGTATCCTCACTGTAGCTCACGAAGCGCATATAGTAACGGAACGTTGAAATTCCAACGTTCCGTTACTGCATGCGCTTTTTGTGACGGTAAACCGTAAGACGTAAGACATGGGATTGTGTGCGGAAGTGCGGGGCGTGGACTGCAATGGATGTGACGCATAACAAATAAGGGCGAATCTTGTGATCCGCCCTTATTCGTGCGCCAGTGCGCGCTAACGTGCGTTACTTCAAATCAGCCTGCACGCCATCGTTGCCGCCGATCACACCGGAATCACGCAGCGAAGCGATCTGATCGTCGTCATATCCCAACGCATGCAGAATCTCACGGTTATGCTCGCCCAGCTTCGGCGCACGCTGGTAATCCGGCACGAAATTACTCATCGTAAACGGCATGCCGATCGTCTTGAAATCGCCGCGCGCATCCTGCTGGTCAATGGTCACAATCGTGCCATCCCCATTCAAATCAGGATCGTTCTCCAACTCATACCAATCCAACACCGGGCCGACCGGCACGCCCTTCGCACCCAATTCCTTGGTCAGCGTGTACTTGTCGAACTGCATGGTGTACGCCTCAACACGCTGGTACACCTCGGTTTTATGCTCGTCACGCGCATTGGCGGTATTGAAACGCGGGTCGGTCAGCCAATCCTCGAATCCCATCGCATGGCAGAAATTCTCGAAGCCCTTCTTGGACTGTTGAACCACTATATATACGTAAGCGTTCGGGTCATGCTCCCAGCCTTTCGCGCGGTAGCACCAGCCAAGCACCAAACCACCCTCCGCATTCGCTGCGCGCGGAATGGCTTTGCCTTGCTTGCCCCACTCATAATTCGGGTAGCAGTCATAGTAGGAAAGCTTGCCCAAACGGTCGAGAATCAACTGGTCGCGCAGCTTGACACGGCACAAGTTCAGCACCGCATTCTGCATCGACTGGTACACATAGCAACCCTCACCGGTATGCTCGCGCTGCAACAGCGCCGAAAGAATGGCGATCAGCAGATGCATTCCGCTGTTGGAATCGCCCAATGCGGCGCCGGACTGCGTGGGCACATTGCGCTCGCCGTCATACCAGCCGGTGGTGGAAGCGGCACCGCCCGCGGACTGCGCGACCGGCTCGAACGCCTTGACATGCTCGAACCGGCTGCCCTTGTTGAAGCCCTTCAGCGACGCCATGATCAGACGCGGATTGATCGCATGTACGTCATTCCATCCGAAACCAAGCTTTTCCACGTCTCCCGGGCCGATATTCTCTACGAACACGTCGGCTTTCTTCAGGAGTTCGGCGAGGATTTTCTTGCCTTCCGGATCTCTCATGTTCAGCGTGATGGATTTCTTGTTGGCATTGAGCTGAAGGAAGTACAGGGAGTACGAGCCATCCACGTCGTTCATTTCATTACGTGTCGGATCTCCGCCCTGCACCTTCTCCACCTTGATGACGTCGGCGCCCATCCATGCGAGCATCTGCGTGCACGACGGGCCGGACTGCACCTGTGTCCAGTCAATCACGGTGATGCCTTTCAGCGGCGCGGTGTCCTGCGTTGCCTTTGTTGCCGTATCGTGCGTTGCGCTGTCTTGCATTGTGGTGTCCTGCGTCGCGTTGTGCGCGTTCGCTTGATTCATATAATGCATTGCCTTGTTCTCCTTATACCTGGTGATATGTGGTTGACGAGGTCAACGTAGCGCGTGCAACCTTGGAGAACGTTGGATTTTCAGCCTTGAGCGGCAATCTTCGCTTTCGGCACATGCGATTGGCGGATCCGGCGCATTTTCGCCATACTTTCGGCACATGCGATTGATGAACTCGGCTGATATACCCGGTTTTTGTCGGATTTTGTCCAGATTTTGTCCGGAAATTGGTTTTGGTGAGATTTGACGGGAAAACAAAAAAGCTAGGAATTGTTGCAATTCCTAGCTTTCATTGGTAGCGGGGCATGGATTTGAACCATGGACCTCTGGGTTATGAGCCCAGCGAGCTACCGAGCTGCTCCACCCCGCGTCGGCTTGTCTTTAAGACAGCTCTATTAACTTTACGATTACTTCCAAATATGTCAAATCGGCGTGTCGTATCAGTCCGGCCATGCAAAACCGCGTTGCAAATAGCGCGTTATTCATTTTTCCTATAACGGTTTCGGCTGATCGTGGGGGCAGGGAAGTGCGCCATATCCGAGCCCGCACCATAATAGAAGCATGCCTATCAAGATTCCCAGCGGCCTTCCGGCCAGAGACATTCTCGACTCCGAGCGTATTTTCGCGCTTGAAAAGCCTGAAGCGGAGCGCCAGCGCGTGCGTCCGCTCAAGCTGGTGATCTTAAATCTCATGCCGAAGAAAATCGAGACGGAAACGCAGCTGCTGCGTTTGATCTCGAAAAGTCCGCTGCAGGTGGAGATCGATTTCATGAAGACCTCCACGCACGAGGGTACGCATGTGAGCGCCGACCATCTGGTGAAGTTCTATGAGACCATTGAGGCGTTCCAAGACAACTATTACGACGGCTTCGTGGTGACGGGTGCCCCTGTTGAGCATCTTGATTTCGAACAGGTCGATTATTGGGATGAGTTCAAGCAGATTCTTGACTGGGCTTCCGCGCATGTGTTCTCCACTATGTATTTGTGCTGGGGCGCGATGGGTGCGCTCAATTATCGCTATAACGTGCGTAAAGAGAATTTGCCAGAGAAGATTTTTGGCGTGTTTCCGCAGTATTTGCAGGATGAATACTGCTTTTTGACGAACGGCTTCGATGAGATTTGCCTGCAGCCGCATTCTCGCCTTGCGGGGGTGGACGAGGGTGATATCGCGCGCAATCCGGAGTTGCAGGTGCTCACGTGGGGTCCGAAGTCCGGTCCTGGGCTGATCGCCACCCGTGATTTTTCGGAAGTGTTCGCGCTTGGCCATTGGGAGTACGGCAAGTACACCTTGGCCGAGGAGTATGAGCGTGATATGAAGAAGGGCATGACGAATGTGCCGTTCCCCGAAAACTATTTCCCGCATGATGATCCGCAGTTGGAGCCGGTGTTCGCGTGGCGCGCCCATGCCAATCTCCTGTGGCGCAATTGGCTGAATTGGGTGTATCAGACCACGCCATACGATTTGAGCGAGGTTCCGCAGCTTCGTGCGCAGAAGCGTCTTGGCACGGATCGTTCGATTCGTCATCAGCCGGGTTCGCCGCGTGTCGACGCGTTTGCGCCGTTCGTGCGTGACGGTTATGGCGTGATTCGCGATTGATTTGTGGATTGATCCGCATATTGATGTGATTGACGTGCGGCCGTGATTGGCGCGTGACTTTACGGCTGTTTACTGGTGGGGGCTTGCGTATGCGGCCCCTCTTTCTTTATATGCAGCACTTGTGTTATATGTGATACACTTGATGAAACGTTTTATCAATATGCTGTTTTCGTAAAACAAACTATTGGTTGCGTCGGCTATCCGACGATTCACAAAGCTGTGTCTAGTTAGTGCAGCTTGCTGCGAAACGCCGGGAAAACCAAATGGGAGTATGGAAAAGCCTAAGTGTGTGGATGTTGTCTAGACACGGGCTAATAATCCTATCCAGCCATTCGGAGTCGAATGCGTCGCACGGGACTCCGTTCGCGTCGACGCGCACTTCGAAGTACGCTTTGGTTAAGTAACCAGAACGTCACATTCGACTCGGTTGTTGGGTTAAACTAACAGCTGACACAAGAGCAGGAGGCGTGAATGATTGGTGCATTGGGAAAGGGCATGCTGACCATCGCTGATGGTCCCGAAATGCCCAGTGTCGATGACTTCCTTCCCGATCCGTTCGTTTTTCAGGGCACGCCGTTCGCCATCAACCGCATCATCCTCGTTCGCATCCTTGCGACCGTCATCATGTTGCTGGTTCTCGGAATTACGGCAAGCCGTGCAAAGCTCATCCCCAGCCGTTGGCAGGGAGCAGTCGAATGGTTGATCGAATTCGTCCGTGACAACATCGTCTATCAGGTGATGGGCGAGCTGCGCGGCAAGCGTTATGTGCCGATGATCACCACCGTGTTCTGCACGTTGTTGGTCTTCAATCTGTGTGGCATCATCCCAGGCTTCAATATCGCGGCAAGCGCAACCATTACGCTGCCGCTGGTATTCGCCATGTGGTGCTTCTGCCAATACTGGATTGCAGGCATTCGTGAAAAGGGCCTCGGTCACTTCCTGAGGGATGAGATCTTCCCGAAGGGTGTTCCGGCCCCGATCTACATTCTGCTGTCCCCGATTCAGCTGCTTGAGCTGCTGATTATCCGTCCGTTCTCGTTGACGATCCGACTGTTCGCCAACATGGTTTCGGGCCACTTGATTCTTGCGCTGTGCCTTTCGGCCACGCAGTACTTCCTCATTGATGTGGTGAACAAGGTGTTCATGCCATTCGGCGTCGTCACCTTCGCGGCTGGCATGTTCATGTTCCTGTTCGAAGCGCTGGTCGCTTGCCTGCAGGCTTACATCTTCGCCATCCTGACCACCGCATACATCAATATGAGCTATCCGGAGATCGACTGACCGCCGGCTTTTTAATTGTTGCTTCTTGTCAAGCAATAACCAGAAAGGAAACAATCATGGATATCGTTACCCTCGCTGAGGTTGCCGGCAACCTGAACGTCGTTGGCTACGGCCTCGCCGCCATCGGCCCTGGCATCGGTCTGGGCATCCTGATCGGCAAGACCATCGAAGGCACCGCTCGCCAGCCTGAGCTCGGCAGCCGTCTGCAGACCCTCATGTTCCTGGGTCTGGCATTCGTCGAGGTGCTGGCACTGCTCGGCTTCGTGCTCGCCTTCATCAAGTAAGACTTGATTCAAGGTAACACCGAAGACGCAAACGAACATGAAAGGAGGAAGACACTATGGTGACCGCAGCTAGCGAAATGGAATTGTTCCTTCCGAAAAGCTACGACATTTTCTGGTCGTTGGTCATTCTGATCATCGTCGCCGTGTTCTTCTACAAGTTCTTCCTGCCGAAGTTCCAGGCCGTGTTCGATGAGCGCGCTGCCAAGATCGAAGGTGGCATCGCCAAGGCCGAACAGGCCCAGAAAGATGCCGATGAAGCCAAGGCGAAGTATGAGGCTCAGCTGAGCAAAGCTCGCGTCGAGGCATCCAAGATCCGTGACGACGCACGTACGGAGGCATCGCATATCATCGCTGACGCGCGCACGCGTGCCGAAAACGATGCGGCGCAGATCACCGCCACCGCCCAGCGTTCCATCGAATCGCAGCAGCAGCAGGCTCTGGTGAGCCTCAAGGGTGAGGTCGGCGTGCTGGCAACGGCACTGGCCGGCAAGATCCTGGGTAGCAAGCTCGAGAATGACGATGTGCAGTCGTCGATGATCGACCAGATGATCGCCGACTTGGACAGCGACAAGAAGTGATCGAAACCTTCAAGAAAGGGAGGTGACCAATGCGAGGAGAAGCATCGCGTATCGCAGACCGCGTATCGCGTGACTCGCTGGCCCCCAAGCTGCGTGACAGCGGTGAGGACGCATGGCGTATCGGGAACGAACTGTTCACGATCACCAGCGCGCTTGACCACAATATCCAGCTTGAACGTGCCCTCACCGACCCGTCGCGCCCAGTCGAAGACAAGGTTGCGGTAGTCAAGACTCTGATCGGAGACCAGGCCCATCCGCTCGTGATGGAGATCATGTCCGATCTGGTGTCTCGCCGTTGGAGCCGCGTGTCTGATATCGCCAATGCCGTTGAGGATTTCGGCGTTGATGGCATGATGTACTACGCGGATTACACCAATACGACTTTGCAGGTCTCCATCGAGCTCGCAGAGTTGCATTCCGCACTGCTCAACCTTCCGGTCGTGCGTACCAAGCTGTATGACGCAACCGTTTCCAGTGAAGCCCGTGTCAAGCTGCTGTACAGCCTGATTGGAGACGCGGATTTCACCAAGGTGACCAAGCGTCTGGCCGAACACGCGACCTGCAATCTGCGCAATCGCCGCTACTTGCAGACCATTCAGTGGCTGATCAACAAATTCTCCCGCCATATGGGCGAATCGATGGTCACTGTTACCACGGCAACGCCGTTGAGCAAGGAGCAGGTGGAAAAGCTCATCGCCATTTACTCGGCGAAGACCGGTCATCCGGTGCACATCAACTCGGTGGTCGATCCGACCGTCATGGGTGGCATGCGCATCCAGGTGGGCGACGAGGTCACCGACAACACGGTGGTCGCACAGCTGCATCTTCAGCGCACGGTGAAGGCAACCGCCTGACGGTTCGCCGCACGGTGAACAAGCCTGAAACAAGACTTGACTGAATTTATAAACAACAATAAGGAGTGATCATGGCAGAACTTACCATTGATCCCACCACGATACGCAAGGCGCTCGATGAGTTCGTCGAGTCGTACAAGCCGTCGGATACCCCGACTCAGGAAGTCGGTTATGTCGCGACTGCTGGCGACGGCATTGCGCACGTGACGGGACTGCCTGGTTGCATGGCCAATGAGCTGCTGACCTTCGAAGACGGCACGCTTGGCCTGGCGTTCAACCTTGACGCCCGCGAGATCGGCGTGGTTATTCTCGGCGACTTCGCAGGTATCGAGGAAGGCCAGGAAGTGCGTCGTACCGGCGAAGTGCTCTCCGTGCCCGTCGGCGACGGCTACCTTGGCCGCGTCGTGGACCCGCTAGGCAACCCGATTGATGGTCTTGGCGAGATCAAGACCGAAGGCCGTCGTATTCTCGAGGCCCAGGCACCTGACGTTATGCATCGTCATCCGGTTGACGAGCCAATGTCCACCGGTCTGAAGGCCATCGACGCAATGACGCCTATCGGCCGTGGCCAGCGCCAGCTCATCATTGGCGACCGCCAGACCGGTAAGACCGCTAT
>OOCS01001130.1_pt1 | contig 12125 bp, 14 predicted proteins | sample 1671411 | NCBI WGS metagenome assembly OOCS01 (sample SAMN06348154, study PRJEB24527) | human gut metagenome | biome: human gut; feature: ankylosing spondylitis patient; material: feces | host: Homo sapiens | place: China | collected 2015-10 | reverse complement strand
AGACTGCCTGCTCGTATTTCTTTAATGCGTCGCCTGTGCAGATGTCTTCAAAATGTTTTAACTTCTCTTCTGTTGTCAAAGCAGTCACCTCCTTGAATCTTATAGCTTTAATCCGATCGCGTCATTTACATACGCGGTGATGAAATCCGGCCGTCTTCCGGTTCCGTGACGGTCCGGAATCTCGATGAGCAGCGGCTTTTTATGTTCCGTGCGGACGGTCTTTACGAGGTCCGGGAACTTTCGTCCCAGCGACTCCGTCAGCAGGATGATGCCGATGTTCTTGTCTTTCAATGATTCGTTGAGCGCTTTTTCAAGTGTCTCTTTTTCTTTTACGATGACACCGTCCACGCCGGCCAGCCGCATGCCGGTCAGCGTGTCAGCGTTATCGCTGATCAGATACATTCTCATAGCGATCCTCCATTTCCGGATCTGCGGATCAAAGTTTACCGATGATCATGAAGGAGATGATAAGTCCGTACAGGCACACACCTTCGGCAAGACCTACGAAGATCAGGGATTTACCAAGAATGGAAGAATCCTCACTGATCGCTCCGAGTGCTGCGGATGCTGCTGCGGAAACGGCAACGCCGCCGCCGATGCAGGAGAGACCGGTGGAAAGAGCGGCTGCGATGTAGCCCATGCCGGTCGAGATGCCGCCGGCTGCTGCAGTTGACTCTGCTGCGAATGCAGTGCCGTTGAAGAGTACGCATACTGCAAAGAGCATGGTTCCGAAGAACATCACGGTGTTGGCTGCAAGAGCGGTCTTATAACGGCCTCTTGTTTTTTCTCCTGCGGCGAAAGCGCCGAACGGGACTGCAATGCTGAAGATGAGTGCAACGGTTAAAAGAACTTTTACTGCGATTGTCATGACTGATGACCTCCTAAATTCTGTAGTTTAACTGAAAGTATTATATCTGTTTCTGATAAAACGGCTTGAATTCACGGCCGGTTCCTTTGTAGAAACGGCTGAACAGCTCGTAGTACTCAAGACGAAGAACCTGGATCCCGACGATCAGACCTTCCATGCCGCAGACGAACAGGTTTCCGAGAACAATGACCGGTATGGACGGTGTTCCGGATTCTGCACCTGCAAGCATCAGGACGACCTGCATCATGGCCGCGTGGCTCACTGCGAAGGCGCCGACACGGACGAAGGAGAGCGTGTTGGAGAAGTAGCTTAAAAGCACTTCAAACAGCTCGAAAAAGCCCTGTGTGACGAACATGCCGAAGCCGCCGGAGATCTTTTCGGACTTTTTCTCCAGGATCGCGGTGAGCGGTTCCTTAAAGAACATCACGATGAGCGGCAGGACGAACATTACGATGAGGATCGCAGCTGCCGGCAGCGTGTGTCCGCTCATGAATAAAACGATGGTTGCCGCAAGACTCAGATAGAAGATGAAGCCTGCGAGACCGTTTGTGTCGAACCAGGTCTTTTCGATGTCGTGGTTCTTAAAGGATGTTGCCATGTTGAGGATCATCGTGAAGAGGATGACCGCCATGCCGAGGGCGATGGCAACGACAAACACGGTATTTAAACGGCCCACAAACGGGAGATCCGTCATGGCTTCCGTCGGGCGCAGCCACAGAGCGGGGATCACGTCCTCGAATCCGAATACGCTTCCAAACAGGAATCCGAAGATCGTTGAGAAGAAGCCGCAGCAGGAAATGATGGCCGCAAGGTTGATCTTCTTAAATTTGTAGAGCAGGAAACCGCCGATCAGGAGCAGAAGTCCCTGTCCGGCATCTCCGAACATGAAACCGAAGAAGACGGAGTAGGTGACTGCGATCAGGAGCGTCGGATCAAACTCGTTGTACGCCGGAAGTCCGTACATCTTTACGAACATCTCGAACGGGCGGAGCAGCGGAATGTTTTTTAACTTTGTCGGCGGGATGCTGGTCACATGTTCTTTGCTGTCCTCCAGGACGAAGAATGTGTCGGCATCTTTTGAGAGATCCTTATGAAGCTTTTCTGCGTCCTCTTTTGTCATCCAGCCGCATAGAATGTAGAATGGATGATCTTTGTCGTGGGTGCACGCCGCATATTTTCTCACATTGAAGTTGGTCTCATATGATTCCAGAACACTGCAGGCATCCTGGAGACCGGATCTTCTTGTGAGCAGATATTCGGAATCTTTTGCATCGAGCGCCTGCTCCTTTGCTTTCAGTTCCGCAAGCTCATTTTCCAGCCGTTCGACTTCCGTCTTCGGCGTTCCGGCATATTCATCCGGCAGGTAGATCCGCTCAAACTGCATGGAGGAAAATACCGTGTCGATCCGGTCGGAAGTGATATCCGGCGTGAAGTAGAGCAGGGAAATATATTTGTCGGATTCATGGCATTTGAACAGGATCGTCTCATCCGAACGGTCGGCGAAAGCCTGAAGCTGCGGGAAACTTTCCTTTCTGACACGTCCGAACCGGTATTTGATGTGTTTGAGCTTCAGGACGGCCGGAATGTCGAAGTCGAGTTCCACATACAGGCGAACCTGTTCCAGCAGGGAAGAGACTTCTTTTTCTTTTGATTTCAGAGCTTCCCGCTCCTCGGTTGAGGCGGCGAGCTCTGTATCCATGTCATTGACGAGCGCGATGGCATTCTCGACAGGCATCGTACCTGCATTTGGAGCCACCTGTTTGGCTCCGGCACAGGAAGCGAGAAGTTTCTGCGCTTTCTGCAGCGGTTCCCGGTATGGATTGGTGCCGGGATATGGTTCCAGCTTTGATGCAGATTTTAATTCGGTCAGCGCGTTTTCCAGCTGGATCTCATATCGTGAGAGATACTGGTTGACGATCCGGTCGAGATCGTTTTTCGGCCCGGAGATGCTGACGAATTTCATTTTTTCAATCACAAAGCATACCCCCTTTTTAGCTTTCTGCCAGGCAGGAGAGGATTTCCGGAGTGCCCAGGCTGTAACGGATCCCCTCGACGGCGGTAATGATTTTTCTGATCTCCTCTTCCTTAAAATAGAAGTAGGTGTTTAAAGCAGCAGCGGAGTACGGATCTTTCCGTCCGGATCTGCTGTACATGGCATCGAGAAGCGCCCGGAATAACGAGCGGAATTCCGGATTCTCCTGCTGGTCGCCGGATGTATGGAAGATCCGGTTTCCGTAGCGGGTCCCCTTTAGGATCCGGTCAAATTCCTCGATGGACGATGCCTCGGCGAGCTCTCTCGCCTGGGATCTTTTCAGGCGGTGCCAGATGGGGATCAGAAGCTCCATGATGGCATCGGCGGATAATTTGTAGTGGCGTTTCGCTCTCGCGAGCCATTCGATATTTAAAAGATCGATCTTTTCACCGACACAGTCGGCGATGGCCTTCTGGTCATCCTTCGAGAGCTGATCTTTTAAGCTCTTCTCAAATCGGATGAAATACAGAGTATCCAGCGCGGATTCAAGCTCAAACAGGGAAGTGATGCCCTGGTCTTTCAGATCCTTTAACGGTCCGTAGTAAGGAGTGTTCTGAATACTGTCCAGAAATTCGTCGAGATTTTCCGAATCCGTCAGTGCGGTAAAATCCAGGTGGGAGTGTTTTCGAAAGAACGGCTCGAAGCTCTTGAAATTCAGCTCGGAGCGTTTCCCGGAGACCGCATCCCGCAGACACCGCTTCATGACATCGATCTCAAAATGGAGAAAGTAGAGATCCAGAAATTTACGCTGGGTCCCATTTGCGAACCGGTAAAGTCTTGAAAAGTCGTTGTGAAGGGAGTGCCATAAAAGCTCTTCGATCTGACTTCTGTGGAGCTCCCCGTTCTCGATGCCGGAAAAGACATCCGCATAGGCGGGATCATTTTTCAGGTAATCAACGGCAGCCGGTACATTCTCCATTCCAGCGAGGACCGCGAACTCATCATCCGTAAGAAAATGTCCGCGCATCGCTGCAAGCTTTGCGGCGATCGCGCTGTAAGTGATGAGACTTCCCATAGATCACACCTCGGTCATCGAACGGAAGAGGGAGTCCACATACCGGGAATGCTTTTCTTCATAATGCTGTTCCAGGCTGGCCATCTGCTCACCGGCGGCAGTTTTCTGCTTTTCAAGCTCAGCGGCAGCTTCTGCCTCCATTTTCCGGCGCATGGACTGGATCTCCAGTTCAGTTTCATGATTCAGCTCTTCGTCAAACTGTTTCGTCTTCACCTCATACTCCGCTGCCAGGTTCTTTTTCCGGTCGGCGGCGCCGTCCAGGATCGCGGCGGTTTTTTCTTCAATCTGGGAGAGCTGACTGATAATGTTGTTCATGTGATATGCTCCTTTCAGAGAAGGATTTTTCCTCATTCGGGGATGGGACAGGACCCAGAAAACTAATGCAGATACAGAAGATGTTAAGAAGCTGTTCCTGAGCCGCTGACCCGTTTGATACCGGACTGTTTTATACTTTGTGTGTTTGCAGACCCGGCACAATCTAATATAACTTGTAAAATTATAATTTCAAATATATAATAATTATGCTGATATAACATGAATATTATGGTATTTAGAAAATGCTATAAATGAGCGAAAAATTAACACAAAATTAACACCGTGATCACGGGGACAGCGGAAAAGAGGGAAAAGCAGTATGGAGATCCAGCAGTTTCGGTATTTTTTGACGGCAGCGAGGTATGAAAATCTGACAAAGGCGGCGGAGGAGCTGCATATTGCCCAGCCGGCTCTGTCCCAGTCGGTCAAGCGCCTGGAGACGGAGCTTGGAGTGAGTCTGTTTGACCGGAAAAATCACCGGATCGAGCTCAATGAGCAGGGAAAACTCTTAAAAAAGCGCCTGATCCCGCTGATGGAATCCATCGATAATCTAAAGGATGAGCTATGGGAGTCTGTTTATTCATCGGAGGGCACGATCTACTTAAATTTTCTGTCCGCATCGAATCTGATCACGAACTGCATCATTTCCTACCGTGCCCAGAAACCGGACGTCCAGTTTCAGGTGTCCCAGCTCGAGATGATGGAAAACTGTGATATCCATATTGAATCGAGGATCGCGATGTCTGTGACGCCGCCTCATCCGCAGGAACTTCCAGAGGGGATCGTGCGGCGGGAATATCTGCGGGAAGAGATCTTTCTGGCAGTACCGCCGGACTCGAAATTTGCGAAACATAAGACGATCGATCTGAGGGAAGTGAAGGAAGAAAATTTTATCCGGCTCGGAAACGGGTGGCAGCTCCGGATGATCTGTGATGATTTCTGCCGGAGAGCCGGGATCCGGCCGCAGGCGGTGTTTGAGAGCAACAGTCCGGAGTCGGTGCGAAATCTGGTCGCAGCGGGGCTGGGGATCGGCTTCTGGCCGGAAAAAGCCTGGGGAGGTCCTCCGGGACACGGAGTTGTTCTGATCCCGATCCGCTATCCGATCTGTCGGCGGGATCTGGTGGTCACGATGTTTGAACAGGCGAAAGATAAGCCGGTCGTGGGTGAATTTATGGATTATTTCTGCAGATATTTTGAAAAAGAGACGCTGGAGAGCGGCGATGTGACATTATAAAAGGGCGGGATCCTGATCGATCCCGCCCTGATCAAAAATTCCAAGACGATATGGTGAAAGCTATTCTGCCGTGAGGAATTCCTTTGCGACATAAGCTTCCTGCCCGTTGTATTTAATGACAGCCCAGGTATCGTCGTAGTCACGGAGATATTCGACGGATGCGCCAGGATCGAGCTTTCCGATCCGGTCAGCATCGGTGGACGGTTCTTTGCGGACGTTCAGGGTCGTTGTTGTCTTGTAGGAGCCGGAAACGGTATTCTCCGGTTCTGTTGCCGCTTCGGTCGTCTCAGCTGCTTCTGTGGTGATCACCGGTGCAGAAGTCTCTTCAGTAGCCGGTTTCTTCGGTGTGAGGACCCGGATCAGGATGATCAGGATGATCACAAGAACGATAGGGACCACAAATTTGAGAATATCCGTAGGCTGAAGTCCGCTGCCGGTCCGCTCGGAAGCAGAATTCCGGCTTCTTGACTGTTGAGGACGGGCACCTGCCAGACGTCTGCCCCGTGACGGCTTTCCGTTGTCCGCGAAGGAGTAGATCTCCTGAGACAGTACATGGTAAGCCTGATTTGCATTGTACGCGCCGTTATCGCCGTTTTTCGCGGCTTTTGTTCCGATCTCGTAGATCTGTAAATAGTGTTCCGCCGTGGATTTTGAGATCCATCCGCTGTTGTAGAGCGCACGGATCATGGCGTCCATGGAACTTTCCACGATGCCGGCCTGGTCACACTGGAGTTTTACCATGTACTCCACAGTCTGGCGGGCTTTGATCATGGACTGATTATATTGTTTCTGTCCCATGAGACGTTCCGTCTCCTGGACATTCTGGCGGATCTTATCCCATCCGCTTGGGATGTCGCTTCTTGCCATATAAATCCCTCCGTTTGTGTATTTTAACGGCTGCTGCAGGAGAATGCTGCTGTCCATGCGCTGCAGAACGACAGCAAAAATACCAGATCACTGCGGAAACCGTTTTTTTCATGTGAGCTGCGCCTGTGAAGAGTGCAGCAGAGCGATTTTGTCAGTCATTATCTTTATTATACTGGAACAATAGGAAAATTGCACGAAAAATTTATGAACAATTTAAGAACTTTGTTACCGCGCACGGGCATAAGAGTATAGTTCCCTTGCAAAACAGAACGGTCAATGTTAAAATGAGACACAGGCAAAAATCAGGATCATTTTGCAGTCGGTCCGCGGCTTTATCTGAGATAAGAGGGAGCGCTGCTGTGAAGATACCGTACAGTTACAGACCAGGAGGAAAGCTATTATGAGATTACGCCATATCAAAGGCGCAGAAGAAGAGATCGCTGAGAGCCCATATGTGGTCCAGGATCCACAGTCACTGAAAGGAAAGTGGCATGAGTTTTTCGGAAACGACAACCCGATCCGCATTGAAGTCGGAATGGGAAAGGGAAAATTTATCATGGAACTCGCCCAGATGAACCCGGATATCAACTATGTGGGGATCGAGCGCTATTCCAGCGTTCTGCTCCGCGGACTCCAGAAACGTGCGGAACTGGAACTTTCCAATATCTATTTTATGAGAATTGACGCCTTAGAACTTGCAGATGTGTTTGCGGAGGACGAGGTGGAGAGGATCTATTTAAACTTCTCAGATCCGTGGCCGAAGGACCGCCATGCGAAGCGCCGTCTGACATCCGACCGTTTCCTTGCAGTGTATGACAAGATCTTACAGCCGGACGGGATCATCGAGTTCAAGACGGACAACCAGGATCTGTTCCGCTATTCCTTAGAATCCATCCCGGAAGCAGGATGGCAGGTAACATCCCATACCTTTGACCTTCACCATAGCGATATGGCTGAGGGAAATGTCATGACGGAGTATGAGACAAAGTTTTCCGCGGAAGGCAAGCCGATCTGCAAGCTGACAGCCTGTCGCGATAAAAAGAACACGGCGTGCATATACTAAATGGGAAACGATGAAAAGGCTGTATCTTAAATGAGTATGTGGACATGTGTAAAGCGGTGGCTCTCACAGGCAACCTGCGACAAGACAGAATTGAACCGGAAAATCATCCGGATCAAAAAATGCTTTGACGAGGCGAATGATGTGGTCTGCGGCAAAAAGAAATAGGCGCGGCCGCCAATCGGAAAGCTGAGAAAGCTCAGGAAAGGAGAAAATAACATGGAAGCAGTATTTACAAGCGCAAATTTTGATACTGATGTGCTGGGATCCGACATCCCGGTCGTAGTGGATTTCTTCGCGACATGGTGTGGACCGTGCCGCATGATGGCTCCGGCGATCGAAGAACTCGCGGAAGAGTATGCCGGAAAGGTTAAAGTCGGAAAGCTCGATGTGGATGAGAACAGCGATATCGCTGTCCGTTACGGTGTGATGTCCATTCCGACGATCATTCTCTTTAAAAATGGAGAGGTTGTGAAAAAGAGCGTGGGACTTCAGGATAAGGAAGTTCTGGAGAGTGCGATCAAAGAGATGCTGTAACGGCAGTTAGCACAGGAAATGATGAAAGAAGGTCGGCGGTCCGGAGAGAACATGTTAAAGCTCTCCGGAAAGCCGACCTTTTTTTCAAATAAAAAATTTTTATTTACGCGAACAACGAGCCAAAGTCCGCGCTTGCACGAGACCTTGGCGACTGTCGCGATAACAAGGGGAAACTCGCGAAGCGTGTTTTCACTTGTTTTGCCGGAATTTTCGAGTGAAAGAAATCTGAAAGAAATTTCTTCATAAAATTTCTTCGGGATCTGGAGATGTAAAAACCTCGGAAACCCTTGTATTTACAGGTGTTTTCAAGTGTATCTTTTGCACATGTTTTTTGAAAAACAAAAAAATAAAAAAAATTTCAAAAAAGGTGTTGACTTTTTTGCTGGTTTATCCTATAATACAAAACGTGCCACGGATGAGGCAAACAAAACAAAGAAAAACAACAAACCAAGCACCTTTAGCTCAGCTGGTAGAGCAGTAGACTCTTAATCTATTTGTCCAGGGTTCGAATCCCTGAAGGTGCACGAGAAAAGCACTGTTTTAGCGGATGTAGAAGCCGCCGGGACGGTGTTTTTTGTTGTCTGAAGATTTATTTCTGTTTTTGCATGTCAAATACAAAATTTATTTTTCCGAAAAGAATCCCCTTCTTATAATCAATCTGATATAATGAGCGAGAGAGCCAGAAAGATGCCTGCAGATTTCAGGCATTCACTGTTTGCCGGAGGACAGGTATCTGTTTTGGACGGGAAAGAAAAATCTTGCTAGTGAAAAAAATATGAAGAATAGAGGAAGATAGGAATCATGAAAGAGATCAGGATCACGGATATCGAGAACATTAAGATCGGCAGCGCGGAAAACAAGGAAGCCGGAACCGGCTGTACGGTCATTATCTGCGAGCGCGGGGCGGCAGCGGGATTAGACGTGCGCGGCGGCGGTCCGGCATCCCGGGAATCGGAGCTTTTAAAGCCGATGGCGGCTGCTGACGTGATCCAGGCAGTTTTACTCAGCGGAGGCAGCGCATTCGGTCTGGACGCGGCAGGAGGCGTTATGGAGTACCTGGAAGAGCGCGGGATCGGTTTTGATGTGGGGATCACAAAGGTTCCGCTGGTTTGCGAGTCCTGTCTGTTTGACCTGATGGTCGGGGATTACAAGACGAGACCGGACAAGGCGATGGGATACGCGGCATGTGAAGGCGCGGAGAAGAACAACTATCAGGATGGAAATTTCGGAGCCGGGACCGGTGCATCGGTCGGAAAACTCGGAGATAAGTCCCTCTGTATGAAAGGCGGGATCGGAAGCTATGCAGTCCAGATCGGTGATCTGAAGGTCGGAGCCATTGTTGCGGTCAATGCGCGCGGGGACATCTATGACTGGAAGAACGGAAAGAAAGTGGCAGGACTTTTAAATAAAGATAAGAAGACGTTTGCCGATACGGAAGAAGCAGTCTATAAGAGCTATGAAGTGATCAAAAACAAATTCACCGGAGCGACGGAGAATACGACGATCGGCGCGGTGATCACGAACGCGGCATTCCCGAAAAGCAGTCTCTGCAAGATCGCCGGGATGGCGCATGACGGCTATGCTCGCGCGATCCGCCCGGTCCACACGACTTCGGACGGGGACAGCATCTATGCGCTGTCTGTAGGTGATGTGGCGGCAGATCAGGACATGGTTGGCACTCTCGGCGCCCAGGTTATGGCGGAGGCGATCCTGCGAGCTGTAAGGAGCGCAGGATCGGCCTACGGACTTGTCGGTGCGAAAGACCTGTAAGTATATCTGGTCAGACGCCGCCGCAAACAAGTGGCGGGTTTACATCTGGCCTGTTACACGCAGATAAAGTACGAGTTCCATTTCAAGTGCCTCTGTGATGCCGCGCTCATCCAGCTGGAAATGGCAGTTGTGATGCGGGGAAGAGGTGATCGTACCAAGCGGAAAGGCAGAAGCACAGTGGAAACCATAGACGAAATCCACGCCGTTCATGACACCCTCCTCACAGAGCGTCTTAGCGCCTCCCGGGAGCTTTTCTTCGGCCGCCTGGAAGATAAGCCGGACAGTACCGCAGACAAGCTCCGGATGGGCTGCCAGGATCTTTGCGAAGGTCAGAAGAACCGCTGTGTGGATATCATGACCACAGGCGTGCATGACGCCCGGAACCTCGGACTTATATGGAAGATCATTTTCCTCTTCGACAGGGAGCGCATCGATGTCTGCGCGGAAGGCGATGCATGGTCCCGGTTTCTGTCCCTTTATGATGGCAACGGTGCTGGTCCCGGAAATTCCCTCCATCAGCGGAATGCCGAGGGATGTCAGGGTGCTGCGGATATATTCCGCTGTGTTTGTCTCCTCGAAGGATAATTCCGGATGGCGGTGAAGATAGCGCCTTGTCTCGATCAGCTCTCTTTCTCATAGGGACTGGTGATGGATTTGACAAATTCTTTCATAAAAACCTCCAATTTTCAGATTGTTGTGGTTGGTGTATTCAAGGAAGAAACGACACTTCGACGATCACGACCTCATTATCGGTCCCGACCCGCATGGCTGGTCCCCAGACTCCGGCGCCGGATGTGACAACGGATGTCATGGAACCTTTTTTCAGGACTCCGCAGGCGTTTTCCCAGAGAAAATGAACGACGATGTTTGCCGGGAACATCTGCCCGTCGTGCGTGTGACCGGAGAGATCAAGATCGACTCCGGAATCAGCAGCTTCCGAGAGTTCACGCGGCTCATGGTCCATGACGATGATGGGACGAGAATGATCGAGAGGTTCAGTGATCTCCGAAAAGGTCTTTCTCGGGAGCTGTTCTTTATGCGCCATCTCCTTATCCCGGCGGCCCGTGAGATAGAATGTATCGTCGATGAGCACCGTCTCATCTTCGAGCATCGTGATATCAGCGCGGGCTAAAAATTCAGAGAAGCGCTCATCCCGGACGATCTTTTCCTTCTGGGGAAATGTAAATCCGGCGAGGATCTTCTCATTCACGTCATGGTTGCCCCAGCAGGCATATGTGCCGTACCGGCTTTTCAGCCCTGAGAGGATATCGGCGACGCCGTCAGGATCCCGGATCGCATCGTAATCGTTGTCGAAAAGATCCCCGGCAATGCATACAAGATCCACATGTTCGCGGTTGATGTCGTCCACGATCGTACGCACATGGGATTTTGTGGAGTTGTATCCGAGGTGAAGATCGGCGATCAGGGCGATCCTGAGTCCCGGAAGTGAGGAGCTCTTTTCAATCACGACCGGGTCATGGCGCACATACACGCGTCTTGCGTGCAGGACACCGTAGACGCTGACTGACAGGATCAGTGCGATGGCAAAGCCTCCGAAGATCACGAGATTTTTCGGCATGGTATGCAGCATGGCAGGGTATCGGTATTTCATGAAGAAGGAATGACCGGTGATCCTGCGGACCACATCGAATACGAGGATGAAGAGCAGGATATATTCCAGAGTGCCGAGCCAATAGTTGCTGATCACGCGGAGAAAGTGGTGGAACGGTTCCCTTGTGATCAGAAATCCGGTCAGCGGGCTGATCGCGAAAAACAGATAGATCACCGTGACGGGGATCCTGAAAAACGGGGAATGAAGCGCCGGTGAGCAGGAATCTGCCCAGGCGTAGAGCCATAAAAGAATGTATGCCTGAAATAACAGGTAGATCGGAGATAAAAATACTGCTAACATTGTGTACTCCCGGTGATAGTTAAGAAAATTTGTAATGATGCGCAGAAACCAGAAGGTTCATGCCGGACCGTTTCTGGTGTTAAGTATAGCGGGGGATTTCCGGTTTTGCAATACCCGCCGGAAGCATATGATCGAGCTGACAGGAATGATCTCCATTCCATATTTAAAAAAGACAACATTTACAGGAAGCGAAAAAGGGACGAATTTCATGATCCGTAAGGTGAGCGGGGAAGAAGGCGAGCCGGACAAGATCCAGGCGATCACCTGGCCGGGACCTTTTATCTTCTCGGTGACGGAAGAGGAAAAAAAGACGTACCATGATTTTGAGTTCAGCGAGGACGGGATCCATGCGGCTGTGGCATGGCTGAACGAGGTGACGCACAGTAAAGAGTAGAAAATCCGGCAGATAGAAAGAGGACACCGGCAGCGGTCAGAACTGTCGGCGTCCTCTTTTTTCGCGAACAACGAGCCAAAGTCCGCACTTGCGCGAGACCTTGGCGACTGTCGCGATAACA
>OOCS01001105.1_pt1 | contig 12360 bp, 9 predicted proteins | sample 1671411 | NCBI WGS metagenome assembly OOCS01 (sample SAMN06348154, study PRJEB24527) | human gut metagenome | biome: human gut; feature: ankylosing spondylitis patient; material: feces | host: Homo sapiens | place: China | collected 2015-10 | reverse complement strand
TTTAACTATTTTTATTCTTTTATATGTTATAATAATATCAAATTTGTATAATATCATTGAAAGAAGGAGGTATCTGAATGCAGACAGGCGCCCTCATCGTGGCTGCGGGGAAATCATCACGAATGGGAGACTTTAAACCCATGCTTCAGCTTGGCTCCATTTCCATCGCACAGCGCGTGATCAATAATTTCCGGCAGGCCGGAATCTCCAAAGTAGTAGTGGTAACCGGATATCATGCAGATGTTCTGGAATGCCACCTGGCTTCCAATAATGTAGTCTTTCTTCGAAATGAGAACTATGCAAACACTCATATGTTTGATTCTGTCCGAATCGGACTTGAGTATCTGAAAGACAAAGTGGATACGGTACTCTTTACACCTGTTGATGTTCCGCTGTTCACAGCCCAGACAGTCACTCAAATGCTCTCTCTGGGGCGTCCCCTTGTAACTCCGGTCTGTAATGGCAATCCCGGTCATCCCATTCTGATCCGTTCCACACTGATTGATTCCATCCTAAGTGATGACGGAAAATCAGGACTTAAAGGTGCTGTGGATAACTGCGGGGAACCCATGTATTATCTTAATGTAAAGGATCCCGGTATTATTCATGATGCTGATACACCAGAGGATTATGCTGAACTTCTCCGCATACACAACCAGAGCCTGATCCGTTCTGAAATCCATATTCAGCTAGCCCGGGAAAAAGTTTTTTTTGATGAAAAACTCTATTCGCTGCTTACACTGATCCATGAAACAGGATCTGTCCGCGATGCCTGTGAGCGCATGCACATTTCCTATTCTACCAGCTGGAACCTGATCCATACCCTGGAATCACAGCTTCATGAACCTCTGATCATCAGAAGCCAGGGCGGTACAAGGGGAAGCCATAGCGAACTGACACCATACGGCGAAGAATTTCTGAAACGATATGCCCGTTTTTCAGAAGAAACACGTTCCTGTTCAAAAAAAATATTTGAAGAATGTTTCGGAGGATTTTTAAATGCGTAGCCTTTATCTGGTCCGGCATGGAAAACCACAGTATCCGGATGAACATTCTTACTGTGTAGGACAGACAGATTTCTCTCTATCCATGCTTGGACATCTGCAGGCAGTCCTTCTTAACGAAGAATTGTCCGATAAAATATCAGGGGTATACTGCAGTCCTTTGTTAAGAGCTGTTGAGACAGCAGGCCATATGGCACCTGAGCTTCCACATATCATTGTTTCTGATCTATCAGAACGAAATCTGGGAGAATGGGATGGCCTTTCTTTTGATGAAATACGCCAGAGATGGCCGGACATTTATAAAGCGCGTGGGAATAACCCTGATCATCCGATCCCGGGAGCAGAAACTCCTGCTGCATCTGGTTTTCGCTTTTCGCAGGCAGTTCATAAGATTCTTTGCGCTTCTGAAGGTGATATTGCAGTGGTAACTCATACAGATGTAATCTCTTCTTATTTATATGCATTACATTCTGATATGTACAGCAGGCAGCGGTTTCGTCTGCCCTGCGGCTCTTACTATCATCTGGAAGTGAATGAAAAAAATAATATTTCTTTCTCTGATCCCAGTTATATACTGCCTCATCCTGAATTAAATGACGGGCTATGTCTCAGGCTTCGCGATGCTGTTTCTCTGCCCCGTCACGTACAAGCTCACAGTGATGCTGTTACTGAACTTGCCTGTTGTTTATGCAATATGCTGGAATCCAATGGTTATATCTTTGACCAGAAGCTTGTTCGCTCCGGTGCACTTCTGCATGATATTGCCAGACTTCAGAGGCATCACACGAAAACAGGCGGTGAACTTTTCTTACAGTTAGGTTATCCTGAGATCAGCCAGATCATTTCACAGCACCATGGTCTGTTGGAAGCCACGCTGGATGAAGCAGCTATTGTATTTCTGGCTGATAAACTGATTCAGGAAACACAGCGTGTAACCATAGAAAAAAGATTTGCCGACAGCATGAGTAAATGCAAAAGTCCGGAAGCTCGCAAAGCTCATGAGCAACAGTTAGAACAAGCCCGCAAACTGCAGGACATGATACAGTCACTCTGCCATATCACGCTTTAGTTCAGGCGGGCAGACGTACACAACTGGAGCAGAAAAATCACTTAATTTAGTTAGGAGGTATTTTATTATATGAGAACATTATTTCAGACAATAAAACAACAATTCCTGGAGGGAAACGATCTTGTACTTGTTTCCGTTACAGCATCCTCAGGGTCTACACCAAGAGGTGCCGGTTCCCGCATGCTGGTCGGAAAAAACGGCAGAATTTCCGGAACCATCGGAGGTGGAGCTGTAGAATATCGTGCTGAATGTATGGCATTGGATATTCTTGAAAAAAAGGAATCCTGCGAGCATGAATTCCGGCTGAATCATAAAGATGTTGAAAATATTGGTATGATCTGTGGTGGTGATGTTACGGCCTTTTTCCAGTATCTTGATCATAACGATCCGATTATTATGGAAATCACGGAAACTGCTGAAAAATTCTATGAAGAGCGAAAAGATTTCTGGCTGATCTGCGATCTTCTCACCACCTCCGGTGTGAGCCTCTACAGTCCTGCATGCGGTCTCATCGGAACTGCCAATGTTCCTTCTTCTGTATTATCTTCTTTGTCTACAAAGCCACACCGATATCACAGTGAAGATTATGATCTGTTTTCTGAACAGATTGGAACCTCAGGAACTGTCTATGTATTCGGCGGCGGACATGTCTCACAAAAGCTTGTCCCAATCCTTGCAAGCGTTGATTTTCGCTGTGTTGTCCTGGATGACCGGCCGGAATTTACAAATCCTGCTCTTTTCCCAGGAGCAGTTGAAACAATACTTTGTGATTTCAACCATCTGGACCAGTATGTTTCTATTACAGCTGCTGATTATTGCTGCGTCATGACACGTGGACATTCCTATGATACCATTGTACAGGCACAGCTTCTCGCTACACCTGCATGTTATATAGGCGTCATTGGAAGCCGTGCAAAAAAAGCTGCTGTATTTCGCCGTCTGATTGAAGAATACAACATTAATGAACAAGATTTAAACCGTATCATCTCACCTATAGGACTGGAGATCAAAGCAGAAACACCGGCTGAAATCGCCATCTCCATCACAGGACAGATGATCCAGGTTCGCGCTGACAGAAAGGCTACATCAAAATGATGGCAAAATCAGTATATAAAACTGTAATATTTGGTGCCGGACAAATTGGACAAATGACCGCAAGACTTCTCAGCAGTCCCTGTCAGCTCCTGTGCTTTGCTGATAATGACCCCCATAAACACGGATCATATATTGGAAATATTCCAGTCTGTTCTCCGGATACTGCAGCAGCACTTCTCCCGGATCTGGTCATCCTGGGAGTTCTGGATGAAGAACGGCGCAATTCTATGATAAAGCAGATGGAAAACTTAGGTTATCACGGACCTTTTCGTGATCCCTCCGTCCTTCGCATGTTTGACGCACGGGTTGCTGTTATGCGTCTTTTATCTGAGCAGATCTATCAATTGGATATTCCGGGAAATGTTGCAGAACTAGGTGTTTTTCGAGGTGAATTTTCTTCCCTGATCAGTGCAGCCTTTCCAGACCGAAAAATCCATCTTTTTGATACTTTTGAGGGCTTTTCAGAAAAGGATATCACAATAGAAGCCTCCGGTAATCTGTCCCGTGCCAAAACAGGTGATTTTTCTTCTACTGATATTGACTCTGTTCTTCATGTTATGCCTGATCCTACACGTACTGTGATCCACAAAGGATGGTTTCCGGATACCTTTTCCGATGTCACAGATGAAACTTTTTGTTTTGTATCTCTGGACGCAGATCTCTATGCTCCAACTGCAGCCGCACTTCCTCTGTTCTATGAACGCCTGGCCACCGGAGGAGTTCTCCTGATCCACGATGTGTACAGTACACAGTTTTCCGGATGTCGAAAAGCGGTCGGGGAATTCTGTCTGAAAAACCATCTGTTTGCAGATCCTGTATGCGATCTGCATGGAAGCGCAATGATCCGAAAATTATAAAAAGAAACGCCGGAACCGGTATTTACCGGAACCAGCGTTTCTTTTTCATTTATTTATTGTATAGCCCTTTTCCACGTCCATGCCTAACCTTTATAAAGTTCCTTTCAGAACATTTTCCAACGCTTCTCATGGAAGTAATTTCAGGACTGGCCAATCAAAAAAATAACCGCTAGAAGCCTTGATTTCTAGCGGTTCTACGTGCGTTAGAGGTTGCTGCGTGCCAGTGGCACGCGTTTAGCAACGACCGGAGCGAAGCGTAGATCGAACCCGGACTCGAATAAAAAATAAGACAGTGCATATACACTGTCTTATTTTTTATTAGCGTGCGTTAGAGGATTCGAACCCCCGGCCTTTTGGTCCGTAGCCAAACGCTCTATCCAGCTGAGCTAAACGCACATCCTTGTGAAGTTCTTATCTCGTGTCCCTCACAACAATGAGTATTCTACTCTATACTGGAGCATTTGTCAACACTTTTTTTGAATTTTTTATTTTTTTCTTTTGATTCGCAAAATTATAACAATTTACAACTATTCTGTAATGATATCAGTACACAGGTACACCAAAATACCATTGCAGTCCTGTTTTCATTAATTCCGCCGCAAAGCCTCGATCGGGCTCAGTTTTGCTGCTTTCTTCGCAGGATAAATTCCAAAGAATACTCCTACTGCACAGGAAAACAAAGTCGCCGCCATAATTGTACTCAGGCTGATTCCCGGAGTGATGGACATTCCCATACTGCTGCTTATGATTGAACAGATCACATATCCGCCAATCACACCCAGAACAATTCCTATCACCCCTCCAATCACCGTCAGAATTGCCGCCTCTGCCAGAAACTGCATCATAATAGAAGAGGTTTTCGCTCCCAGTGACTTACGGATACCAATCTCTCTGGTACGTTCTGTTACGGAAACCAGCATAATATTCATAACGCCGATACCACCAACCAGAAGGGAAATTCCCGCCACAAAGGAGATAAAAGCAGTCACCATATCCAGCATCTGATTCATAGAGCTCATAATATCCTGAAAGCTCTGTACCTGAAAGTAATCTTTTCCTGCACACTGATGTCTTTTTTCCATCAGTTTTACCACTTTGTCAGCAACATCCTGACTGTTTAAGCTCTTATCTGCCTGCATTGTTACTGAGAAAAAGTAATCGGATACACCGGTGAATTCATTCATTGTAGTATAGGGAACATTAATAGTCACCGGCATTCCCTCATAAGTATAACTGACAAAGGTTCCATTTTCTTTCTGGGTTGTCACCCCGCAGATACGAAGACTTTTGGTCAGTCCATAACAATTGACATCTACAGTCATTCCAACCACATCATCTGTGCCAAAGAGTCTTTTTGCATCTGCATCGGAAAGCACACAGACATTTTTTGCTTCCTGAACTTCATTTTCCCCGAAATATACTCCATGCTTCATGGTGGCATTATTTAACAGCTTTGCATCCGGTCCCTCACCCGTCAGCATAAGAGAAAAATTTCCCTTACCTGTGGTAGTTTCTCCACTGAATGAATCCGAAACATTTACTCCTTCTATACCGTCTACCGCCCGGATTGCTTCCACATCATCCGCAGTGATCCACTCCTCATCTGTCTGTGCCTCATCGCTGACACTGATAGCAATCTGCCCGCCGCCGATATCATCAATTTCACTGTTCATCTGGTTCTTGGTTCCTTCACCCACAGATACAATGGCAATTACAGAAGCAATGCCAATGATAATGCCAAGCATAGTCAGAAAAGAACGTCCCTTATTTGCCATAATGTTATGGACTGCCATCTTGATATATTCATACAGATTACTCATCGGCATCCTCTCCTGTCTGTTCAGGAACTGCCTGTACTTCCATTCCCTCTGTGTAATCACCCAGATCTGCGATTACTTCTTCTCCTTCTTTGATTCCGTCCGTAATTTCCACATAATCCTCTGAGCTGATTCCTGTGGTAATATTTCTCTTTGTCACCAGTCCATCTTCTATCACATAGCAGAAGGAGCCTTCTTTTCCGATATTGACCACTTCCACAGGAAGAGTCACCACATTTTTCGCAGAAGCCGCATAAATCTTAACCTTTGCATCTACTCCCAGGAAAATATCTTCATCTGGATTATCAATGCTTACTGTTGCTGAAATGACCGGCGTTCCTTTTTCATTCTGCACCGCAATATGACTCATTTTTGTTACAGTACCCTGATAAGTATTATCCCCCAAGGTAATCTCAACAGACTGCCCCTCTTTCACTGTATTATAATCATATTTAGAGAGAGTCACATCCACACTTGCCTTGTCTGTATTCTCAATAGTAAACAGTTCCATACCCTGAGTAACTGCTGCTCCCTGCTTAATATCTGCCTTGGATATGATTCCGTTAAATTCTGCGGTGATTCCTTTCTTTCCTTCCTTCACCAGCTCCTCGGCTGATTTTGCGTCCAGTTCGGAAAGATTATCTGTTACTTTCAGTTTCTCTTTTTCTTCTTTTGTCAGGCTTGTGGAATCTGCCTCTGCGATAGCTTTCTCAGAAGCCAGATCTGACTGAAGCTCTGCAAGTTCATCGCTTGCTGTCTCAAGTGCACTTTCCAGAGCAGAAGTATCCGCAGTTACTGTCCCGCCATCACTTCCACTGTAATCATATCCGGAGGAGGAAGAATCTTCCCCATCGCTGTCATCTGCATCTGAACCGTCTGAAATTCCCCATGAGTAATCTGCACTGCTTTCTGTGAAATCAGAAAGTACCGGCATTTTCGGTGTCTGCTGCTTAAAATCATTATAAGTCTGCTGTGCCTGCTGCATTGCAAGCTGTGCCTGTGTTCTTGCAGCCTCCGCATTATCCAGAGCCTGTGTATTCTCATCTGAAGGGTCTGCCTGCCATGTTGCAAATGCCATCTGATATGTGGTGTCTGCCTGATTATAATCGCTTTGTGCCTGATTATACTGTGCATTCAGATCTGAGAGCTGCTGCTGGTACTGCGGAAGAGTCTCCGTCTTGTATGTATAAAGTGCGGCCTGATATTTACTCTGGATTTCCTCCTGTTTCTTTGCCTCTGCCTGGGCTTTTTCCTGAGCTTCCTGCTGCTGTGCCTGAGCCTGAGCTGCTGCCTGTGCGGATGCCTGAGCTGCCGCTTCACGCTGTGCCGCTGCTGCTGCCGCTGAAATCTGTGATTTCAGAGACGAGACATAAGCCTTTTTATCCTTTATTTTCTTCTCAAGCTCCTGAACATTCTTTTTGGCATCCTTCTGCTTCTTCTCTGCTTTGTAAGATTTATTTCTTGTATCCTTTGTATCATACTTTGTTGATTTCAGATTCAGTTCTGCTTTCCGATTATCTTTCTCCAGATCCTCTGTATTAAACTCGATCAGTTTTGTTCCCTTTTTCACCACATCTCCCTGGGCAAAAGAAACCGTTTTCAGCTCTGCATTTACAGGAGAATAATAGGTCTTCTCCTCTTCACTTCCCACTGTTCCTGTAGCATCTACAATTTCCTCAACATCTCCTTTCTCTGCAGTTACTACCTGAACCTGTGGAATCTGATTTTCTGTTGAATTTCTCTGACCTGCTACTGTAACTCCGCCGGCAACAACGAGAACAGCAGCTGCTCCAATAATAGTTTTCTTTTTACTTTTCTTTTTTTTCATAATATTTGTCTCCTTGTAACCGGGTTTATGCATCCAGCTGATTTTTTATATATTCTTCTTTCCCATAGTTTTTATTGATAAAATCTGACTCTATCTTTCCATCCATAATTCTGACTACACGCCTTGCCTGAGCAGCAATCCCATTATCATGTGTGATCAATATGACCGTTTTTCCCTGCTCGTGCATACTTTTAAGAATCTGAAGAATCTCCTTACTGGATGCAGAATCCAGATTTCCTGTAGGTTCATCTGCCAGGATCACCGGTGGCTGGGCCGCGATTGCTCTTGCAATAGCCACCCTCTGCTGCTGTCCTCCTGACATTTCATTTGGTCTGTGATCCATACGTTTCTCAAGCCCTACCATGGTCAGTGACTCTACTGCCAGCTTATGTCTCGTTTTTCTGTCTACCCCTCTGTAAACCAGCGGTAGTTCCACATTTTCAATTGCAGTCAGATTTGAGATCAGATTAAATCCCTGAAAAATAAATCCGATCTCCCGGTTTCTGACTTCTGAGAGTTCATTGTCTTCCATTGTGGACACATCAGTTCCATTCAGAAAATATTCGCCGGATGTAGGCACATCCAGACAACCCAGCATATTCATAAATGTAGACTTTCCTGAACCTGACTGTCCGATAATAGCAACAAACTCACCCTTATTAATTTCCAGATTAATATGATCCAGCGCCCGTACTTCATTCTCGCCGGGATTATATATTTTACACAAATCTTTTACTCTGATCAGCGCTTCCTCCATCTTTCCCTCCCGTCTATTAAATATCCTGCTCCAATCCAGATCTTACAGAATCGCAACCTGTCTTTCGTAAGATATCAGAAATACCTTTTACAATCATAACCTCACTTATATGTTAAAAGGGCAGCGCTTCAGTTTTCCAAAAGCTCTGCCCTTATCTGCGGAATCTGCAAGTCTCTGTTATCAGAAACGATACAGCTTCCACGATTTCTTCATATTTTTATTCCGCATCTGCCTGACTTTTTATGCTTCCAGCAGAAATGCCTTATATGCTTTCTTAGCTTCGTAAATATCTGCCTTACTTGTCACTTCCCATGGTGCATGCATACTGAGCACTGCCACACCGCTGTCAATGACTTCCATTCCATAAAGCGCTGCGATATAAGCGATTGTTCCGCCTCCGCCTACATCAACTTTACCAAGTTCAGCTGTCTGGAACGCAACTTCATGGCTGTCAAAAATATTTCTGACTCTTGCCACGTATTCTGCATTTGCATCATTCGAGCCGGATTTACCTCTTGCTCCGGTAAATTTATTTAATACGATACCTCTTCCAAGATAAGCTGCATTCTTTTTCTCAAATGCCTCCCCATAAGCCGGATCATAGCCTGCACTTACATCAGAGGAAAGCATACTGGAATTCTTCAGAGTTCTTCTCAATCTCAGATCACTGTAGCATCCCATTGCATCCAGAAGTTCAGCCACTGCGTTCTCAAAGAAACGTGACTGCATACCGGTTGCACCTACGCTTCCAATCTCTTCTTTATCAGTAAACAGACAGCAGGAAGTGTGTTTCGGGGTGTCCATCCCAAGCATTGCAAGCAGAGAAGTATATGCGCACACTCTGTCATCCTGTCCATAAGCAGCAATCATACTTCTGTCCAGACCACACTCTCTTGCCTTTCCTGCCGGTACGATCTCCAGCTCTGCAGAAAGAAAATCTTCCTCTTCCATATCATACTTCTCTTTAAGGATATTCAGTACATTCTGTTTTACTGCCTCTTTCTTCTTATCATCTTCCAGGTCTTTCAGTGGTCTGCTGCCGATCAGGATGTCCAGATTCTCTCCCTCGATCACTTCTGCCGCTTTTTTCTGCATCTGCTTTCCTGCAAGATGGATCAGAAGGTCTGTGATATATACGATCGGATCATCCTCATCCTCACCGATATTTACTTCTGCTGTACTTCCGTCTTTCTTTACCACTACGCCATGGATTGCCAAGGGAAGAGTCACCCACTGGTATTTCTTAACACCGCCATAATAATGGGTATCCAGATATGCAAGATCCGTATCCTCATATAATGGATTCTGTTTGACATCAAGACGTGGAGAATCAATGTGTGCTCCCAGAATATTCATTCCCTCAGAAATATCATCCTGTCCGATATGAAACAGTGCAATGATCTTCTTCATTCCGACTGTATAAACTTTATCTCCTGCTTTCAGTTTCTCACCCTTCGCAGTCTTCTCTTCCAGAGATTCATAACCTGCTGCCCGTGCTTCTCTGATGATCTGCGTCACACATTCACGCTCTGTTTTTCCCACATTAAGAAAATTGCGATACGCTTTTGCAACCTGCTCCAGTTCTTTTTCTTCTGCTTCTGTATAAGAAAGCCATGCATTTCTACGTTCCATTTACTGTTCCGCCTTTCTTTATGACTGTCATTCATAGTATTGCTTTGATAACGGTAACTATTCATCAGTTCGCTATTATGTAATGATATTGAACAATTACCTGTTTTTCATTATAAAACATCCTCTGAAAATTTTCCATATGATTAATATTTATTTGTCAGTGGACATTATGATTCATTTCCGCTATAGTTGATGGCAGGTTAATGTTTCTCCTCTCAAATTCATTATTTGCGAGGATTATTATAAAAATATCTGCAATACCAGGAGGTTCTGTCATGAAAAATTCAGAGGAACTGCGTCAGCAGCTTCGTTCCATAAACCGCAAAAGTTATCCGGCATATAAAGGGCTGAAAGGTCTGTATCATTTTGGAAATTATATTCTGTCCATCGACCATGTGCAGGGAGATCCTTTTGCTTCTCCCTCTCATGTCAGCATTCAGATTTCACACAGAGATGCCGGATTTCCCGTCGAATATTATAAAGATACACTTACCGGGACTACTCTTTGCGACTATCTTACACGTCAGTTTGAAAAACAGGTCAGCCAGTACAGCTTTCGTGCAAAAGGCTCCGGCAAAAGCGGCCTGCTCACTGTCAGTCATTGTGGTCAGGAGATTCTTTCCCGGACAGCCTGTGAAATAACAGAAAAAGGCATAACCGCCCGCTTTTTTGTGGGCTTCCCTGCTAATGGCCGCACGATCAATGCCACTGAACTGGAGAAAATCCTTTTTGATTTTCTGCCTGTATGCATTCAAAAATCCTTTTTCTACTCCAGCCTTAATGCAAAGGAATTACAGAATTATATAGAGCTTGCAGAGGATCAGGAATTTATCCGTCAGACGCTGCCCGCAAAAAATCTCTGCGCATTCATAGCCGACGGCTCCATCCTCCCAAGAGAAAGCGGTATTTCCTCCCGCCCTATGAAAGCTTCCGTTCCCTTTACTTCTCCGGACAGTCTGCGCATTTCCATAAATCTTCCCCATAAAGGAAAAATCACAGGCATGGGGATTCCAAAGGGAATCACTCTGATCGTAGGCGGTGGATATCATGGCAAATCCACGCTTCTGAATGCACTTGAACTTGGTGTATACAATCATATCCCCGGAGATGGACGTGAATACGTGATCACAGATGCAACTGCTGTCAAACTGCGTTCAGAAGATGGCCGTTTTATCAAGGATGTGGATATTTCCATGTTTATAAATGATCTTCCAAACAAGAAAGATACCCGCTGTTTCTCTACACTGGATGCCAGTGGAAGCACTTCACAGGCAGCCGGTATCGCAGAAAGCATGGAAGCCGGAAGCCACCTTTTTCTTCTTGACGAAGACACCTCCGCAACTAACTTCATGGTTCGTGATGCTTTCATGCAGCAGGTTATCCAGCGTGAGAAAGAGCCGATCACTCCATTTCTGGAGCGTGCAGAGGATCTTTATAAAAAAGCAGGGATTTCTACAATTCTTGTTGCCGGAAGTTCCGGGGCATTCTTTCATATTGCAGATACAATTATCCAGATGGACAATTACGTTCCAAAAGATATTACAGCTTCTGTCAAAAAATTATGCAGCCAATATCCTCTGCCTGCTGTTTCAGTTACTGATTTTCAGCTTCCGCACAGCCATCGCATTATGAGCAGACCTGCCGAATCTTCTAAGCGCCTCAGACATAACAGTCGTGGAAATCATTCCGATTCCGGTGCCGCAAAACCTGAGCGCCTGAAAACCAGAATCTCCGGAACAGATGGCTTCTCTCTCGGCAGACAGGAGATTGATCTCCGCTATACAGAACAGCTTATTGACGCAGAACAGACCGCTGCCTTAGGTCTCCTGCTGAAATATGCAGTTGAACATCTGGCAGACGGCAGACGTACCCTGCCTGAGATTGTGCAGTTTCTCTGGAAAAATCTCTCTTTACATGGTCTGTCCTTCTTTACGGAGAATCAAAAAATTTCCTGTGGTTACGCTACTCCCCGTATTCAGGAAATTTATGCCTGTCTTAATCGTTACAGAGGTTTATAAGAAAGAATCCTGCTTCAGTGACATAATAAAATCACCGCTTCTCCGTCGATCTTGTCGGCTAAGCGGTGATTCACGTTCATTTTACACTTTTTAGGGAAAGGAAAGATTTTCTCTTAAGGTACGTCATTTCCTTAAGATGTAAATATCATAACCTATAAATGTGAGAGAAATTTGTCTAATTTCTAATATAATTATAAAATTTATAAAAAAACTGCAAAAATTTGTTACTGTTCACTTCGTTCTCAGCAATACAAAAATTTTACACTTTTAGAAATTTTGCAGG
>OOCS01001081.1_pt1 | contig 12616 bp, 10 predicted proteins | sample 1671411 | NCBI WGS metagenome assembly OOCS01 (sample SAMN06348154, study PRJEB24527) | human gut metagenome | biome: human gut; feature: ankylosing spondylitis patient; material: feces | host: Homo sapiens | place: China | collected 2015-10 | reverse complement strand
AGGCTGTAAAAGAGGGAAAAGCCCAGGGTCCCATCTATACCTATGGTCCCATCATCCACAATGAGGAAGTAGTCCGTGATCTGGAAGAAAAGGACGTCCAGGTATTAGATACGGAAGAAGACCTTGAAAACCTGCCGGAAGGTCAGGGAACCGTGATCATCCGTTCTCACGGAGTCAGCCGTCATGTTTACGATATCTTAAATTCCCGTGGGGTAAATGTGGTAGATGCCACCTGCCCTTTTGTAAAAAAGATCCATAAGATCGTAGATGAACATTCGCGGGCCGGAGAGGCTGTTATCATCATTGGAAGCCCGGTGCATCCGGAGGTGGAAGGTATCCGGGGCTGGGGCAATGGTGACACTGTTGTTGTGGAAAATGAGGCTGATGCAGAAGATTATAACCTTCCAGAGGGCAAAAAGCTATGTATCGTATCCCAGACGACATTTAATTACAACAAATTTCAAGAATTAGTTGAAAAAATTTCAAAAAAGGGTTATGATAGTAGTGTTTTAAATACGATTTGCAATGCAACACAGGAAAGACAAGTGGAGGCAGCCCGGATAGCATCTTCGGTGGAGGCTATGATCGTCATTGGTGGCAGACATTCTTCCAACACCCAGAAGCTTTACGAGATTTGTCTCAAGGAATGTAAAAATACATTTTACATTCAGACACTCGGCGATTTAGATCCTGACAGTGTATCTTCTGTGCGCAGCGTAGGTATTACAGCTGGGGCATCCACCCCAAAAAAGATTATTGAGGAGGTTCATACCAGAATGGCAGAGCAGAGTTTTGCAGAGTTATTAAAGGAAGAGGAAGAATCCACCAAACCAATACGTACAGGAGAGATAGTTACCGGTCAGGTCATCGAAGTTAATAAAGATGAGATTATTCTGAGCATTGCGGGCAACAAGTCTGAGGGCATTATCACCCGTGACGAGTACAGCAATGACAATAGTGTAGATTTAACTACCAAGGTACAGGTTGGTGAAGAAATGGAAGCTAAGGTTATCAAGCTGAACGATGGTGTTGGCATGGTATCCTTATCTTACAAGCGTATGGCAGCTGACAGAGGCAACAAGCGTCTGGAAGAAGCATTTGAAAATCAGGAAGTTCTGACTGCGAAAGTAGCTCAGGTATTAGACGGCGGTTTAAGCGTTGAAGTAGAAGGCTCCAGAGTATTTATCCCGGCAAGCCTTGTATCTGATACTTATGAGAAGGATCTTTCCAAGTACGCAGGACAGGAAATCCAGTTCGTAATCACTGAGTTCAATCCTAAGAGAAGAAGAATCATTGGCGACAGAAAGCAGTTGTTAGTTACTGAAAAGGCTAAACTGAAAGAAGAACTGTTCTCCAAGATCCAGGTTGGTGATAAGGTAGAAGGAACTGTTAAGAACGTAACAGACTTCGGCGCATTCATCGATTTAGGCGGAGCTGATGGTCTCCTTCACATCTCTGAGATGAGCTGGGGCCGTGTTGAAAATCCTAAGAAGGTATTCAAGTCCGGCGATAAGGTAACCGTTCTGATCAAAGATATCCAGGGCGAGAAGATTGCATTAAGCTTAAAGTTCCCAGAGGCTAATCCATGGGCACATGCAGCTGAGAAGTATGCAGCAGGCAGCGTAGTAACCGGTCGTGTTGCTCGTATGACTGACTTTGGCGCTTTCGTAGAGTTAGAGCCAGGCGTTGATGCACTGCTTCATGTATCCCAGATCTCCAGAGAGCACATCGAGAAACCAGCTGATGTATTAAAGATCGGCCAGGAAATCGAAGCTAAGGTTGTAGATTTCAACGAAGATGATCACAAGATCAGCTTAAGCGTAAAGGCTCTTCAGGCAGCTCCTCAGAACGAAGATGTTGCTGACGTAGATATCGATTCTTACGCAAAGTAATAATTGAATGTAAATGATGAAAGGGCAGTTCCTTGCGGGGCTGCTCTTTTTGTTTTGCATTTTGGAAAAACAGCCGACAGCAGGTGCCGTCTCAGTGTTTCCTGAATGATTTCCTGTAAAAAGGGCATACTTCTTATAACAGACCAATGAAAATACATCACGTATTAAGGAGTATAGACCTATGGGAAAGTCAAAAAAGAAAAAAGAATTTGATGTCCATAATATGACACCGGATGAACAGTTAAAATTTGAGATCGCCCAGGAACTGGGATTAGATGAAAAAGTATTGCAGAAAGGCTGGAAAAGCCTTACTTCCAAGGAAAGCGGCCGCATTGGAGGGATGATCACCGGCCGGAAACGGCAATTAAAAGAGGAAGCATTGAAAGAAAGCTGAAAATCCAGTATACTGATACCAGAATGTAGGAAAAGCTGGTGATCAGAATGAAACTATATGTTCTGATCCGGATTTGATCCAAGAAGGTACAGGTAGCAGGATGAAATATGCAGTGATCTGTTTTACAGAACGAGGCGCCTGGGTTTGCAGGCGTCTTTTTCATAAATTAAAGGAAACGGGCGAAGAATGTGAAGCGATTATTCCCAAGCGTTTCTTAAGGGAAGAGGGGAAAAAAGAAGGACTGAAAGAACGGGAAGAAGAGTTTTTATCCCAATGGACAGGCAAGATGTTTGCAGAAAAGCGTGCAATGATCTTTGTAAGCGCCACAGGTATTGCAGTGCGGGCTATTGCGCCATGGATCAGGGATAAGATGACTGATCCGCCGGTAGTTACAGTGGATGAAGGAGCGCAGTTTGTGATCCCCTTGCTATCAGGGCATGTAGGCGGGGCCAATGAACTTGCAAGGCACATTGCAGACTGGCTGGAGGCAGTGCCTGTGATCACGACAGCAACGGATGTAAATGGGAAGTTTGCGGTAGATCTGTTTGCATCTGCCTATCATATGACGATCACAGACCGGAAAGAAGCGAAGAACATATCAGCAGCAGTATTAGAAGGAAAGCAGATCGGTGTTTTCAGTGATCTTCCAATAAAAAAATTGCCAGACGGCTTTGTGATGGATAGATGGTGTGAAGAAAATATTTGTATCACAGTAAAGGATCCTTCTTTTCCGGAAAAAAAAGCTTCTTATTTGCGTCTTGTTCCCAGGGCGGTTGTCCTTGGTGTTGGGTGCCGCAGGGGAACAGATCCGGAATTTATGAAAGAAAAAGTTTTTGCCTTATTAAAAGAACATGGGATCGATCCGGCCGCTGTGAAAGCTATTGCTTCTGTAGATGTAAAACAGGATGAACCTGCGGTATTAGGTTTAAAGCAGGTATTTGACGGAGAATGTTTACATCAACCCTGTGAGCAGCGTTTCTATACGCCAGAACAGTTAAATCAGGTTCCAGGCGATTTTAAAGAGTCTGCCTTTGTAAAAAAACAGATCGGGGTAGGAAATGTATGTGAACGGTCGGCCTGCGCAGCAGGTGGGAAATTGTTGGTTGAAAAACAGGCAGGCGATGGGATCACTTTAGCTGCTGCACTGGAATGGCAGGGTGAACTTGATTTTTCAAAAGGGTTTGGAACGACTGTGCGGGGGAAGGAATGTTTATGGGACCGAAATACTCAGTTTTATATTTTAAAGAAAATTTAATGCAAAGAAAGAACCAGATGAATGACAGGCTGCAGAAAATGTTGTTGAAGAAGTATGCTTTGACCAAAAATCAACGTTATCTTGCCTGGTTAGAGCAGCAGTCCCAGATGCATATTTCCACCATAGACAGTCTGGCATATGATCTGTTTAAACAGTTTGGAACCGATGTTGGTTTTGGAAGAGATCTGAGCATTAAAAATCTGGAAAGGGATAGAAAGTAAGTGAATACAAAGTATGAAAGACCGGAAGAGCTGTGAATGGGAGTCACAGCTCTTCCGGTTCTTATATTGTTATGCAGATAAAAAGATATTAATTCGATAATATCAACGTCCTAAGCCCATCCGTACTTGACGGCCCGTTAAACATATATAATGTATAAGATCCGCCGGTCTTTAACGCTGCTGAAGCTGCTGCAATGGCATTATTGTTGTTAAATGCATTGGTGCGGAATACGTAGATGGAATACCAGCCGGATGCGAAACTGGAGAACGGGGTTACTTCCTGGAAGCGGACGTTGGTGAAGGTGCGGTAGGAATTGCCGCGGTTTTCTAAAGCTACATCAAAAGGCCCAAGGTCCGGGGAAAGGTTGCAGGCACGGATGCAGGCAGTGCCGGATGGTCCGTTGCAGGAAAGGTCGGATATTTCCATCAGATCCAGCCCGGTGCTGGTATTGATGATCGCAACGGTAGAGGCAGAACCGGCACGGATGGTGATCATTTTCTGGATATAGATATAACCGTTAGTGCCGGATACTGTAACCGTCTGGAAGCCGGAGGCTGCCTGTACATAGCTGGTGAGATCCCCGTTATCCAACTGCTCTCCAATGCGCCAGTTTCCTAAAGATACGTTAAATGCCGGATAACCGGAAGAAGCATTTAAAATGCGTACCCGGCCAAGGCTTGAGGAGGTAGTGCAGTTGTAACAGGGGAAACTGATACCTGGGAGAACGGTAATGGAGCCATTAGACGGGAAGACAGGACGGTATACCGGTATCTGGGAATTCCCCGGCTGTCCCATACCGCCAGATGGACGGTTGTAATTAGGACCATTGTATACAGGTCCGCCCTCTCCTGGATTTGGCAGGGGGATAACAGGAACAGAACTCAGATCATCGCCGAACGAGCCGTTTCCGCCGGAGCCATTATCCATGGGATCATTATTCATGGAACCATCATATACAGGTCCGCCTTCTCCAGGGTCCGGCAGAGGAGTTACAGGAATATCTTCTTCATTTGTCTGAGCTGCTTTTACCATGGAAATGGCTTCAGAAGCAGGATTTAACTTAGAATTAGTCATAAGAACCTCACAATCATTCTTTCCCTATTAGTGTATTCTTAAAAGAAAAAATGGGTGCAGAAAGCCGTAAACAGCCAAACTGGCATTTCAGGGCCGGGGATGTCATATAATAAAAGGAAAAGGCTCCGGGAGAAACGGTATGAGAGAGGACAGAAAACGGGCAGCAGTGGAAGCTCTTGGTCTTCCAAGAGATGTAATACTGGGGGATGTTCTGCTCCATTTTACAGGTCCTTATGAAGTAGTAGCGGAAAATTTCAGGAGCCTTCTTATCTACACAGATACGTATGTGAAAATAAAGGCAGCAGGCTGTATGGTAGTGTTTAAAGGGCTTCATCTGGAGATAGAGACTTATACGGAAGATGCTTTAAAGATCAAGGGACAGATACGATCGGTAGAGTTTGATGATCTGTTATCAGAAAGGAGGGTGGAGGGATGATCCGGTATTTTTTTCGCCTTTTAAAAGGTTATGTAAGAATACAGATCAAAAGCATCAGCCCGGAATATTTTCTGGAACGGTGCAGGATAAACGGGATATTTTTCTGGGAACTGGTATGCTTGAAAAAGGGAGAGTACCAATGTTCCCTTTTTTTAAAGGATTTTTACCGGTTAAGGGGCTGCGCCAGAGGTAAGGGTGTCCGCCTGCGTATCTGCGAACGCCGGGGACTGCCGTTTTTTCTTCAGAGAAACCGGAAACGATGGTATGCGGCAGCAGGTCTTTCCAGTTTTTTCCTTTTGCTCTATATTATGTCTTTGTTCATATGGGATATCCATTTTCAGGGCAATCACCATTATACTGCAGATACGTTGGTGCGCTATCTGGATACACAGGATGTGCGCTATGGGATGAAAAAGAAAAAGATAAACTGTGAGGAGCTGGAAGCTGGGATGAGGGAAGCGTTTCCTCAGATCACCTGGGTATCGGCCAGAGTATCCGGCACCAGGCTGGTGATCCAGATCAAGGAAAATAAGATCATACAGGCTAAAACAACGGTGAAGGAAGATCCCTGTGATCTGGTTTCAGATGTAACTGGCACGATTACCTATATCATGGTGCGCCAGGGAATTCCTAAAGTGAAAAAAGGAGAAGAGATCCAGCAGGGACAGGTCCTTGTCAGTGGCCGTGTTCCTGTAATCGGGGATGATGAGCAGGAGATATCTGCTTTTTATGTGCAGTCACAGGGGGAGATACTGGCAGAAACAGTAGAAACTTATGAAAAAGAACTGCCTCTGACCCGGGACGTGCGTTATCCTACAGGAAGGAAACGCTATGGTCTGCGCCTGATCGCAGGTCCTTTTTCCTTTTCATTTCTTATGCCTGAATGTTTGATCCCTGAATTGGGGAAAAATGGAAATAAAGAAAACTGGGATTACACCGCAGATATGATCCAGTTAAAGCTGTTTTCAAATTTTTATCTGCCGCTTTTTGTGGGAAAGATAGCAGGGGAATATATGACGGTTTACGAGAAAGGTTATACAAAAGAAGAGCTGGAACAGACAGCTTCAGAAACAAATCGGCAATTTGTTGAAAAATTAAGGGAAAAAGGGGTACAAATTCTTGAAAATAATGATAAAATAGAAAAGAATATATCTGGTTACAGGATCAGCGGAACGCTAAAGGTAATAGAGCCTGCGGCAGTCAGCGTCCCTGTTTCTAAAACTCAAGGAGATTAAACAGACGGATGAGTGTAATTGAAACCATGATCGACATTCCGGCAGAACATGAGAGAAATGTCTGCGGGCAGTTCGATGCATATTTAAAGAAAATAGAACGGACCCTTCATGTGACCATGATCGCCAGGGACGGCGAGATCAAGCTGATTGGTCCGGAAAAGACCATTGGTCAGGCAAAAAGCGTATTTAATAACCTGATCCAGCTTTCCATGCGGGGGAATACTATTACCGAGCAGAATGTGGACTATGCCCTGTCTCTTTCCTTTACGGAAAATGATGACCAGATCTTGGAGATCGATAAGGACATTATCTGCCGTACCATTATGGGAAAGCCGGTAAAGCCAAAGACTTTAGGCCAGAAGCATTATGTGGACTCCATCCGCAAGAAGATGATCGTATTCGGCATTGGACCGGCTGGTACCGGTAAGACCTATCTTGCCATGGCTATGGCCATCCAGGCTTTTAAAAACGGGGAAGTAGGCCGTATCATCCTTACAAGACCTGCGATTGAGGCAGGAGAAAAGTTAGGTTTTCTTCCAGGTGACTTACAGAGTAAGATCGACCCTTATCTGCGCCCGTTATATGATGCCTTATATCAGATCATGGGAGCGGAAAGTTATCAGCATAATTCCGAAAAGGGTCTTATTGAGGTAGCACCTCTTGCATACATGAGAGGACGTACCCTGGACAATGCATATATCATCTTGGATGAGGCACAGAATACCACACCGGCCCAGATGAAGATGTTCTTAACAAGAATTGGTTTTGGCTCCAAGGTCATCATCACCGGAGACCAGACCCAGAAAGACCTTCCTTCCGGTGCAACTTCCGGTCTGGATACAGCTTTAAAAGTCCTTAAAAACATTGACGATATTGGTTTCTGCTATCTGACCAGTTCTGACGTAGTCCGTCATCCTCTGGTACAGAAGATCGTCAAGGCATATGATGATTATGAGAAGAAAACAGCGTCAAAGACCGCCAGAGGGGAAAGAAAAACTCCGGCAGTGAAAAATACACGAAAGGGGAATAATCGGTAATGACAGTTTCTATTGAGTATGAAGCAGAGAAAAAACTGGATCTTCCCTATGAGAAGATCATAAAGGAGATCGTAGAGGCGTCTCTTGATTTTGAAAAATGCCCTTATGAGGCAGAGGTGAATGTGATTCTGACAGACAATGATGCCATCCAGGCCATCAATAAAGAGTACCGTCAGATCGATGCGCCTACGGATGTGTTGTCTTTTCCAATGGTTGATTATGAGAAACCTTCTGATTTTGACCATGTGGAAGATGCAGTGGAAGATTATTTCAATCCGGAAACAGGAGAACTGATGTTGGGGGACATCGTGATCTCTGTAGACAAGGTGGAGGAACAGGCTGAAAAGTACGGTCATTCCCAGACAAGGGAATTAGCATTTTTAGTAGCGCACAGTATGCTTCATTTATGTGGATATGACCACATGGTAGATGAAGAGCGGCTGGTTATGGAAGACCGTCAGAGACAGATACTGGACACAAGGGGGTACACCAGATGAAAAAAGGGAGCAGAAGTAAAAAGGCAGTACGAAGGAAAATGATGTTAGGAACGATCCTTTGCATAGCGGCGCTGTGCGCAGGATGCGGGAAGAAAGCGTCAGAAGAAGCAGCACAGACGCAGGTTCCCACAACACAGGAAACAACCACCCAGGCAGCCACTTCTGCTCCCGAAATCCTGATCCAGTCGGATGAGGAACAAAAGGAAGAAACGAAAGATTTGCCGGACTATAACTTACCAGAAGAACGGGAAGAAAAAGACGGCATGATCCGAAGCTTCCTTACAGGTCAGATGGTACCGGTAGAACAGGCAAACCGCCGTCCTATCGCTATCATGATGAGCAATGACAAAGAGGCAAGACCTCAGTACGGTATGAACCGGGCCGGTGTGGTCTATGAGGCACCGGTGGAAGCGGAAATGAACCGCTATATGGCAGTGATCGAGGATTATGATGATCTGGACCGCATTGGTTCAGTGAGAAGCTGCCGTACCTATTATACTTATTTTGCAAGAGAGTTTGATGCGATCTATGCCCATTTTGGCCAGAGTACCTTTGCAAAGCCTTATCTTAATAATGTGGATAATATCAATGGTCTGGATGCTATTGGAAATACTACGTATTACAGAAGCAAGGATAAACATTCTCCTCACAATGCCTACACAAGCGGAGACCGTCTGAAAAAGGCAATTGCGACTTTAGGCTATAGTACAGAGTATGATGAGTCTTATACGGGGCATTATCTTTTTGCCAGAGATGGCGTGGAGATCTCTTTAGATGGAAAACCAGGCGTGATAGATGCTGCCCATGCAAAACCTGGATATACTATGAACAAGCCGGATTTTGTGTATGACAGCAGTGATGGCCTGTATCACAGATACCAGTATGGGGATGTACACCGCGGAAGTGAAGGCCCTGTAGCAGTGAAAAATGTGATCTTCCAGTACTGCCAGAGCGGTTTCTATGCCTCTACCCAGTATCTGAACATCAATGTACATACCGGTGAATATGGGTATTATATCACAGACGGAAAAGCCATCCCTATCACCTGGGAGAAGGACGGGGAATTTGGTGTGACCCATTATTACGATCATGACCACAATGAGATCGTATTAAATCAGGGAAAGACCTGGGTCTGCATCATCCCTACTAAAGACTTTGATAAGTCTGAAATTAAATAAAAAACGTGGCGATACATGAAATTAATTAAAAACGTGGAGCACAGTAGAAGATAAATGAAAGCAGTACAGGGAAAAAAGAAAAATAAGGCAGCAAATTTCGTAATACAGGGAAGTATCCTGGCTATGGCCGGTATCCTGGTGCGTATTATCGGTATGCTTTACCGTATGCCTTTAAATGATATTATCGGAAAGCAGGGAAATGGATATTATACATCTGCGTATAATGTATACAACATTCTTCTGATCCTTTCCTCTTACAGTATGCCGGTGGCTATCTCAAAAATGATATCCGCAAGGCTTGCAAAAGGAGAATATGAGAACTGCCGCCGCATCTTAAAGGCAGGCCTTCTCTATGCAACAGTTACCGGCGGACTTGCAGCCATTATTCTTTGGTTTGGTTCTGACTTCTTTGCAGGACTGATCAAGACGCCTTATTCCAGTTACGCCTTAAAAACACTGGCACCTACCATCTGGATCATGGCGTATCTGGGAGTTTTAAGAGGTTATTTCCAGGGAACAGGAACCATGATCCCTACTGCGGTTTCACAGATCTTAGAGCAGATCGTTAATGCCATTGTCAGCGTAGTTGCAGCGGGACTTTTATTCCACGTAGGAGAAGGGATGAATGCGGCCCAGGGAGCAAAGAATTATTCTTATGCGTTAGGTGCTGCAGGCGGAACCATTGGTACAGGTGCAGGCGCTCTTACTGCATTTATCTTCTTTATCTTCCTGACAGCAAAAAGCGGCCGTTCTGTTTTAAAACAGCGTATTGCGACAGAGGAGTTATCAGAAGAAGCAGCGAAATATGCAAGAAGAAAGCGGACACGCTATAGAAAACTGATCTATGCCCTGACGATCACAGTACTTCCTATTGTAGTCAGCAGCGGTATTTATAATTGTTCCAATGTAGTGGACAACTTCCTCTTTGGACAGGGAATGGACAAGTTAGGATACAGCGGGGAAGAGATCGCTGTATTCTGGGGAGCTTTAGGACAGTATCAGCTGTTATTTAATATTCCGGTAGCTGTTTCTAATGCCCTTTCTTCCTCTCTGATCCCGTCTCTTACAAGAGCGGTATCTGCAGGAGACAGGGAACAGACTTTAAAAAGGATCGCAGCAGCAGTACGTTTCTCTATGCTGATCTCTATCCCGGCAGCAGTAGGTATTGCGGTTTTAGCAGATCCTGTGTGCAATCTGCTGTTTATCAGCGAAGATAACAGTCTTTTAATTAAGCTGACTATGGCAGGTTCTCTTGCGGTTGTATTCTTCTCTCTGTCCACAGTGACCAATGCAGTGCTTCAGGGATTAAACCGTATGGAAGTGCCGGTACGCCATGCAGCTGTTTCGCTGGTGATCCATGTGGCAGTATTGTGGGTACTTCTTATGGTATTCCATATGGGTATTTATGGTGTTGTATTTGCAAACATTGTATTCGCCTTTGTAATGTGCGTTTTAAATGCCCGTACTATTGCAAAGCATGCAAGATATCGTCAGGAGTATAAGAAAACATTTGTACTTCCGGCGATCAGCGCCTGCGTTATGGGCGGGGCAGCCTGGGGTGTATACAAGGTTCTTACCTTTATCCTTCCGGCAGCGCTTCTAAGAGGACGTTCCGGCAGAGCGATCGTGGTATTCCCGGCAGTGGCAGTAGCAGTTGCTGTTTATGCAGTACTTTTAGTGGGACTTAAGGCAATTGATGAAGAAGAACTGCGGGATATGCCTATGGGAACAAAAATGATCCGCATTTTAAAGAAAGTAAGATTACTGTAAATGGTATTGCAAACAGTGCCAGGACATGTTTAAAATGGTCTATTATGGCAGATACTATTTCTGAAAAGGTCAGTAAATGAACGTATATGACTTGATACAGGAGGTAGTATCCATGAAACATTTTTTATTTGCCCTGGGACTGTTCAGTATATCAGCTGTAGTATCGGTTCTTGTGATCTACGGGGCGGCACGTTACCAGATGAGGGAAGAAGCGCCGGTACCTAATACAGTGATCGAAACAGAAAGTGTGAATGAAATGGAAGGAAGGGCAGCTGCCAACCAGGAGAGCATTACTCCGGTAAGTTCCCGGTATTTTCTCGTCAGTGAGTCCGGTTTCCTTCTTGTATTTTGCAGTGATAAAAGCACCGTCTGTCTGTACACCCATATTCCGGTAACTGATTTCCCGGAAAGTGAAAGAGCCCGACTGATGGAAGGCATCTGGTTTTCAGATATGATGGACGTATACCATTATCTGGAGTCGTATACAAGTTAAAACAGGAGTTAAAAAATATGAAGAAAAGAGTAGGAATTATTGGCGGTGGCGCATCCGGGCTGGTGGCTGCTATAGGAGCAGCCCGAAACGGGGCGGAAGTGACTGTCATAGAACATATGGACCGCGTGGGAAAAAAGATCCTTTCTACAGGCAACGGCAGGTGTAATCTTACCAATTACAAAATGGAAGAAGACTGCTACCGCTGCGGCAGGAAGGATTTTCCTATGCAGGTAATAAGGGGCTTTGATGTAAAAGAGACGCTGGATCTCTTTATGGGACTGGGGATCGTTCCAAAAGACAGAAACGGTTATGTTTATCCTAATTCCGACCAGGCTGCTTCTGTTTTAGATGTGCTAAGGACAGAATTAGAGAGACTAAAAGTCCGTATCCTCCTTTCCTGTCAGATCGAAAAGATCGAAAAAAAGAAAAACGGTGGCTTTCTTGTACATACAGATCAGGGAAAGGTAGAAACAGATGCCCTGATCCTTGCGGCTGGTTCCAAAGCAGCGCCTTCTACAGGTTCAGATGGCAGTGGTTACGAATATGCCAGACAGTTAGGACATTCTGTGATCAAGCCACTTCCGGCTCTGGTCCAGCTTCGCTGTCAGGGAAATTTATACAAACAGATGGCAGGGATCCGCACGGAAGCAGAAGTGAGATTGCAGGCAGACGGTATTACCCTGGCAAGTGACAGAGGAGAGCTGCAGATCACAGATTACGGTCTTTCCGGTATTCCTATCTTCCAGGTAAGCCGTTATGCCGCAAGGGCGTTAGATGAAAAGAAAAAGGTAAGAGTTTATGTGGACTTTATGCCGGGCTGGGATGATAATGAAAGTTTCCGGCTTTTAAAAAAAAGAGCCCTTTTGCTGGCTTACAAACCGGCAGAAGAACTGTTTACAGGAATGTTAAACCGCAAACTTGCCCAGGCTCTTTTGAAACTGGCAGGCATTGATCCAAATACGTCCTGTGGCTCTTTAACTGGAAAACAGTTGGAAAAGATCCGCAAAGAATTAAAAGAATATGAAGCAGTTGTCATGTCTGTTAATCCTTTTGCCAATGCCCAGGTGTGCTGCGGTGGTGTGGATGCCAATGAAATAGATGAGACTACAATGGAGTCCCGGCTTTGTCCTGGA
>OOCS01001063.1_pt1 | contig 12913 bp, 9 predicted proteins | sample 1671411 | NCBI WGS metagenome assembly OOCS01 (sample SAMN06348154, study PRJEB24527) | human gut metagenome | biome: human gut; feature: ankylosing spondylitis patient; material: feces | host: Homo sapiens | place: China | collected 2015-10 | reverse complement strand
TCTGCCAGTTCCGCCACATCCGCGCATTCTCCGATAGACTCTCATTATAGCGTGTTTGAAAAGAATTGTCAATTATGGATTTTCTTCGTCTCCTCATCATAGTCATCCAGGAAATTGTAACTCCAGTCTCCCTTGTGATATCCGATGACCGTCTTCAGATTGATGTTGTGAACACTGTTGAAGATGTTCATGTCGATCGTGTCACAGCGCTTTCTGAGCTCCGCGATCAGCTCCTTCATCTCGTCCCGCTTCGATCCCTTTTCGCCGCCGCATGTCGCGCAGCGCTCCGTGAAACGGCACGCACACTGGATAAAGTGGAGGTGATTGTAATCTCTCCACGCCTTGATATCCGCCTCGCGGACCATGTACATCGGGCGGATCAGCTCCATGCCCTCAAAGTTCTTGCTGTGGAGCTTCGGCATCATGGTCTCGACCTTTCCGCTATACAGCATTCCCATCAGCGTCGTCTCGATCACATCGTCAAAATGATGTCCAAGCGCGATCTTGTTGCAGCCGAGCTCTTTCGCGTGGGAATAAAGATATCCGCGGCGCATTCTCGCGCAGAGATAACACGGGCTCTTATCCACGTCGGCAACGATATTGAAGATATCGCTGTCAAACACCTGGATCGGGATTCCCAGAAGCTTCGCGTTATTTAAGATGATATTCCAGTTGTCCTCATTATATCCCGGATTCATCACGAGAAATACAAGGTCAAACTTCACTTTTCCATGAAGTTTCAGCTCCTGTAAGAGCTTTGCCATGAGCATCGAGTCTTTTCCGCCGGAGATGCAGACCGCAATCTTATCTCCTTCCTTGATCAGCTCGTAGTCATGGACTCCCTTTGTAAACCGTCTCCAGATCGATTTGCGGTATTTTGTGATGATGCTGCGCTCGATCGCCTTCGTGCGCTCCGCGACCTCCTCCTCGTTCATGACCATCATGGACAGGGACAGGCGCAGGAAGGAGCGGTATCCGCCTTCCACGCTTCCGGCGTCAAATCCGGCATCGTCCAGAAGTTCCGCCACATACAGGCTCTTGTTTCCCGTATGGCAGAGCACCCAGACCGGCTTGTCCTTCGGGATCGCCGCGAGAAGTTTTCCAACATTTACGCCCTCTTCCCAGGCCTTTCCCTCTCCGATCGTTCCGGACTCCATGTCCGCCTCCTCCGGATTCTCCAGGTATTCCACCAGCTTGTCCTCCGGGATATTTAACGCGGCATCCATGGACCCCTTTTTATATTCCTCCGCCGGGCGGATGTCGATGATCGTCCGGTCAAACGTTCTTCCATTGATCAGCTCTGCAGCTGTGATCGTCTTAATCATTCTTTTTCTATTCTCCATTTATGGCTGTCGCCCTGATCCGGGCGCCGTCTCTTGCTGTTTTTACTTTTCTAAGATATCCTTCAACATATAAACCCTGTTGAACGGGAATGAAAAATAATATCCGTCCGCGAAGTCCTCCACCAGCTTCATGACTTCCTTCGCAAGCTGGATGCCCACGGCCTCGCCTTCCTTCCGGCTGGCTTTTTCAGGGTATCTCGCGACGATCTCATCCGTCACATTGACGCCCGCGATCTCATTTTTCATGAACATCGCGTTCTTTCTGCTGATAAGCGGCATGATCCCGCAGAGGATCCGCGCCCCGGTCTCATCCTTGATCCGGCGCAGTCTCGCCGCGTCCTCCTCCGTGAATACCGGCTGGGTCAGGAAAAACTCCGCTCCCTCTTCCATTTTCTTCTTTACACGTCCGATCTCCACGTCCAGGTTCTTTCTTCCCTGGTTGATCGCACCACCGTAGCAGAGCGGATTATTCGCGAAAACATCCTCGTTCATCTCCTTCGCGATCTTCATAAGCCCTGTGGAATCCGAGTTGAACACCGCTTTGACTGTCTGTCTCGCCGTCGACGGGATCGGATCTCCCGTGATGATCAGGAAGTTGTAAATATCATTGATGGCAGCTCCCAGAAACAGGGACCGCATCGCAATCGCATTCCTGTCACGACAGCAGATATGCGGCATCACATTTAATCCCGTCGCCTGGCGCACCTTGTTCGCCATGAGGACGGAATCGACTCTCGTTCTTCCGGACGGGGAATCCGGGAATGTGAGGACATCCACGCCTGCATTCTTTAAAAGATGGGCGGATTCCAGGAGTTTCTCATCATCCGCGTCAAACGGCGGCGCCAGCTCGACCGCGATAAGCTTCTTCTCTTTTCTGTTTCCGTTCTCATCATAGAGGAATCCCTGTCTTACCACATGTTCACTCTGTCCGCTGCTCTCCGCCTCTTTTTCCGGAGCGCTTTTCTTCAGGATTCCGTCCCGGGCGGACATTTCACGGATAAATTCCGGATCTGTTCCACAGCAGCCACCGAGAATGTCAGCACCGAGCTCCTGAAGCTCCTTCATCTTCTCCGCAAAATATACCGGAGTGTTGCCAAACTGAAGTTTATTTCTCGTCAAAGTCGGATATCCCGCATTCGGGATCGCCAGCAGGAATTTATCCCCCGGACGTCCCGCTTTTTCCAGGATTTGGCGCATATGAGCCGGTCCCACGCCGCAGTTTAAGCCCACCGCATCGATCTCCGGAACAGCCGCCGCGTCCGCCAAAAGGCGCTTCGCGCTGAGTCCTGCCGCGCTGTAGCCGAACTGGTTCACGGAAAAAGAGACTGCGATGAACATGTCATACTCGGCACGGAGCTTTTTGATCGCCGGAAGGATCCCGTCGAGGTCTGCAAACGTCTCAAAGTCCAGGACTTTGACTCCTGTCTCCGCAAACGTCTTTGCGATCTGATAATACTCGTCCGCCGCTGCCGCCGCGTCCTCCGTCCCATTCACCGGGATCGGACCGATATCGCCTGCGATCCAGACGTTCTTCCCGTCCGCCGCGCTCCTTGCGATCTCCACCGCCGCGCGGATGTTCTTCTCAACTTCCGGAAAGCGCTCCTGCAGCGTCTCTGTGTTCGCCGCAAAAGTATTCGTCCGGATAAAATTTGCTCCGGCATTCAGATATTCCTCGTGGATCTTCTTTACTTTCTCCGGGTCCGAGCGATTCGCAAGCTCCGGGATCTCCTGCGTCTGGTATTTTGCTGCAAAGTAAGTGCCGAACGCGCCGTCGGTGATGAGGTTGGTTTCTTTCAGATATTCACGTAAATTCATGCTCGTCCTCCTGGGGGTAAAAAAAGAATGGGCCTTGGCACATTCTCGCACCGAGCGCGGTCGCTTGCGACGATCTTCATCTTCGCGCGAGTGCGCATCTTAGGCACGCAGTGCCTTTTTGTTTAACAGGAAATTCCGACGGAATTTCCTGTTAAACAAAAAATCGGACCTCTAAATCCAGAGGTCCGACGCTTCAAAAAGCGGGTGATGGGAATCGAACCCACGTATCCAGCTTGGAAGGCTGGTGTTCTACCATTGAACTACACCCGCGTATAAACAATGAGAGGCAGCTGCTGATATGAGGAAAATTTCGTTGGGAGCTTGCTCACATAAGAAATTTTTCTCATATCAGCAGCTATCGCCGTTGCAAACGGCGATTATGGAGCGCAGCTCCATAATACCTCGGAGCCCCCCTCATCATCGTCCCATTCCCTTGACCTTCTCATCTCTTCAGGTCTTTGCTACCAAAATGGGCGGAGGTGGATTCGAACCACCGAAGCAAATTGCAGCAGATTTACAGTCTGTCCCCTTTGGCCACTCGGGAATCCGCCCATATCATTCTGACAAGTCAAAATGATACCATACATCGATTCAAAAATCAAGCATTTTTTATGACCAAACGCCCTTGAAAACACTGCGTATTACAGTCCCGGCACACGCACCATGATCGCCATCTGCTCGCCTTTACTCCCAATAAAGATCATCGCCCCATTCGCCGCGATCTCCACTTCCATCACACCGTCCGTCACCGGATACCGCACAGTGCCCGCGTTGTACCGCTCCGCATCCGTCGCCATCACGCGGTCCATAAAATCGCCGTTCACTTCCGCTTCCCACACCGGAATCCGGATTCTCTGGGAATAATCCTCACTGTTCACAACGACAACTCCCTGGCCGTCCGCATCAAAACGTCCATACGCGATCACACCATTCTCCGCCAGCAGCGGCTTTAACGCCCCGCGTCGGAACGCCGGAGTCCTGTTCCGGATCCCCGTGAGATACCGGTGAAATTCCGTGAGTTCCAGGTCTTCCTTTCCCCATGGGAATGTTCTCCGGTTATCCGGGTCCGTCCAGCCAAAGACGCCAGCCTCATCACCGTAATAGATCGTCGGTGCCCCCGGCCATGTCATCTGGATCATCGCGCCGGAGCGGAAGGTTCCGTAATTCACGCCGATCTCCGCTTTCTCCGCGTCCTCCGGCTTATAAAGCCGTCCCACGATGCGGTTCGTCCTCGTGAGGAATCGCGAATGGTCATGGTTTGAAAGTTCATTCATCGCCGCATAGAGAGATCCCGTCTGCATCCGGCTCATGTTGGAGAGCATGGAGCACATGAACGCCTGACTGTTGTGCAGAAGGTGGTCATCCTTCCGCTCGCTGTGCTTTTCCAGACCGGTCAGGAACCAGGATACCGGTTCCATGAACGCGTCATAATTCATCACCGTATCCCACTGGTCCCCGGAAAGCCATGACGTGGCATCCCCGTAATGTTCCGCCAGGATCAGCGCGTCCGGATTCGCCTCCTTTACGACCTTCCGGAAATCTCTCCAGAACCGGTGGTTCATCTCCGGCGAATGACCGAGATCCGCCGCCACATCGAGACGCCAGCCATCGATCGAGTACGGCGGGGAAAGCCACCGTTTCGCGATATCGAGCACATACTGATACAGCTTTTCCGATCCCTCATAATTTAATTTCGGCAGCGTGTTATGTCCCCACCAGCCTTCGTAGGAGTCATTGTCCGGCCAGCCGTTCGCATCCTTAAACAGAAAGAAATCCCGGTACGGACTGTCCGCTGAGAGGTATGCACCCGGCTCATACCCGCCGTCCTTCTCATAGATCTTCTCCCGGTCCATCCACTTGTTGAAAGACCCGCAGTGATTAAAAACTCCGTCCAGGATGATCCTCATGCCCCGCTTGTGGACTTCCTGCACAAAACGGGCAAAAAACGCATCACTCGCCGCCAGGTTCTCCCGGTCGGAGGTCCGCACGGAATACCGCTTCGCATTGCGGTTATCCGACGCATCCGCCGCCACAAGTTCCCCTTCATCCTTCACGATCACCCCGTAATGAGGATCGATATGTTCATAATCCTGGCAGTCATACTTGTGATTCGACGGGGACACAAACACCGGGCTCAGGTAGAGCACTTCCACCTTCAGGCTCTGCAAATAGTCGAGTTTGTCCCAGATTCCCTGGATGTCGCCGCCGTAAAACCGGTCCACATCAAGGACGGAAAGCCGCTCATTCCATTTTTCCACCTTCGCCACCGGAAATCCGATGTAGACATATTCGTCTCCCAGGACATCGTTCGTCGGATCCCCGTTATTAAACCGGTCCACGAAGATCTGGTACATCAGGGCGCCTTTCGCCCACTCCGGTACATGGAATCCAGGTGTGATCACAAACGGAGCGTCCATCCCTCCCGGCTCCGACACACCGAGGCGGTTATAGTGACAGACTTCGTCTCCTTTTACAACCTCAAAATCATATATCAACGGGGTCTCCCCCAGTTGGATCGTTCTCTCATAAAAATCAAATCTTCCGGCCGTCTCCGCCTTCTCAAGCTCCAGCCGCCTGCACTCATTCCGGTTTCCGCCATCACGGATCACCGCGTATACATGGTCCACGTCCCCGGCCCCGGTCCGGAATCTTATCTTAACATTCTCCCCGCACTCCGGCTCTTCCGGGATGCGGTACTCTCTCGTTCCATCGCTGAAAAGTGCCGCCTTCAACATTTTGAATGGCCTCCTTGTTGGTCTGATGCAGCCTCTCTTGCGATATCCGGGCTGCATTTTCTGTATCTGTTCTCACTCATTTCTCACAAATGTTATTATACAGGATTATATCCCCATTTGCACGTTTTTTCTGAAAGTTCACTCCGGCGATCCTCAAAAACTGTTTTTGCAGATGAAAAAATCTGAAGCTCCCGCACGGCACAGCAGGATCCTCAGATTTTTCTTTAAAAATGGGCAGAAAGAAAGCCAGCGGGGGGAACCTCTGGCTTTCTTCCGGAAAAGGTATTATGTCTCTTATGGGGTATAGCAAAAACTATATAATGTATTGGGGGGTTACGAGTAGTAATATAGCATAGGAGTCCGGATAAGTGTGCACAAACATTTAAAAACATGAAAAATTTTTTTGTTTATATTGCCACCGCCCCGGTTTTCTTTGTGCATTTTTGTCATTGTAAGTAAAAAATCGACGTTTGCCTGCATTTCTTTTGCACAAACGTCGATTTACTTAAGTTTCTAAAATTTTCTGTTGTGAGATCTTCTGCCGAGGTGCAAATCCGAAACCTTACTCTAACTCCGGCTTCTCCGTTCCCTCTGCAAACAGTCTGTCAAACTCTTCCTGCCCGATCTTTTCCTTCTCGATCAGAAGAGCGGCACACTTATGAAGGATGTCCTCATGTGCCAGGATGATCTCCTTCGCCTTCGCGTAGCACTCATCGATGATCCTCTTAACCTCGCTGTCGATATCGGAAGCAACACGCTCACCGTAAGATCTCGTATGCGCCAGATCTCTTCCGATGAAGACTTCGTCATCGTCGCTGCCGTAGTTGATCATTCCGAGCTTCTCAGACATTCCGTACTGGGTCACCATCGCACGGGCGATCGCAGATGCCTGCTTGATATCCTGGGATGCCCCCGTCGTCACGTCTCCGAAGATGATCTCCTCCGCGATCCGGCCGCCGAGAGAAACCATAATGGTCTCCAGCATCTTATTCTTTGTGTTGAACATCTCGTCCTTCTCAGGAAGCGGCATCGTATATCCTGCCGCGCCCATTCCGGTCGGGATGATGGAGATCGTGTGGACCGGTCCGACATCCGGGAGTTCATGGAACAGGATTGCATGACCTGTCTCATGGTAAGCCGTGATCTTCTTTTCTTTCTCGGAGATCACCTTGCTCTTCTTCTCCGCGCCGATCCCGACTTTGACGAACGCCTGCTCGATATCAGCCTGGAGAATATAGCGGCGCGCCTGCTTTGCCGCAAGGATCGCAGCCTCGTTTAAGAGGTTTTCCAGATCTGCTCCGGTAAATCCGGCCGTCGTCTGTGCTACTTTCTCTAAGTTCACATCGTCGCCCAGCGGTTTTTCCTTCGAGTGGACCTTTAAGATCTCCTCGCGTCCGCGGATATCCGGTTTTCCGACTCCGACTTTACGGTCGAAACGGCCCGGTCTCAAGATCGCCGGATCCAGGATATCTACACGGTTTGTCGCCGCCATAACGATAATTCCTTCATTGACGCCGAAACCGTCCATCTCAACGAGGAGCTGGTTTAAGGTCTGCTCGCGCTCGTCATGTCCGCCGCCCATACCGGTACCGCGGCGTCTCGCAACGGCATCGATCTCATCGATAAAGACGATACACGGAGCGTTTTTCTTCGCATCCTCAAAAAGATCGCGGACACGGGAAGCGCCGACACCGACGAACATCTCGACGAAATCAGATCCGGAGATCGAAAAGAACGGAACTCCCGCCTCACCGGCAACCGCCTTCGCGAGAAGTGTCTTACCGGTTCCCGGAGGTCCTACCAAGATCACGCCCTTCGGGATCCTGGCACCGACATCCGTATATTTCTTCGGATTTTTCAGGAAATCAACGATCTCTTCCAGTTCTTCCTTCTCCTCCTCGAGTCCTGCAACCTTGGAGAAGTTCACGGAATTCGTCCGGCTCATCTTCGCACGGCTCTTTCCAAAATTCATCATCTTGGAGTTTCCGCCGCCGCCCCCGCCGACTCTCGCGTTCATGAACATAAACATGAACATGATCACAACGGCGCTCAAAGCGACCGGGATAATGACAGACATCAGGTAGTTCTCCTGTGGGACATTCTCAACGACGTAGTCGATGGAATTGTCCTGGAGAAGTTTTTCCGCGTCCTTGACATCGGATACTGCAACCGTTGCACGGTCCCCGCTCTTTAAGAGTATATCCAGGGTACCTGTCGGCGGCTGCTGGTTCTGATTGATCTCCACGGATTCGATCGTCTTATTCTCGACGGCCACCATAAATTCCTGGTGGGTCATCTCCTGGCTGAATAAGCTCCCCTGGCTCGTCAGGCTGGACGCGAACATGATGAGCGCGATCACAAGCAGGACAAGGACAAGTCCGCGGAACTGCTGGTTCTGTTTCAACTTGGGGTGCCTCCTTACTGCTGCTCCACAACGCCGATGAACGGAAGGTTGCGGTATTTCTGGTCATAATCAAGGCCATAGCCTACAACGAACTCATCCGGGATCGTAAAGCAGGTGTAATCAACCTTCACCTGTTTCTTGACACGGCGCTCCGGTTTGTCGAGCAGTGTGCATAAGTGGATGGAATTCGGATTTCTCTTGTGTAAGATATCGATCAGGTATGCGAGAGTCCGTCCGGAATCGATAATATCTTCGACGATCAGGACATTCTTTCCCTCTAACGGCTGATCTAAGTCTTTTACGATCTTTACAACGCCGGAAGACTGGGTTCCGCTTCCGTAGCTGGATACGGACATAAAGTCAAGCGTTACCGGAACGGTCAGGCGTTTTGCGAGCTCGCAGGTAAAGAATACGCCGCCCTTTAAGATGCAGATCAGGTGAACTTCTTTTCCTTCATAGTCCTTATTGATCTGGTCCGCGATCTCTTTGATCCGCTTGTCTACTTCTTCTTCACTTAATAATACACGAATTTTATCAGCCATGGTCTTCTCCTTTGCAATTCCAGATGCCTGCTCTCCCACCGCCGTCTTCCGGCCGGTCTCCCCCGTCAGGCAGGATCATCTCCGCCTCCAGGACACGTTCAGTCTCATCTGTTATTTTATAATAATCACTGATCCGGTATCCAATCACCCATAATACATGGTCTCCGTCCGCCAGGACCGGAATTCGGTCCCGCTCTTTTTCCGGGATCTTTTTATCGATCATAAACCTTCCGAGCTTCTTTTTTCCTCCGCCGGAAAGTGTGAAATAATCCCCATTTTTCCTGTATCGTATGGATAATCCATCTTTTATTTTATCATAGTCAAACCATTTCGTATACTGGTTTTTCGGAATTTCCAGTTCTTTTTTCCGTTGGGTGACATGAAGGCGGATCATGGTCGGACCGAGCTGCAGGATCTTTCTCTCTCCCGCTTCCGGATCGATCTTCTTTTTTTCTGTATCCAAAAGCGCTTCGCAGGATAAAGTTTTCAGACCTGCCATTTTCACCTCTGTGCATTCCAGGTCCTCCGCATTTTTCCTGAATTTATAGGCCGAAATGTCCCCAGTCTTCTCTCTTCTTTCTTTTTCTCCCACCTGGCACACTTTCCGGATCTCCAATGTCTCATACCCGCGGACCGCCTGCAGACCATACGGAAGGTCCGCAATACAGCCGCCGCCCGGACCGGAAAGATCCATGACCAGCCTGATGTGACGCTCCGTGATGTCTTTCGCCTTCCCGGCGGCATTTAAGATCATTCGGCGGATGATGTAGGTTTTTAAGATTTCAGGCTGGGGATCAAGGATTTCGGTGCGGATCTTTACAGAATTTCCGGTTCGGCTCTTTTCCTTCCGCTCACTTTCCCTTAAGGCCCGCTCCGCTTCCGCCTCGAAATACGCATCCGCTTTGGCAGCAAACTCCGACACTGCCAGGATATGTTCCGCCGCCCGGCTGTTGATATTCTCCGTCACCCAGGGCAGGAGCTCGTTGCGGATCTTATTTCTTGTGTAATCATTCTCCTTATTTGTGGAATCTTCACACCAGGAATGTTCCCGTGATGTCAGGTATTCCTCGATCTCTTTCCGGGAGACGCATAATAATGGGCGGATGATCTCCTCTCTCACCGGCCGGATTCCCGAGAGCCCGGGAAGTCCGCTCCCGCGGAAGAGATTTAAGAGCACCGTCTCCGCATCATCGTCCTCATGATGGGCGACGGCGATCTTCGCACAGCCGTATTTTTCCGCCGTCTCCTTCAGATGGCGGTAGCGCAGGATCCGCCCGGCTTCCTCCGTCGACAACCCGTGATCCGCGGCATATGATCCTACTTTCTCATGCACCACGGTAAGCGGAACCCCCCTCCGCCCGCAGAGTTCCTCCACAAACCGCTCATCCCGGTCCGCCTCCGCGCCGCGGATCCCGTGGTTCATATGGAATGCAGAGACATGGATCCCAAGTTCTGCTGCCAGTTCACACAAAAGCAGCAACAGGCAGACGGAATCCGCGCCGCCCGATACCGCCGCCAGGACCCCGTCTCCCCGGTCTGTCATATGATTTTTTCGCATAAAGGCAAGAACCTTCTGCCGGAACCGGCCTGTCCCCGCATTCATTTTTTCGTTCATTTTTTTCTCCGTTTTTCTTTTATCGCATTGATCCTATCTCTTCATCCTCAGCTTTCCCGGATTTTCACCATTCATCACACGACGGATCCATCCTGTTCCAACCTGGTCTATGAAGTTTTTCACCTGCTCTTTTACGCTCAGATCAGTAAACCCGCCTTCTGAGGGCAGCTTCCATTTCCAAATTCTTCCCGCCGCGTATCACCCGTAGATCCCGCCGACCAGCACCGTCATGTCATCACGCGGCTCTCCCTCAAACGACAGCGCAAACGTCAGGATCATCTCCGCCGTCTCCTGCACACCGGCGTCGGGCAGCCCGTCGAGGAAATCCCGGAAAGTCTGCTCCTTTTCCGCACCCGGCATCGCATCGAGAACACCGTCGCTCACCAGGATGATCTTGTCCCCGTCCCAGAGTTTCCGCGATATCATCACCGGCTCCACAGGATTCAAAACTCCCGCTGGAACCGTCTCCGACTCCAGGATCTCCGCCTCCCCGCCGGATCTCCGGTCCGGTAGGAGAAAGGACGCCGCCGCCCCAAGTTTCATCATTTCCAGAACGCCCGTGTAAAGATTCACAAGCCCCAGATCCAGCGTCGCCGGCCGGTCGCCCATCCCGCTCAGCAAAAGCACCGTATTGATCAGCTTCAGCGTCGATCTCGCGGAGAATCCCGTGTCGAGAAGCTGTTCCGCGAGCTCCATGACCCGCCCGCTGTCCGCCCCCGCCGCCGGTCCGCTCCCCATTCCGTCTGAGAGGCTCAAAGCAACCTGCCCTGGAAGTGTGTTCCGGAACATATAGTTGTCGCCGGAGACCTCTTCTCCCTCTTTCGGGGTCCTCGCAGCTCCAAACAACAGCCGGTAATTTCCTTTCTCGATCAGGCGCACCGTGGAAGTTTTTCTTGTGACCAGCGTCTTTCCGTTCCGCGATGGAACAAATTCCGCGCCGGCAGCCTGTCCGAACAGCGCCGCCATGTCCTTCACAGTTACACAGCGCCCGTTTGCTGTCCGCACCGTAAGGAATGCTTCCCGTCTTCCGTCCCCATACTTCAGGACCAGCATATCCTCCAATGCAATCCTGCGTCTCCGGAATGCAGACCGGACCGCCGGGATCAGCGTCTCCGTCACGTCCGCCGCCTGCTCCATCTGTCCGGAAAACTCCCCGAGGATCCCCGCCATCTCCTCAAACTGCAGCATAACTGCATCCCGGCTCTCGAGGAACCGGTTCTTCCAGGCGAGATTCATCGTGGATCGTCACCGGTCCAGAAACTCCCTGGGCATGTCCGGGTACTCCAGCGCACCTTTTTTTTCGAATGCGCGGAGCAGGTAATATAGGAAATAATGTTCCCCGTCCTGTTCATCCAGGCACTCCTGCTTCATGCCGCACCTGTCGCAGCTCCCACAGACCATGGATGCCGCCGATTCCAGCGCCGCGATCCCGTCCTCTCTGGAAAGTCCCGGATCTTCGCCGGAATTTTTCATGATCTTTGCGAGCTGCCCCAGTGAATCCGAGATCTCCGCGAGTCTTCCCGCCGCATATCCCCCGGCTCCAGACAACTTTCTATGTATCTCCCGATCTCCAAACACAAAAATTCCCTCCTAACCTGCGTACCCTGTCACGAAAGACCATCCAGGTCTCCATGACCAGCCAAACGACGCGGAATACGCCATTTTATTATATGCAGGCAGGCGGGAAATATTTGTCGGATTCCCGTATTCAGTTTTTAAAAATTTACGACATCATCTGCGCTGATTTGAGCCAGACATTCATCCACTGTCATTTTACAGACGATGCGGCTCACAAGTCTTTCAGATGATCCGCCATGAACATCAGTTGGATTCATCCGCTTTAAAAAGGATCTCATCCTTATTTACAAGTCCCAGTTTTTCTTTTGCGACCTTCTCGATATACTGTTTCGTCTGGACATACACACGGTACTCTTCGAGTTCGGCGGCTCGCGCCTCCTCCTTCGCCAGCGTCTTCTCGAGTGCCTGTTCCCGCGCCTGGTATTCCAGATCACGTTCTCTCAGGGAAGTTCCGCCGATATGGACAACCACAGCAAGGCTTCCTACGACCACCGTGATCCCGATCAGCGCCATCCGGTTACCCAGACTGTTTCTCGATCTTCTTTTGTTCCGTCTGTTCCGGTTTTCTCCCATGACTCCTCGCTTCCTTCTTGATCTTGCCTTCTATCCTGATCAACCGGTCCATTCCGTTTCCCGTGCATGAACGCTCACATTCATGACAGGCAATCCATTTTCCTGTGGATTTTCCACACTCCCACATGTTTCCGGGAATGACCTTTTATTTCTACATTTCAGACTGCCTGTTTCTTCTCTTTTCTGAGGCAGTCTTTCTTTTAATTTTATACCATTTTTTCAGCTTTTTCAATAGGTGGAACACATTCCTGCTGATGATTTTATCGTAAAAGATCATGCCGAAAAACACGCAGGCGATCACATAGGCA
>OOCS01001054.1_pt1 | contig 13015 bp, 10 predicted proteins | sample 1671411 | NCBI WGS metagenome assembly OOCS01 (sample SAMN06348154, study PRJEB24527) | human gut metagenome | biome: human gut; feature: ankylosing spondylitis patient; material: feces | host: Homo sapiens | place: China | collected 2015-10 | reverse complement strand
CGGGCGCCTTGCCGGTCTGCATGGCGGCAATGGCGGCCTCGATCTCGGCGCGAGAGGCGCCCTTCTCCGCCATGGCGCGGGCAACCCCGAGCATCTCCCTGGTGATGTGCGGGATAATTAAGGTCTCGGAGCGCTCCTCGCCCCGGCGCTTATTCGGGTTTTGTTGAATTGGCAAGGCGCTGCTCCTCCTCTCTCATAAAGCGGATGCGTTCGGTGCGGTGGCTGATGAGGTCGAGCCATTCGGGGATGGAACTGACGATCAGCAGCGCACAGCAGGCCGCGCACTCATACGGGCTGAACACGCGGAACACATAGGTCATGATGCCCAGCGCCGCGCCGTAGATGATGCGGCTCGTGCGGCGGTCCGGCATCGTGACCGGCTCACAGATCAGGAACAGGCCGGTGAACAGTGCCGTGCCGGACAGGACGACATATTTTTCCAGATAGAAGCGCTGGCGGATATATTCCCACGGCAGGCTGAAGGTCGGCAGCTCGTTCAGATTCGGGAAGAACCACGGCAGGCCGATGACAAAGATAAAGAACGGAATAACGACAGAAAGCTTGATGCGCCCGCGCACAAGCAGGAACAGCCCGCAGGCCATCACGACCAGCGCTGCGCTGGTGCCCATGGCGGCGGAGACGTTGCCGGTCAGCAGGTTCATCGTGCTGGCACTGGGCAGACCGCCATCCAGCAGAGTGGCGTTCATGCCCTCGACGAGAGTGGTGTTCACGCTGCCGAACAACGGCAGCTGCGTGCCGGGAATGGGGTACGAAAAGACGTCCTGCGGCCACGAGATACCGGCCACGACGACGCCGACGGCGGCGGGATGGAACGGATAGTGGCCCTCGCCGCCGAACGCCTCCTTGACGAGCACGGCGACGATGACGGCGGAAATGACGATGGGATACGAGATGCTGGCAGGCATCAGCAGTGCGATGAGCGCGGCAAAGCACTCACTGGACGGCTCATGGGACTGGTAGCCCGTGCCGTGCAGCGGGGCCAAGGCACAGTCGCACAGGTAGGCGGTCAGCAGTGCGGCCAGCAGCAAAAGCACCGGGCGCGCACCGTAGTAATACCACGACATGCCGATCAGCGGGACTGTGCACCACAGCAGGTCACTGTAGTAGCTGTAGTTCGCGCTGCGTTCAATTTTTTTACGATTGGGCATAGGGAAAAAGCTCCTTTACTTGCTGTGCAGGACGTTTACCACAGCGGCAGGATCCATGGCATGGAACAGCGAGCTTCCGGCCACGAGCCAGTCGACCCCGGCAGCGATGCACAGGGGGCCGGTCTCGGTGTTGATGCCACCGTCCACCTCGATCAGGGTATCACAGCCGCGGCGGGTGCGCTCGGCACAGATGGCGGCAATGCGCGTGGGGGTGGTGGGGAGGAACTTCTGCCCGCCGAAACCGGGCTCCACGCTCATGACCAGGATCAGATCGACAACGCACAGATACGGGAAAACAGCTTCCACCGGCGTGCCGGGGCGGATGCTGATGCCGACCTGGCAGCCCGCAGCGCGGATAGCGGCGATGACCTCCTCTGCCGTGTCCGGCACAGCTTCGAGGTGGAAGGTGATGAGACTGGCCCCTGCCCTGGCAAAGTCGGCGGCGTAGCGGGCCGGGTCACTGATCATCAGGTGGACGTCGTAGTAGACGTCGGGCATAGCGGCATGCAGGCATTTCAGCACCGGTGCACCGTAGCTGATATTGGGTACAAAGTGCCCGTCCATCACGTCAAAGTGCATCAGGTCGACACCGGCCTCCAACAGGCGGGTGCAGTCATGCTTCAGGTTGGCAAAATCAGCCGACAGGATCGATGCGGCAATTTTCGTCATAATGTATATACTCCCTTGATAGTCCCTCTTTGTTGTACGTAGTATGTGCAGTGTGCACATATAAAACTATTATAGCCCATTGCGCCCCAAAAAGCAAGAAGCCCGCAGACCGGGTGTCCCGGTTTGCGGGCTGGGGCAAAAGGGCTTCCCCTGAGGGGGAAGCTGTCACCGCAGGTGACTGATGAGGGGAGAGCTTACGGAGAAAGCCCGTAAACGGGCGGCTGCCGCAGGCTTGCCCCTCATCCGGCCTCGGGCGGGGCCTCGGCCGCCTTCCCCCCTCGGGGGAAGGCTTATTTCTTTTCACTGTGCCAATGATGCACAGTCTGCAGCTGGAACTCAAAGTCGCGGGCATCTTTGGCAAGCTGGCTCGAGAGGATGATACCCGAGATAAACAGCAGCAGCGCCGCCACCAGCACAAAGCAGCAGACGATCAAAGTCGGGAAGCGCGGCACAAGGCCGGTCCGGAAATACTCGCCCAGCACCGGGATCATAAAGCCGATGCCGAACACGGCCAGGATCGCGGCCAGAATGCCGAAAAAGCTGAACGGGCGGTAGTTCTTGAACAGCCGCGCAATCGTGCCCAATACTTTAAAGCCGTCGGAGTAGGTGTTCAGCTTGCTCTCCGACCCTTCCGGACGGTCACGGTAGTCAATGACAACGTTCTCGACCTGCATATTGCGCTGCAGGGCGTGGATCGTCATCTCGGTCTCGATCTCAAACCCGCGGGACAGCACGGGATAGGTCTTGACGAACTGGTAGCTGAACGCGCGGTAGCCAGTCATAATGTCTTTGATCTTGCCGCCAAACAGATGATTTGTGCAGAACCGCACCAGATCGTTGCCGAAGTTGTGGAACGGGCGCTTGTTCTGGGTGTAGTAGGTGCTGGACAGGCGGTCACCGACGACCATGTCGGCCTGGCGCCCGGTCACGGCAGCAACCATCTCGGGCGCGGCCTCCGCGGGGTAGGTGTCGTCGCCGTCCACAAGGATGTACGCCTCTGCGTCTATTTCGCGGAACATGCGGCGCATGACATTGCCCTTGCCCTGCTGGTACTCATGGCGGACAACGGCCCCGGCTCCGGCGGCCAGCTCGGCAGTGCCGTCGGTGGAATTGTTGTCGTAGACGTAGACGGTGGCGTCGGGCAGGACGCGGCGGAAATCCGAGACGACCTTCTCGACAGTCTTGGACTCGTTGTAGCAGGGAATCAGAACGGCGATTTTATCCATAATAACAGGACCTCCGGGCGGATTTTACATCCAAAATTGAACAAGGCGGCTGACGGTGTAGTAAAGGGAAGGATTCATGCCCTGCAGATACGGCTCCATGGCGAAGAGCGTGCAGAAGCGGTAGACGGCGGTATATGCCACAGCGGCGGCCATGACGGTGCGCAGTGCGGGCAGCGCCGCAGCGGCAGTGCCCTCCCCCAGCGCTGCGCGGCGGGAGAGCGCACCCTCGGCGCAGAACCAGCACAGCGCCGCACCAAGCAGCAGCACGGGGCTGTAATCCATTAGATAACGGTAGAGCACCCCGGCCATCTCGCAGTCAACGACGGTCATGACGACCATGGCGGCCAGGCTGCCGTAGACCACACAGGCGGCGACACGGCGGCGGTGCAGACAGCGGCGGAACGCGGGAAGCAGCGGCAGCGCCAGCACCCACAGGTACGGCGTGGCGGCCAGAATGCCGCCCGTGAACTTCTCGCTGATCGTGCGGATGACGGCGTTCGTCTGGACGTCGGTCTCCCGCAGGAACGGGAAAACACCCTGCCAGCTGGGCAGCTCGAACAGAGACGTGAACACAGCCGGGCCGATGCGCACGGCGTTGAAGCCGCGCTGGGTCATATCGTTGCCGGTCAGGTTGTAGTTGGCGCCAAAGTCAAACGGCGAGCCGAACCGCGCAGCGTTGTACCACATGAGCCCGGCAGCGACCAGCACCACCGGCAGCAGAAACGCGGCGGCCTCCCCTGCCCCGGCGCGGCTGCGCAGCCGCTTCTGCCCGATGTACCGCGGCCAGAAGATGGGCACGGCCAGGAACGCGAACAGCTCCATCTGAGGGCGGCATCCGGCGGCGAGCGCCACGCAGAGACTGCCGAAGACGAGCTTGGCGACCAGTGCGCCGCGCTTCTCCACCGGTGTGCTGGCGGCGGAGAGCCAGAGCCAAAGCCCCAGCATCAGCAGCGCCGCACCGCAGAGGAGGGCATATTCATAAATGTAGGGGCGCAGCAACAGATAGTAGAACTGACTGCCCAGCGCTACGGCGGCCACGGCCAGCAGGTACGCTGCGGCGGACGCCTGCGGGAACCACCGGCGCACGGCTTGCCCGACGACGCCGAAGCAGGCGGCGAGGAAGATCAGCCCCAGCAGGACCATGCAGGGCGCATAGGCCAGGTTCTGGATGCCGGTCAGTGCCTCAAACGGCAGCTGGAACAAAAGACACGGTACAATGCCAAAATAGACGTAGTAGCGCCCATTGTAAAAGGCGTGGTCCCAGTGGATGTCGTTGATCTGCGCGGCGTCGCGCGCCCCGGCATCGTAGGGGTTGTCCAGCGCCAGCAGCTCGGCGGGCGGGTCGGCCTCCAGGTCAAGGCGCCCGTTCAGCAGGCTGTGCGCCAGCGCGCCGTACTGCTGGTAGACGAAGCTGACCGTGCTCTCCCCGTCCCAGAACGCGGTGTTGTAATCTTTTGTGGCAAGGCCGGTGTTGCTCGGCTCCCAGAACGGGATGACCACGACGAAGGCAGCCAGCACAAGGCCCAGCACGGCGGCTGCGGCGCGGTCACAGACGTTGCCCGCCAGCCAGCGGCGGTGCCACAGCCCGCTGGCCGGGCGCAGGCCGTAGACGGCCAGCAGCGCCAGAAATACCGCGCAGAAACGCAAAATCGAGAAATCCAGCGCGCGCGGCGCGTTGGCCGTGATGCCGCGGAAGGTCAGCGCCACTGGGAACTGCGCGTAGGTGGAGCTGTACCCGGCAGCGGTCAGCGTCAGCATCCCGACGGAGCCGGTCAGGTCTAGGCTGATGACCTGGGTGCGCGGGGCCTGCAGCCCCACCTGCCAGCTGCCGAAGCGGGTCAGCTCGGTGTTGGCGGCGTCGGTGCCCTCAATGGTGAAGATCACGGCGCTGTCGGCGTGGAGCGGCTCGGTGTCGTCGCTGACCAGACCGTCAAACCGCAGGTTGTAGATGGGCTGGTCAATGTCGAGGAACCGCAGATAGGTGCGGCCCTCGTCAAGCGAGATCGTGCCGACGCCGCGCCCGACGTTGATGTTGTCGTCAAGGTAATCGACGAGCTGAAACGGCGTGTAGCTGTGGGTGTTGAAGTAGGCTACATTGCCGACGAACACCTCCAGCCCCAGCGCCGTGACGGCCAGCAGCGGGACGACGGCCTTTAACCCTTTGCGCCCGAGGCTGCGCAGCCCGGCGGTGACAAGCCCCGCCCAGCCGGTCATGGCGGTGAGGGCGACGAGCCGGAACGCGTGGAAGCCGACGGTCAGCCCGGGGCGGTGGTAGGCGCACAGAGCGAACACCCAGACGGCCAGCCAGAGCCCGGCGGCCCAGGCAGCGTCGCGGCGGGAAAACCTGCGGTGGGATACTACCGCAGGAACCGCACCGAAGATGCCGGAGACGAGCACGGTGAGGAGCAGGGTGATTATAATAAACATAAGAATAATGCTCCTCCTTTTGTGGGATGGGTGATGTGGCAGCGGGAAATGGCCAGAGCCCTTCCGGTCATCGCTGGCGCTCGACCACCTCCCCTGAAAGGGGAGGCTTTTTTCGGGCGTACGCCCGTGAAAGGAGCCCCACAGGGTGGGGAGCTGGTCGAGCTTGCGAGGCCTGAGGGGCCTTACCCTGCGGGAGCTGCCGCTTCACTGCTTTGCATACTTCTCCATCTCGTGCAGCCAGAAATTGGCGATGCGGTTCCAGCTGTACTTTTCCAGCACTGCATCAAGGGTGGCAACAGGCTATATGGCTAGTGCAGCGGTTCCATCGGTGAAGTTGTTGCAGAGTCTATATTTTTTGTTTGGGTTCGATATGAGCTGAATTACAAAGCTGAACCAGAAAACAGCTAAGTGCGAAAAATGTAATAGAAAGTTCACGATGTGTGAAACCGAAGTGAATATAGGAGTGATTCTGTGTAAAATAGTACCACACAAAAGGCATACAAGCAACTAAGCATAAAGGGGAGAAAGCTAAAATATTATGCAAAGTCAAACAATGGCGGTGTAAAGCCAATACGATAGTAACTAAGAAAAGAAGAAGCCAAAGAATTTTCCACGTACGTAAATCGTATGCCTGAAGATTGTTTTTTAGGGTAGCCATATAGGTTATGGTTTGCCCCAGTGTTTCATGAGAAGAACGGAGAATAATGCTGTTATATGCTTCAGAAAAGAGGTTTTCCTGCAAGATGACAGAACCAAACAACCATTTTTCTGCCCAGAAACCAATATAACCAATGCCCCACGATAAAGAGCAAGTTGTAATTTGGAAAAAACGTTGAGAAGGAGAACTTGTCTCTAACTGTAAATACAGAATGAGGGGGATTCCTAAGGTAACAAGCGGATATGTCAGAAAATCAAAATAACTTGTTGCCATGCCAAGTGATAAGAAAAACAACCAATTAAATTTATTTATTATATTTGTATGGCGTAGAAGAACAACACAGCCAATAGCCATAATGAGAAAACACGGAGTATATTGAAGGCAGATGCCTGTAGCTATCGGGGTTAAAGAGCAGAACATTAGTGCCAGAGGAAAAAGAAGGTGAGTTAATGAATGACAGGATAACAGATGAGCAATCCATAACATTAAGAAAAGCTGAACAAGCGTATTCAAGCGTAAGATATCTTTGTAATCCAGCAACAGAAGAAGTGGTCTCAAAATGGCCAACTGACCCTGCCAATAACGATCATATGGGCCGTGGGCAGATTCGTTGGTTGCACTGAGTGAAGAAATTAGCTTTCGATAAGACCAATTTTCATCTCCCTCTGGTGGAAGGACGGAATAAATGGCGGCAGCCTTCACAAAAGGACTTTCATTTCCATCATAGATAGCTTCGGATAAAATAGTTGCTTCTGTTAAGTAATCCAAATGCGTAGCTAAATCATCCTTTACGAGGGCAACAGAACCGTTATAAAAAACATCAGGTGTGCTCTCTAAGTGACTGCGCATACGATTGGTGGGCAGGCAGAACGCAATAACTAAGAACAAATAGCCTAAAACAGCCCCCAAAAGCAGCCAAATAACAGTGATACCGACTTTGCACTTGAATGTAAGTGAAGTCCCTTTGGATGGGGGAGAAATAAATTTCATAGGAGTTCTCCTAGTTTATGGTTTATGCTGTTACTGATTCGCGTACTTCTCCATCTCGTGCAGCCAGAACGCGGCGGTCTTGTCCCAGCTGTACTTTTTCAGGACATCGTCGGGCGCGGCCACGGGCTGGGCGGCCAGCGCGTCAAGATCCACATCATAATCATACGGGTCAAAATACCGCGCCGTATCGCCGTACAGCTCGGGCAGGCAGGTGGCGTTGGCCAGCGCGACCGGCGCGCCCAGGGCCAGCGCCTCCAGCGGCGGGATGCCAAAGCCCTCGAACACGGCGGGGTGCAAAAACAGCTTGCAGTGCTTCATCAGCGCGGCGTTCTCGGCATCGGACACATAGCCCGGGTAGAACACATTGTGGGTGTCCTTCGCCTCGGCGTCGTCGCCAAAGGCACGCAGGTCCTTGCCGCCCGCGACGACAAACGTCTTGTCGGGGCTGCGGCGGGCGACCTCTCGGATCCACTTGAAGTTTTTATGCTTTGCCAGACTGCCGAGGGCGTAGAAGTACTCCCCTTTTTTGACGCCGGGCATCTTGTCAAAAATGCTCTCGTCGGGGGTGACGTTCTTCATGTGCTCCCAGCCGTTGTAGGTGATGCCGATCTTGTCCAGCGGGATGCCGAGCTTCTCGCTGATGAGGTGCCGCTGGTTGTCGCTGACCGTGAACACCCGCTGGGCGAACCATTTGGTGGACAGGCAGTGTACCCAGAACTTGAAGCGGAAAAAGCCCTTGTCGGTATCCAGGACCAGCGGGCGGATGTCGTGCAGCACCACGACGCTGCGGCGGGTCAGCAGCATATCGCTGGCAAGGCCCACGTAAAACGCATGGGTGCGGCGCAGGTAGGCGGGCAGCACGGCCAGATTGTAAAAATACGGGATGGACTTGAGCGGCACCAGCCGGATGTTTTTCAGCTCCGGCAGATGGATGGGCCGCCCGTCGTCGCGGTAGGCAATGCGGACGTCCAGGCCGGTGCCCTCGATCAGCTTGTCCAGCCGGACGACATTCTCATAGACATAGCGCGGGATGCCGGTGATATTGTCACACAGTACCGTGCCGTTGATGACGATAGGGTTCAATCCAATTCCTCCTTCTCCCAGTGGGAGCAGTCGAGCAGCTCCTGCTGCCAGTCGGCCATGCGGCGCAGGCAGTATTCCTTCAGCTCGCGCTCAAAGCGTTCCTCGCTGAAGGAGCGGCTGTGCTCACGGATTTCCTCTTTGGAACAGGCCACGCCGTCGCGCTCAAACCGTTCGATGCAGTCGGCCAGGCTCTCGACGGTCTGCTCTTTAAACCAGTAGCCGGTCCTGCCGGGCAGCACGCTCTCGCACGCGCCGCCGCGGCCAAAGGCCAGCACCGGCGTGCCCGCGCTCTGCGCCTCGACGGGGGTGATGCCAAAGTCCTCTTCACCCGGGAAAAGGAAGCCCTTCGCGCGCAGGTAGTAGCTGCGCACTTCTTCGTCGGACAGACCGCCGCCCTTGAACTCGACGGTCGGCCCGGCCATGGCCCTGAGCTTGTCCAGCTCTCCCCCGCCGCCGATGACGACGAGGCGCTTGTTAAGGCGCGTGCAGGCCTGCACGGCCAGATCCACGCGCTTGTACCAGGTCAGACGGCCCACGGTCAGGTAGAAGTCCTCCTTTTCGACAAAAGGCGACTCGTTGATGTGGCAGCAGGGGTAAATGACATCGCTGTCACGCCGGTAATATTTTTTGATGCGCTGGGCGATATAATGCGAGTTGGCGATGAAATAATCCACGCGGTCCGCGGCGCACTTGTCCCAGATGCGCATTTTGTGCATCTGGCCGGGCATGACGAGCTTCGCCAGCCAGTTGGCGTTGGCGCGGTAGGTGTAGTAAAAATCCCACACATAACGGATCGGCGTGTGGCAGTAGCAGATGTGTACGGCATCCGGGCGGGTGATGACGCCTTTGGAACAGGAGGAGGACGACGACAGCACCAGATCGTACTCGGTCAGGTCGAACGCCTCAAACGCGCGGGGCATCAGCGGCAGCATGGCCTTGTACAGCCTGTTGGAGAAGGGCACCTTCTGGAACCAGCTCGTGCGGATGTCATAGCTTTTAAAGTGCTCGGGCATGTTGTTGGGGTCGTACACAAGGGTGTAGATGACGGCATCGGGGAAAACGCGCTTCATGGCGTCCACAACGCGGTCCCCGCCGGCGTAGCCGACAAGCCAGTCGTGAACGATGGCGACCTTGGGCTCCTTTTTGCTCATTACAGACACTCCCGTCCGGTAACGCACAGGGCGTTATTGTAGTTTTTCGTCGTTGACCATCTTGCCGCCGAACACGGTGCGGAAGATGATCTTGATGTCCAGTGCCACGGTCCAGTTTTCGATGTACCAGATATCGTAGCGGATGCGCTCGGCAATGTCGGTGTCGCCGCGCAGGCCGTGGATCTGCGCCCAGCCCGTGCAGCCGGGGCGGACCTGCTGGCGCACAAGGTAGCGCGGGATCTCCTCTTTAAAATGCTCCACATGGTAGGGCACCTCGGGCCGCGGCCCGACGAGGGACATATCCCCTTTCAGCACGTTGAAGAACTGGGGCAGCTCGTCCAGGCTGAACTTGCGGATAAAGCTGCCGAAGTGGGTCTTGCGCGGGTCATAGTCGGTGGACCAGCCGGTCTCCTGCTGCACATTGACCCGCATCGAGCGGAACTTGTACATCATGAAGGGCTTTTTGTTCAGGCCGATGCGCTCCTGCCTGAAGATGACCGGCCCGGGGCTGGACAGCTTGACGCCGATGGCCGTGACCAGCATGACCGGGCTGGTCAGAATGATCAGGATCAGGCTGCCGATAATATCAAGCCCGCGCTTGACAGCGGCGTTGAGCAGATTGTCAAACGGCGTCTGCCGCACATTGATGAGCTTACACTCGTCCAGCACGTCAATGGTGGGCCGGGCGGGCAGATAGTCGCTGTAGAACGGTACCATCGTGATGCGCACGCCGTTTTTGTCGCAGGCGGCAAAAACGTGGGGCAGCAATTCGATCTCGTCAGCCTCCAGCGCTACGACGACCTCGTCGACAGCAACCTCGTCGAGCCGGGCGGACAGCGCATCATAGCTGCCCATGTAGCGCACACCAAGACCCGGTTCTTCGATTCCGGCCAGATAGCCGTCCACGACAAAGCCGTAGTAGGGGTTGTGCTCGAGCGCGCGCAGATAGAGCGCGGCGGATTTACCGCCGCCCACCAGCAGGATATGGCGCAGACCCAGCCCCTTGCGTCGGCGGGCGCGGTCTACCCAGCGCAGGACCATACGCTCGATCACGACGCCTGCCGTGCCGAGGATGTAGAACAGCGCCAGTACGATACGGGAGTAGTCGTCCAGGTGCATCAGATACAAAGCACCAATGAAGATCAGCAGTCCCGCCGCGTTGATGACGGCAATCTTGGTGCAGCGCTCGGCCAGGCCGCGCAGCCGCGTGGTGCTGTAGATACCGGCGACCCAGTAGATGAGCACGAGCACCAGCGACGTGGCCAGCCCGGCAATGATGTTGCGCGGGTCCCGGGCCACGGCCAGCGCAGGCCCTGCGCCGCCCGGCTCAAAGTAGCGGACGTAATTGAAACGGATATAGTTGGCAAGCAAAAAGCCGATGAAAAGCAGTGCCGCGTCCGCCAGCACATACAAAAGGCTTTTGAAGCGTTGGTTCTTTTCCAGCAAGAGGTGATGCCCTCCCTACGGTGATAGATTTAAACAATCTATTTTAGCATATTTACGCCGGTATTGCAAATCAGCGGTAAAGCTCCTGCAGCTGATCCAGCGTTTTCTTCATTTCGGCGCGGACCTCCGGCGGGCCGGAGACGACGACGCCGGTGCCGAACCCGGCCACCCAGCCGAAGAACTGCGGGCTGACCTGAATCTCGGCGGTCATCGTAAAGTGCTCGCCGTCGGCGCAGGGCGTCAGGATCGGCGCGGTGCCGAACCGGTCGATCATCGCCCCGGCAAAGCGGTTCTCGCATTGCAGCGTTACCCGCTTGAGCGGGCCGTTGAACATGCCGAACATCTGCTGCATATACGTATTGACGTCGAAATTGGCGTATTCCCCGGCACCCTCGCGGGTCGTGTCGGGCAGCTGGTGAACGTTCTGCATCTTGTCGACGCGGTAGTGCTTGAGCCGCCCCTCGGTGTAGGCGATCAAATAATAATTGCCGTTCTCCCACACGAGCACCCACGGGCTGACGCGGTAGAGCTGGCCGTCGTGGCGCGGGACCATCCGCTTTTGCAGGTTCCAGTCGCAGTATTTGAAGGTGACCTGCTCCCCTGCCGTGATGGCGGCGTGCAGCGCATCGACGGTGTACAGGATTTTCTCGTCGGTGCTCTTGATACGCCCGCTGACCAGTACCTTACGGTCCAGCTCCTCCTGCCGGTATGTGGAGGTGAACTGGCCGAGCTTGTCGATCAGGATCTTGGATTTGCGCGCCGTGATGAATTTGCTGGCGTAGACGGCATCGACGAGCAGCTTGAGCTCGGCAAGCTCAAACGGTGCCTCGGTCATATAGTAGCCGCCGCCGCGCCCGCGCTGCTGCACGATCTCATATTTGGTGTCGGGCAGGTTGTTTAAGGTGTTCAGGTCATCGTAGACGCTTTTGCGCTCGGCGACGACGCCGCGCTCCTGCAATTTTTCCACCAGCTGGGGAACACTCAAGGGGTGCTTCTCGTCGGTTTCCCGGGCGAGGATCTCCAAAAGAACAAGCAGTTTGCGTTTTTGGCCTTCTTTGCGCGACATAACAGCGGCTCCTTTCCTGAGTCTGGCAGATATAGTCCTATTATACACCCTATAGAGGCGGGTGGCAAGACCGGGAACGGCTGCCTCCCGGGAGGTTGTTCTTTCTTTTGCCAACAAAAGAAAGAACCAAAGAAAATTGCCGCTGTTTCGACGCAGCGGACCCGCGACTTGGGGGCTGCACGCCCCCAAGACCCCCAAAGCGGAAGTCGGAAGGGGCGGGGGCTAAACGAAAGCAGTATTACTTTTCGTTCTTAACGCCCCCGCCCCTTCCTCTACCTTTGAGTCGGGGGTTCCCCCGAACCCCCCGTTGCTTTTAACGGCTGCTATAATCTCGGGCGCAGCCCGCAAAAGGCTCCTCACGCAGTGGGGAGCTGGCCGGGCCTTGCCTTATATCTCGTCAGACCCCATTTACCACAAACTTCCCGTCCGCCTGCCGCCTTTCGGTCCGCAGCCTTACCGCCCCAGCTCCCCCAAAATCCACCCTAGATCTTCAAACAGATCCCCCGGCAGCATGGCGGTCATGCTGCGGCGCTTGGCGCAGCGGTCTGCAGCGGCGCCGTGGAGCCATACCGCGCAGACCGCGGCGTCCTCGGGCGTGCGGCCCTGCTTTAGACCCGCTGCCAGCAGCCCGGCGGTCAGACCGGCTAAAATATCCCCGCTGCCGCCCTTGGCTAACCCGGCATTGCCGGTCTCATTGCGCCAGACCGTGCCGTCCGGCGCGGCAACCAGTGTGTGATGCCCTTTCAAAACGGCGACGCAGTGATATTTTTCGGCCAGCGATACGGCGGCACCCTCGCGGTCCGCCTGCACCTCGGGCACAGTCAGGCCCAGCAGCCGCGCGGCCTCGCCGGGGTGGGGCGTCAGGATCGTGTTTGCGGGCAGATCCCCCCTGTACTTCCCCGCTGCCAGTGCGTTCAGTGCGTCGGCATCCAGCACGGCACCGGCCCACGGGGCGTTCCTGCCGAGCAGGGCCTTACAAACATCGGCGGCGCTCTCCCCCAACCCGGGCCCGGCCAGCAAAACGGCGTGCCTGTCCGCGAACCAGCGGCGCAGCGCGTCGGCGTCCTGCGGGTGGATGAAAATGGTACTCTAAATGGTGATACTACCAAAAGGGAGAGTGTATATAACAA
>OOCS01001047.1_pt1 | contig 13201 bp, 8 predicted proteins | sample 1671411 | NCBI WGS metagenome assembly OOCS01 (sample SAMN06348154, study PRJEB24527) | human gut metagenome | biome: human gut; feature: ankylosing spondylitis patient; material: feces | host: Homo sapiens | place: China | collected 2015-10 | reverse complement strand
TTGTAGATATATCCTTTTTCATAAAGGCGTGTAAATACTTCTAAAACAGCCTCAGAGCAGCCTGCGTCCATCGTGAAGCGCTCTCTGTCCCAATCCGCGGAGGAACCGAGTTTGTGAAGCTGCTTGATGATCCGTGTGCCGTACTCATCTTTCCATTTCCAGGCCTCTTTTAAGAATCCCTCACGTCCAAGGTCATTCTTGTTGATGCCCTCTTTTTTTAACTTGTCGATGACTTTGACCTCGGTAGCGATCGCCGCATGGTCCGTTCCCGGCTGCCAGAGTGCCTCATAGCCCTGCATTCTCTTGTAACGGATCAGGATATCCTGCATCGTATTGTCGAGGGCATGTCCCATATGGAGCTGTCCTGTGATATTCGGCGGCGGCATTACGATCGTGAACGGCTTTTTGCCCTCGCGTCTTCCTCTCTCCGCGTCAGCGTGGAAATATTTGTTGTCCAGCCATTTCTGGTACAGACGGTCCTCAATGTCCGCCGGATTGTAGGTCTTTTCCAGTTCTTTCATGGTCTTCTCCTTAAAACTTTATCAACATGTTTCTTTTTTGTAACTGCAAAAATGTGGAGCAGTTACTGCTTTTCAATTTACTTTTTTATTATCAGCGCAAAATGCGCAGACTCACAAAATTATCTCGTTTACATCTGTTTTCTTACAACAGCGTACTCATCATCTGCCTGGTAAAAACCGCAGGAAAAGTCACTTCCGCGGAGGAACGCGGACATCTCGTCCTCGTCGAGATCTGCCTCACAGACATAATATCCATACTCGTCATCATATGTGTAAAAGGTGCAGGTCTCGCAGTTCGTGATCCGTACTTTTTTCTGTTTTGCATCTTTTTTTACCATCATGTACTCCTCTCGAAAGGCTGCTGCTGTGCGCCTGCCGGGCACTCCCTCAGCTGCTGCCAACATTCGTAATCCGGGCTATCGCCCTGCTTACTCATATAAGAAAAGCCCTCTGCACTCTCATGCAAAGGGCGAATCACCGCGTTACCACCTTTATTTACTGTCCGGATCCAGAACGATCCTCCAAACAGCATCTCTTCGTTCTTAACGAGGTCTCTCCCCGGGAACAGCTACTTTTTATTTCACCATTCCGGCTCCGAAGCTACCTTCCATTTTTGCATTCCCGGACCGACTTCCAGCCTGTGATCAGTCCTCTCTGAAGGTGCAGAAAATGTACTCCTCTTCTTCCCAGCCTTTCTTATATTCCATGGAGCAGGTCTCTTTATCAGCCGCCTGTTCCATATCACGGTCATCTGATTTTTCCGGCCGCTCTTACATAATATAGTAGAATCCTGATAAAATGTCAAGGGAAACTACAGCATTCTCCTGTATTCCATCTTCCACTGATTCAGGATATCCCCCGCCGCTGCGATCCGGCCAGCCGGGTCTTTCTCGAATACGGCGGCAAGCTTCAGCGTCTCCGGCGCCTTCTCTGACTCTTCTCTCGCCTCTTCCACTTCTTTATTCCAGACTTCCTTATCGTCCTCCCCGATCATCTCCCGGAATTTATCCTTAAGCGAAAGCTCCGGATTCAGTATCGTGAGGAAGTACATGCGTTTCACATACTCCGCCTCCGGCTTCGCATTCCAGGCATTCTCGTAGGCATGCATAGCTTTCTGGTAACAGAAGAGTTTCGCGTAGCAGGCCGCGATATTGTTCCAGACTTTTCCCCGGAAATCCCCGGAGAGATGGCGTCCGGCCCCATCTAAGATCTGCTCGTAGATCGTGACCGCTTTTCCGAAAAGATCCAGACCATAGAAATAATCTGCGCGGCGCTTCTCGTACTCTTCCTCTGAGAGTTTTTTCAGTCCGTTCACGGTCTGTCGGTAAGCCGCCTGCTCCTTCGGGGTATAATAATTGCATTCCTTGAGGATCAGGTACAGGATCTCCTCCGTTGCCCCGTGGCTGTCCATCCATTTTTCCACCCGTTCCGCAAGAAACGGCATCCGAAGCTCGCTTCTTAAAAACTCAGTCAGGCGTTTATCAATAAATCCCTCCAGCACCAGCAGCGGATTGTTGTAGATCACATAGCAGAGCTCCTGGGAGGAGTAGAGATGGATCCCAAGATCCTCGATATAAAGCGGAACCGTTACCGGTTCCTGTCTGCAGAGAATCAGGCTCATAATGTCACCTCCTGACGGACCACCGCGTCCGTTTTCGGGAACAGTTCCCCAAATCCCTGGTCCGTGAGCTTGACCACCATAGTCTTCTCATCTAAGAATCCCACAGCCACCCGGATCTTCGTCGTCTTATTCGGGCGGTCCGGGAATCCCTCCAGGGGGATCTTCACGGTCCGTTTTTTCTTCGGCTCCTGCTGCGGTGTGATCGTAAAGCAGATCTCCTTCTCCCCGTCCGGGATCACTTCCACCACACTTCTCGCCTCGTACCAGCTCTCACCGGCGGATGCCAGACTGATCTCCGTCTTTGTATCCCGCTTCATAACCTCCAGAGAGACTGTGGACTTTAATTTTCCCTCGCAGAGACATACAAAGGATCCGGAACCGCTCTCGTTTAAGTAATCCTCAGCCTTCATGGCCGCACCTTTTGCGAAGATAGCTGTCTCCACGAAGACTCTTCTCCGGTTACAGATCTGCTTCATAAATTCCGGCGCCCAGTCGGTTCTCGCGAAACCTTTTCCCGTCAGGAAGATCGAGGAAAAGATCTTTTTCTGTAAAAACCGCTCTCCGCAGGCGCACAGGATCTTGTCTGCCATCTTTGCCCCGGAGCCTGTATCGAGAACGCTGAGGCTGAAGCCCTCTTCCAGCTCCTCATGCTCCGCGATGGCTGTCATCCGGCGCGGTCCTCTCGTGACCTTCAGTTCATAGTAACGCAGGTCCTCATCGGATAAGGAAAACATGCCAACCTGACCGCCCCAGACATCTCTTCTCTGGTTCAGCACATAGTAGACGAAGCATTCCGTGTGGCTTGCGATATGGACATTTCCTCTCGGGATCCCAAGAGCTTCCACGCTGGCCGTAAGTCCCTCCAAAAGCTTCATCTCCAAATTTTTGAGGCTGATGACCAGCTCATCGATCCTCTGTCCGGCATACTCCGCACGCACCATGGCGAGGATGCTGCCTAAAAATCTCTGCAGCAGTTCCATTCCACCGTACTTTACGCCTCCGATGGTGGATGTTCCTTCTTTTGCCGCCAGGCTTAGGAGCTTATCAACGATGACGCCCTCGCCCACCAGCGTATATTTATATGCATCTTCCCCCACATACCACTCTTCCGCGGATTTTTTTCTGCAGATGACGGTCGGGAGCATCCACGCCTCCTCACGGCCCAGAACAGCCGCCTGAGTGTAGGTATCACAGAGGTCGATGCCAACGATCAGTTTCTCCATTTATTTGTCCTCATTATGCCAGACGGAACAGCTTTTTCGCGATCTGACTGTCCGTCACGTATTCTGCCATGCTTTCTTTTAATTTTCGGTCATCCTTCATTCCGAGATAGAGGTTCATGGCATTTAAAGCCGTGAAGCGGTTTCCTTTATCCCCCGTTGCCGGTTCGCTGCAGGTCACTTCGCCCTCCGCCTTTTTCACCAGTCTTCCGTCCTCATTCTCCCAGATCTCGTACTCCATGATCTCACCGTCAAACAGGAGTTTCTGGCGCACATAGATCCCTTTATAGACCATGTTCATCTCTTCCTCATGGAACTCTTCTTCGTCCGGCAGGATCCGGATCTTTAAGATCGGTCTTCCGTCCGATCGTCCATGGTACTCGATGATCTCCTTATCCATGACCTCGCCCGGCATATCCACGTATTTTGCAAGATCCTTGTACCACGCGAATACCATACCTCTGGCGGAAAGGATATCCATCATCCGGGAGAGCAGGGCCTTCTGCTCCTCAGTGATCTGTGCCAGAGTCGAATAAAATTTCGCCAGCGCCAGAAGATAGATCTCCGGCACCTTCCGAAGCTCCATACCGTGGATCGCACCTTCCAGATACGCGAATACCTTATCCCCCGGGACTGTGTCACGCAGGAAGTATTCCGTACACTTCACTGTAAAGTACGCCTTCACGATCACATCACTGGTCTCTTTTCTCGACGCGTAAAGGTCAAATACCGTGTCCATATGCTTCTCACAGCCGGAGAAAAGGCACTGGGCCAGCAGGCGCTCCTCAAGGTCGTATGTCTCCACATGGGTCTTCACTGCTTCCGCAAGGATCCTGAACATAGATTCCCCGCTGCCGTTATAATGCTCGCAGAGATAATCCAGGATCACGCTGTCCCCGTGTCCGTCCGAAAATACACGCCCTGCAAGGTGGAGGAGCAGGTCATCCTCCTCGAACATCCGGTCTAAGATCAGCTGGGATACCAGAGCCGCGAGACGTTTCACACGGATCTGCTCCTCGCCGAACTCCTTTATCATCTCGTATGCCTGAACCATGTAATTCTGGACGATCAGTGTCTCGCAGACATCCACACGTTCCGGTCTGGAGAGTGTCCTCTTGTCAAGCTTTAAGAGGTACGCTCCACCCTCCGCATCCATGGCTTCATCGTCCCCCAGAAGCGCCGCACGGTAGTAGGAAATGATCCTCGTCAGCATTTTCTGCTGGTAGGCCGGCTTCACCGGGAGTGTATCCAGAGCAGTCTCAATTCCGGTCACATCTTCCTTCTCAAGGTCCTTTTTCTCCATGATCTCCAGACACGCCTTCATCTTTAACATCGGGTGGTCCGGGTACATCTCAAAGCATTTTTCTTCCAGTTCCTTCTCATCGAGAACCGGTTCCTTCGTATATTCCACGTCCATGTACCTGTTTCCGAAGGTATCCTGGAACATGATCACGCTGTCTTCAAAGAACAACGGCACATAGGCGGTCTGATTCTGCAGCGGGTAGGCATCCTCACCGGTCAGGATCTCGTTGGAAACGATCACATACTTCATCGCCGCATCCTTCACCTGGATCCGGTTTGCCTTTAAGATACCGGGCAGCACCCGGGCCACCTGATTATCGATCATATCGCGGTAGATGATATGTTTGTAGATCACCGCAAGTCTCCTGTTGATCCGGGATTCGAAAAGCTGCTCCATGGCAAACTTTTCCATCTCCCGCTCGTACTTTTTATAGAGCGGATCGTCCTGCGGAATATAGGCCGCCACATTGGCATAGAGGGCTGCACGGCTCTTCTGGTCCAGATGGGCGCACTCATAGGAGAAGTACAGCAGTACCTGGCGCGGCATCATCTTCTCATAATCATCCGGCAGAGCGTAGAGGAAATATTCGTAGATCCTCGTGAGGCTGATCTCCTCATTGATTCCCTTCTCATACCAGGAAAAGCTCTCTTTTCCGCGGACATTTCCCTTAATTAACAGACAGCACACCGCCGTCAGCATGTCCTTCGTCGGGTATTTCTCGTAGAGCTTTGCAAGCAGGCGGTAATACAGGCGGTGGAAGAACTTCGCTCCCGGCGCCAGCGCGCAGATCCGCTCCGCCAGCTCCTGCCCCACGAGGCCATTCATGACTCCGTAGTAGAGGGCATGGATTTCAAAGGCATCCATCGTCTTTAAGAGTTCCGGATTCTTCCCGAAGAGACGCACCGTCTCAATATAGAGGAACGGGCTGTGGCAGCCATTCTTATACTGCATCTTAAAGCTCTCCGCGAGGGCTTCCTCCTCCTCGTACATCTCCGGCAGCATCTTTAACTGCAAAAGTTGCAGATAGAACCGGCCGTTGACGTCCTCCAGCTTTTTCCTGAACAGGCGGACCACAGCGTCCTTCTTCTCCTCGTCCGGTTCCAGACGGTACTGCAGGTACTGGTAATAACAATAGAGTGTTCCGATCCGGTCTCTGAGGGCAGAAACAGTCTCCCACGCATCGTCCAGACATAAAGCCGCCTGATCCGGTCTCTCCGCGTCCAGATAAGTCTCCGCCTGCAGGAGGGACAGGATCACAGAACCGCCGTTTGCGCCGCGGATGGCATCCAGCTCGTTCTGGATCTTTCCGAGGACAGCTTTTTTCTCGTAGAGACCGCTCTCGTAGGCCTCACGGAGTTTCATGTACCGGCAGACACCGGCTTTGCTGATCTCGCCCTCAGCGCGCTTTCTATCCGGCTCCTCTCCCATAGCCTCGATCCGGATCACGGTGTCACCGTGGACGGTAAGAAGGCGGATCGCACCGAGGTTCTTTCCCTTATGCATCCTCTCCGGGTGGATCCTGAATCGCAGATCCAGACGGTCCTCTTCGAAATCCGCCTGAGTGATGACCTTCTTCGGGATCTCGATGAAATCGCCGTCAGCGCGGACTTCCATATAGAGATAGCCCCAGGTATTTTTCCGCAGGACGACCTTGTCATTCACGATATCCTTCGGCTTGTCATAGACCTTCTTTGCCGTAGATAAGGTCAGCTCGATGGGTTCCTTCACTCCCGTCGCCAGAAAGAATTCCTCCAGCGCATTCTGGCGGTTTCCGTGTCCCCTTAATCCTTCATAGATCGTGCGGATCCGCAGATCCTTAAAAAGCGGCGCTTCCGTAAAATCCCGGTACTCCATGAGGCGCAGCGCCAGTTCCATATCCTTTTTCGCCAGCTCCACAAAATCATCCATAGACTTTAATGTGGACAGGACACGGACAGACTCGATCATTTCCACACGAAAAAGAAAAGGAACCTCCAGTTCTCCGCTGTTTGTTACAAGCGTGAAGTTTCCCTTGATCAGGTCTCCGTTCTCGCACCAGGAGGTGTCGACTTCGTAGACAATATGGTTTCTTAAGCCCCCGAATGCGTTCTTTAAGATCTTCACGCGGCTGTGGCTTGAGTAGGCAAGGCCTTTGATATATAAATTGTTCTCACTTGCTAAGTATAGCTCTCTTTTATAAACCGTATCGCTCCCCAGAGTCTCCTCGATCTTCACAGGATCCAGAAACAGCTTCGGCATCTCCGCGTCCACGATTCCTCTGGAAAGGCGCATGATCCGTTCTCTCATATGTTTTTCACCTTATATTTATAATCCGATTACGTACGAAGGCTGCAGGTTCCGCCAACACTTCCGATTCCGCATCGTCAGAACCAGCTGCCGGCCTGTACTTTCTTATGGTCATCGCAGACACATGCTCAGACCTGCTGATTTATTACGTGGTATCATCATAGCACATTTCCTGATCAAATTCACTACAAATTTCGACCTTTTTCATACGATGGAGGAAAAAGGGCTTGAATACCGCTGTGGAAACCTGTAAAATAGATGTATTCGCAGTGATTAAAAGGAGCTTCCCGTGTTCTGCCTGTAAGACCGGTTCCGCCTGATCATCGCATTCCGTGTAACTGTGTTTTTCACCGTTACCAATGATTTTTTGCCAAAGGAGCCTACGTGTATGTTATCTGATCCGATCACGCTCTACAAATTAATGATCCTCTACATGCTGGACCACGTCAATTTTCCGCTGACAAACTCCCAGCTCACGGATTTCTTTCTGGATCACGAATATACGACATACTTTACGCTCCAGCAGGCGTTAAACGAACTGAAAGAAGCAGGGCTGATTCGGATGGAATCCACCCATAACTCCTCCCGCTATGAGATCACCAAAGAGGGCGATGACACTCTCTCCTTCTTCGGAAACAACATCTCCCCGGCAATCATCGAGGATATCGACAGCTACTTAAAGGAGAACAAATTCCGCTTAAGAAACGAGGTCGGCGTCATCTCCGATTTCTATAAATCCACAAATCAGGACTATATCGTCCACTGTGAAGTCCGGGAAGGCAAATCAGTCCTCATCGGCTTCGACCTCTCCGTCCCCGACAAGGATCAGGCTGAGACTATGGCCAGCCACTGGAAGGAACGGAGTCAGGATATCTACGCTTATGTGATGAAGACCTTGATGAAAGGTTAAGATATGCGTTTTGAAGTCTGCCGTCGGCAAATTTCTGAACGTACGTCAAAACGGCACCTGCTGCAGTAAAATTCTGCGGCAGATGCCGTTTTTCAGTACTTCTAAAATTTAAAGGTCCTGCTGCGCCTCTTTCGCCGCCTTCTTCGCCGCCCACTCCGCAGCTTTCTCCGCCTGGATTTCCTCCTCGGCGGTCAGAAGATCTTCTCCTGCTGCCATCTTGTCGATGAGGTTCCAGATGTCCTCTCTGCCCTGTTTTGTCTCAGCGGAGAACGGGATCAGGATATCCTGTTTTTCCATGCCGAGACCGGTGCGGATGAGTTTTACCTGCTTCTGGATCTGGCTGCGCTTGATCTTGTCGAGCTTTGTAGCGATGATGACCGGACGGAAGCCGTTGTAAACGACCCAGTCGTACATGGTCTTATCGTTGGCGGACGGCTCGTGGCGGATGTCCACAAGAAGGAAGACGCACTTTAGCATCTGGGACTTGTGGAGATAATTCTCGATCATCCTGCCCCATTTTACCTTCTCAGACTGCGGAACCTTCGCGTAACCGTAGCCGGGGAGATCCACATAGTAGAGATCTCCGTTGATATTATAAAAGTTGATCGTCTGGGTCTTTCCCGGCTGGGAGGACGTTCTCGCCAACGCTTTCCGGTTCATGAGCGCGTTGATCAGGGAAGATTTTCCCACGTTTGATTTTCCCGCGAAGGCGAACTCCGGCAGCGTGTTCTCCGGCAGTGTGCTCGTCACACCGCAGACGGTCTCAAGTTCCACATTTCTGATTACCATATATTTCTCCTTGTATGTAACACTTCAGCACTTTCCTTGTCACACGCAAAAACCCATTTCAGAATGACTTTGTCGCTGGGATTTCTGCCTGCCAAACTATACTTTCTTACAATCGGCGCGGTACATGCGCAGATCCGCCGAACCGTTACCCTTGTTTTTACATACCAGAGTCAACAGTTCTCCAACAGGCAGGACCTGTCAGAAAGCCGCCGACCTTTGTAGCCCGGAATTACACGAACGCCTCGCGTACTACGTCATCCATAGTCTTCACAAACACGATCTCCATGCCTTTTGTGATCTCCTTCGAGATCTCTGCCATATCCGGGCGGTTTTTATCCGGCACAAGAACCTTCTTCATATGTGCCATTCTCGCCGCCAGCGTCTTTTCCTTTAATCCGCCGATCGGCAGTACCCGGCCTCTTAACGTGATCTCACCGGTCATCGCAACACTCGCACGTACCTTCTTTCCGGTCACCGCGGAAAGCATCGCTGTTGCCATCGTAATACCTGCAGACGGACCATCTTTCGGCACGGCACCCTCCGGGATATGTAAATGCAGGTCATGTTCCTTAAAATACCTGCTCTCCACACCGTACCGGTCTGCCACGGAACGAACGTAAGTCAGCGCGATCTGCGCGGATTCTTTCATGACATCACCCATCTGTCCTGTCATCTGAAGCTTTCCATCACCCGGCATTACATTCACTTCGATCTGAAGTGTGTCGCCGCCGACGCTTGTCCACGCGAGACCCCTCACGATTCCGACCTCGTCCTCCTCATTGGCGTTCTCGAAGGTGATCTTCTCTTTTCCGAGATACTTCTGAAGATTTCCCTCTGTGATATGCACAGTTTTTTTCTTCTTTTCCAGAAACTCCCTCGCCGCTTTTCTGCAGATCTCACCGATCCGGCGCTCCAGATTTCTCACACCGGCCTCTCTCGTATAGTTGTGGATGATCTTCTCCAATGCCTTATCGCTGAAGGAAAGCATCTCCTCCGTAAGGCCGTTTCTCTCTAACTGTTTCGGAATGAGATACTTCTTTGCGATATGGAACTTCTCGTTCTCTGTATAGCTGGATACCTCGATAACCTCCATACGGTCAAGGAGCGGTCTCGGGATTGTCGACGCATCATTTGCCGTCGCGATAAAGAGAACGCCTGAGAGATCCAGCGGGATCTCCAGATAGTGGTCGCGGAACTTCACGTTCTGCTCCCCATCAAGGACCTCCAAAAGTGCTGAGGAGACATCTCCCCGATAGTCGGCAGAGACCTTATCGATCTCATCTAAAAGCATTAACGGGTTTGCTACGCCTGCCTGACGCATTGCATCGGCGATACGGCCCGGCATTGCTCCCACGTATGTCTTTCTGTGTCCGCGAATCTCCGCCTCGTCGTGAATGCCGCCAAGGCTGATCCGGACATACTTCTTTCCGAGGGCGCGGGCAACCGATCTCGCGATGGAGGTCTTACCTGTTCCGGGCGGTCCCACAAGGCAGAGGATCGGGCTTGTGCCTTTCTTTGTGAGGGCACGGACCGCAAGGAATTCCAGTACACGGTCCTTAACCTTCTCCAGACCATAATGATCCTCCTCCAAGATCTCTTTCGCGTGAATGATATCCTGATTATCCCTTGAGACCTTCTTCCACGGCATCTCCAGCACCGTTTCTATATAAGTGCGGAGAACATTCGCCTCCTGACTTCCTCCCGGCATGCCCTTGAAACGCTGAATTTCTTTTTTGATCTTTTCCTTCGTTTCCTTGTCCGCGTTCAGCTTTTCCAGCTGTTCCATATATCCATCGGCATCTTCCGTCCCGCTGTCATCTCCCAGTTCCTCACGGATCACTTTTAATTCTTCCCTTAAAATATAATCCCTCTGGTTCTTATCGATGTGCTCCTTCACTTTTCCCTGATAATCCCGCTTAATCATAAGGATCTCGAGTTCCCGCATCAGGTAGTACACGATCCGGTCATACAGATGGCTCCAGTAATCACACTCCAGCATCTCCTGCTTCACAGCAAAATCCCACGGAAATTCATTTGCTGTCTGGGTCAGAAGCTGCTCCAGATCCGTGATCACAAGAAGACTTCCGATAAAATCTTTCACAGCCTTCGGATTCGCGTTTCCGAATTCCTCTAATTTTTCCTTAACGATCCGGCTCATGGCTTCCTTCACAGTGTCGGTAAGCTGTTCTTCCTGCATCGGCGCTTCCTCGACCTCAGCTTCCAGATACGGTCCCTCCTCAAACAGAGTGAGAAGCGCCGCTCTCTTTTCGCCTTCCACCATCACACGGATGATACCGCCCGGCATTTTCACGAGCTGTTTGATCTGGGAGATCGTTCCCATCTGATACAGATCCGTGACCGCAGGTGTTTCCTGCTCCGGATGACGCTGGGTCACGAGATATACCTTCTGGTTTCCCATCATGGCTGTCTCAATGGCGCGGATCGATTTTTCCCGGCTGACGTCGAAATGCTGTACCATTCCCGGAAGGATCGTGAGTCCGCGGAGTGCCACCGCCGGCATCGTAATTTTCTTATCTTCCATTATTTCTCCTATGAACGCAACTGCCCGGCTTCTTTCCGATGCCTGTCAACAGTTACGGGCAAATTTCTGTTGTGTAAAAAGGCTGCCGTGACATTTCTGTGCGCAGCAGCCCCTCTTATCTGCGGGATACGGGTCCTGCAGGTTCATTTTTCTCATACGGAAACATCGACCGTTACGCGATCTCCCCGTTACTCTCTTTTCTGGATCTTCCGGCCAATGCTTTTTTCGGCACCGTCACGTCGCGGTAAACGACTTCCGGCTTTTCCTTTCCGTCCACCGCGTCCTTCGTCACGGTGCAGATTCCCACGTTGGAGTCAGACGGAACCTCGTACATCGTATCCATCATGACGGATTCCATGATCGCGCGGAGTCCTCTGGCGCCTGTCTTTCTCTCAACTGCCATATGGGCGATCTCATGGACGGCATCCGGAGTGAACTCCAGCTTCACATCATCCAGCTCGAATAACTTCTGGTACTGCTTTACGAGGGCATTCTTCGGCTCTGTGAGGATCCGCACAAGGGCATCCTCATCCAGAAGGTCTAAGGATACCATAACCGGAACTCTTCCCACAAACTCCGGGATCAGGCCGAATTTCGTGAGATCCTGCGGCATCGCCTGCTTTAACAGCTTGCTGATATCCGTATTTTTCTTATCCACGATCTTCGCGCCGAAACCGATGGAACTTGTCTCCAGTCTGGATTCGATGATCCGCTCCAGACCGTCGAAAGCACCTCCGCAGATGAACAGGATGTTTGTCGTATCGATCTGGATCAGCTCCTGCTGCGGATGCTTTCTGCCGCCCTGAGGCGGAACGCTTGCAACAGTACCTTCCAGAATCTTTAACAGCGCCTGCTGGACGCCCTCGCCGGAAACATCACGGGTAATGGACACATTCTCGGATTTTTTTGTGATCTTATCGATCTCATCGATGTAAATAATACCGTACTCCGCACGGCTCACATCATTATCTGCTGCCTGGATCAATTTTAAGAGGATGTTCTCCACGTCCTCGCCGACATAACCGGCCTCAGTCAGCGTCGTTGCATCTGCGATCGCAAACGGAACACCTAAAAGCTTCGCAAGTGTCTGCGCAAGATAAGTCTTGCCGGAGCCGGTCGGACCGAGCATCAGGATGTTGCTCTTCTGAAGATCAACATCACTTTCCATCTTCGATGTGATTCTCTTATAATGATTGTAAACAGCCACGGAAAGAACTTTCTTCGCCTCATCCTGTCCGATCACATAGTCGTCCAGAAATTCTTTGATCTCCTTCGGTTTTAAGAGGTTGATTCCGGAGAAATCCGGTCTCTCCTCCTCCTCGTTTCCGAGTTCTTCCTCAAGGATCTCACTGCAGAGTTCGATACACTCATCACAGATATAGACGCCGTTGGTACCGGCGATCATTTTTCTGACCTGATCCTGATTCTTTCCGCAGAAGGAACATCTGATCTTTTCCTCTGGTCTTACTGGCATGTTCGCACCTCAATTCTAAATTCTTTATGTCTCGCTGCGCTCCGGCACTGTTTTCCGCCTTCGCGCCGTCCGGTCCTAGTGGCCGGAGATCACGCGGTCGATCAGACCGTATGCGGCAGCTTCCTCGGCTGTCATGTAGTTGTCTCTCTCTGTGTCGCGGGCAATCACGTCGAGCGGCTGTCCGGTGTTTGCAGCCAGGATCTTGTTGAGCTTCTCTTTTGTCTTTAAGATCTGCTCTGCAACGATCTTGATCTCTGTCGCCTGTCCCTGGGCTCCACCGGACGGCTGATGGATCATAACCTCAGCATTCGGAAGTGCGAAGCGTTTGCCCTTCGCGCCGCTGGAGAGAAGGAACGCGCCCATACTTGCAGCCATACCGATACAGGTGGTGCACACGTCACATTTAATGTAATTCATCGTATCATAGATCGCCATACCGGCCGTTACAGAACCACCCGGGCTGTTGATGTAAAGGTTGATGTCCTTATTCGGATCCTCGGACTCCAGGAAAAGAAGCTGTGCAACAACAAGGCTT
>OOCS01001042.1_pt1 | contig 13215 bp, 9 predicted proteins | sample 1671411 | NCBI WGS metagenome assembly OOCS01 (sample SAMN06348154, study PRJEB24527) | human gut metagenome | biome: human gut; feature: ankylosing spondylitis patient; material: feces | host: Homo sapiens | place: China | collected 2015-10 | reverse complement strand
AATCAGCACTAGTAAAAGTAAGGTTACCACCCTGTTCTCAAGGAAGTAACGAATGATTCTATTTAACATTTGAATGAGCTTTTATGATTTGAAAACATATGAGAACGCTTATTTGTTCGTCTTTGAAGGCAAGCGATCACATGAGTACTCGTGATGCTTTACGCCAGTACTCGCAATGGATTACTCCAGTATTTGCAATGGATTACTCCAGTACTTGCGGTGGATTACTCCAGTACTCGCAATAGATTACGCCGGTACTCGTGCGTAAACAGACGTAAATCGCCTTTTAAAAAGGAAGCCTATACGCTAAATCAAAAAAGTACAATGATGGACGAATAACGGGATAGCGCTATTCTCCTTGGGTGGATTAATAAAGGGATTGGAACGTGTTGTCTCGTCTCGCCCGGCGATCTTATAGGAGTCGAGTAGATCGAACAACAAAACTACAGCGACAGGAGCGGACAATTGCACGAGCGTATTCGCCACATCCTGATCGACGGATAACTTAACATATTCCGTCTCGGTAGAGCAGCACTTATGGGACGTGCCCGCCTCACCGCAACTGGGGCAAGTGTCAAGATACTGCAAACTCACTTCCGCCAACTTACCCATACAATAATGGTAATTCAGCGCAAACCCGGAGGAAACCCCGAGGTAAAGAACAGCGAGTATGAACAATAAAAATCTTCTCATCCCAAGTAATATATTCTGCAAATATATGAATATTTTTTGAACGGGCAATAGGGTGGAAAAAGTGCTCGTAGGGTTGTTAAAATCAGAACCTTTTCTTTATAGCCTTGTTCAAGGTAGGTAATTAATCTAAACAAAACACATTTATGAGACTATTTGTACAAGGAGCAGTATTACTGCTAGGTATGGGATTCTTATCGGCTCCCGCTAAGGCTCAAAAGGTGGTCATCGAGGATGACGTGCCAAATTCGATAGTCCTTGTCAGCCAAGACAAGGCAGGTGATGAAATCGTGAGGATAATGAATGAGACGCAGAGCCCTCGTTTCCACGACCCGAAAGCCCCCCGCTTCGTATTGACCGATCGTAAGGGACGTTTCGCCTTGGGTATCGGCGGTTACGTGAAGGCTACGGCGGAGTATGATTTCGGCGGGATTTCGGATGATGTCGATTTCTATCCGTCCATGATCCCGAATGGTGGGCAGAACTACGTCCGTAACCAGTTCCAGATGGACGCTACTACCAGTACGATATTTTTGAAATTAGTGGGTCGTACCAAACACCTCGGGGATTTCGTCGTGTATACGGCGGGTAACTTCCGGGGAGGCAGCAAGGTCTTCGAGCTCCAGAACGCCTATGTGTCTTTCCTTGGTTTCACGATGGGTTACGATTATAGTACCTTCATGGATCTGGCCGCCCTTCCGCCCTCGATCGATTATGCGGGGCCTGCCGGACAGGTTTTCAGCCGTGCCACCCTGTTACGCTATGAGCGTGCTTTCGGTAAGGGATGGAAAGCGGGTGTAGGTATCGAGATGCCAGTGGTGGATGGCATCACGAACCAAAGCGTGAATATCAGTAACCAACGTATGCCGAACTTCCCTGCCTATATCCAATACGCTTGGAATAAGAGCAGCCATATCCGTGTAGCTGGTATCGTACGTAATATGACGTACGAGAACTTGGTGGCGCAACGGGCCGAGTCTAAGGCCGGATGGGGCGTGTTTGCCGCCTCTACGTTCAATGTGACGAGCAAGCTGAACTTCTACGGTCAGGCTACTTACGGCCGGGGTATCAGCCAGTTCTTGAATGATATCAGTAATCTGGACGTGGATCTGGTTCCAGACCCCGAGGCCAAAGGTAAGATGCAAGTGCTTCCGATGATGGGTTGGTACGCTGGCTTGCAGTATAATATCACGCCGAAGGTATTCGTCTCCAGCACCTATAGCCAGACTCGTTTATACAGCGAGAATGATTACCCGGTTACCCCGTCGGATCAATACCGCTACGGTCAATACTTGGTAGCCAACATTTTCTGGAACGTGAACGCTAATCTGCAAGTCGGCGCCGAGTACTTGAGAGGCTGGCGTACCGATTTCAACGATATGACCCGCCACGCCAACCGACTTAATGTTTCCGCTCAATATAACTTCTGATAATGTAGCGTTTTGTTGATGTGCCACACCGGGGGATTCTTGGTGTGGCATTTCTTTTCGAGGCGATTGGCAGGTCTGCGATTAATAGATGTTCGCCATGCTAATCAGCGGCTCATACAGCTTCTCGATATCCTGCGAATCGATCTCGATCTCTACTTGATCACCGGGGATAAGGGTCTGTCCGGCGGGAGCCAAGTCCTTGCGATCCCGGTGAATAGTCTTGATGATACAACGTTGGGGGAGGGTGAGGTGATCTACCTCCTTCCCGTCGAAATAGGCACCTGTCATGATCTCTACGAACAGGCTGGAACGCCCTTCGGTACGGAAGGCTGGAGTCGAGATCATCTCGTCGTAGAGAACCACGTTAAAGGGCTTTATCTGTAGCATTTCCGTGAAGTAATACGTAAGCCCGCCGACAATGATAGAGGGGTAGAATACATCCAGATGCCCGGTTATCTCCGTAATCAAGACGATACCCGTCAGTGGTGTCCGGACTACCGCCACCAAGAAACCTACCATGCTGATTAACATGATATAGCTGATGCTCTCCGTTTCAATGAAACCATACTTCACCAATAATAAGGCGATGATCTGCCCGAACAATCCCCCGGTAACTAGTGTAGGGATGAAATTCCCTCCCGGCAGTCCGGAGGAGAAAGAGAGAGACGTGAATATCAAGTGGATGAGCATCATCGCCGCTATCCATAAAACGGGGTGATATCCATGCATCGCTTGCATGATAAGGAATTGCTCGCCTCCTCCTGTCAAGTCGATCTCCGTCAATGAGATCGTATACGCTATGATAAGCAGGTACAACATCTTCATATAAGGAGGATGCTTCAGTCTGGTAAAGAAATCCTTGCACCAAAGGGTAAACATCGAGTAAATTTTCCCGAAGACGGAAATAACCACGGCCAGAAATAAGAACAACTTCAGTTGATCTATAAAAGTAGCCTGCGGGGCAATTGCGCTAATCTGCGAGTAGGGGTTGAAGGGGAAAATCAAGCTCGCTACGCCTCCCGCCACGACCCCTGCCAGCAAGGTGGTAATGGCGGTCTTGGGAGCGTCGAACCGTTCGATGGACTCGATCACCAAAAGTGAGGAAGCGAGGGGAGCGGCGAAAGCGGCGGCCAATCCGGCACCTGCGCCGGCGGCCAAAAGTTGCTTGCGCTCTCCAGCCAATACGTGTCCCCATTTGGAAATGATATTCCCCACGTAAGATCCGATCTGTACGCACGGCCCCTCACGACCAAGGGACAGGCCGGCGCTGATCGCTAATATCCCTCCCGTGAACTTGGCGATTAATTGTGTCAATGGGTTTTTATAAGTGATCCTGCCATTGATAACCGCCCGTGTCTGGGGAATGCCCCCACCGGTAATCAGCGGCATCTTCTTGACCATCCAATTCACGCAAAGCAATATACCCCATAGCGTGAAGAAGAACAAGACATGGAAATACCAAGGGTAATGACCGTCGAAAAAAAGTTTCCGGCTATTGAATAACTGCTGGAGCAGATAGTGATAAGGTACCGCTACCAACCCGGTCAGCAATCCCACGAAAATGCTTACAAAATAAAGTCTGGCGTCAATAAGTTTCAATTTCCAGATCCGCCAGCGCCTCAATTTTGTTATATCTAAGAGATCATTATCCATCGGACTCACCTTGTTTTCGTTTCCTGTTACAACAACCAAGGTAAATAAGAGGTTTAAAATCTCATTCCATTGAACCTTTTTTAAAAAGCCTTGTTATTAAGATATAGTGTTTTTCATGGTATTAGAATTAAGTTAGATTAGGTTATCCGTCTTGTTCGTGAGAATAGGGCGGTTTTCCTGTTTATAGGGGTTTGTACTTTGAGGCGGTTAGGATTTCTTGGGCGTCGTTGTTTTGCATCAACGCCTCCGGGGTAGATCCCGTCTCCTTCATGTACTGGTTGATGATCTGCCAGCCTATCCAAGTCCCGATATTCCCGGGAGCGTCGTTCTCGGGGAAAATGGCCGGGGTATCCTCGAAATACTGGGAAGTTGTCAGTTGATCCGGGGTATAAAGATGCTTGCGCTCGATGATTGCTTTCCAGATTGTTCCTTCGTTGTCCTTGCACCAGTTGTAGGCCTGTTCGGTGTATCCCATTAGCTCGGCGGCATCGGGAACGCCTAGGGCTTGCGAGAGCAGGTATTTGATTTTTCCCTCGTAAATCATCCGGTCCAGCAATACGTTCTCTTTTCCCGCGAAAGGATATTCGGACATGAGCCACCCCGCCAGATAATCCGGGACTACGAGTCCACGTTGCATTTTCAATTTCTGGGAGTCATAGAAGAAATCTTGGTACAAGGGATAGTCCTTTCCCATATACTTATCGATGGAAAGGGAAAGCAGGCTATCGCCTACCAATACGTTCTGGTTGAAACCGGATACATGCATATAGATAGCAGGGATCTGCATCGAGGGGAAATTCTCCTTTAGATAGGCGAATCCGTATCCCAAGGATTTCTCGATATCCTCCACGGAATCATATTGGGTGATAGCGTCACGATACAAGCCTTTCAAGGTAGGCTCCGAGTAATAATTCCGCATTTTCTCGAAGAAGCCGGGAGTCTCGATGGTTTGCAGGTTTAATATGCCTTTCCCGATGATATCCAGCATTTCCGGGTATTGTTTGATTAGTTCGGGTTGCAAGGTGGTATCTTCCGTATCGATCAGCCGGAATAAATCCTTGTCAAAACGATTGATATGCAGGGGTTCGACGGTAGCGTAGTTGATCGTATTTGTGTTTTGCCCGTTGCAGCTCAATAGCGTAGCGGACAAAATACAGGCCATGATGAGTTTTGTAACCATATCTCTTCGTATAATAATGTAATATGATAAGAAACGGATCGCATGGGGTAATATTGTGTGACTGGCATCTTATTACTACCTTTGCCTCCCTTTTATTTAAGATTCATCATGCGATATACGAACAAACAAATTCTAAAGATCACGTATCCGGTATTAATCAGCTTGCTCATGGAGCATATGATCGGATTGACGGATACCGCTTATCTGGGACGTGTCGGCGAGGTCGAGCTAGGTGCCTCCGCCTTGGCAGGAGTCTATTATCTTGTGATTTATATGCTGGGCTTTGGTTTCAGTGTAGGCGCTCAGGTGCTGATGGCACGTCGTAACGGTGAGGGGGAGTATAAACGGATCGGCGAGGTTTTCACGCAAGGCGGGCTATTCCTTTTTTTGCTGGCGGCGGTGTTGTTTACGGCCTCTAATCTGCTTACGCCCCATCTGCTCCACCGGATGATCGGTTCGGAAGAGGTGTATCGAGCGACGATGAGCTATCTGGACTGGCGGGTGTACGGGTTCTTCTTCTCTTTTATAGCGGTGATGTTCCGTGCGTTTTACGTGAGTACGACGAATACGAAGATCTTGACGGCCAATTCGGTGGTGATGGTGCTTACCAACGTGGTCTTGAACTATATCTTGATATTCGGTAAGTTCGGGTTCCCCGCTTTGGGGATAGCGGGTGCCGCTATCGCTTCCTCGATCTCGGAAGCTGTTTCCGTATTGTTCTTCGTGATTTATACTTGGAAGAAGATAGATTATAAAAAATATGGTCTGTTCCGTTTTACGAGAGTGGATTTTAGGATGCTGGGACAAATACTGAGTGTCTCTATCTGGGTGATGATCCAGCATGGGATCGCTTTTGGGGGATGGTTTATCTTCTTTATCGCTATGGAGCATCTGGGTGAGCGGCCGTTGGCGATTACGAATGTGGTACGTAGCATCTCCTCGTTCCTGTTTATGTTCGTGAATGCTTTCGCCTCCACGAACAGCTCGCTGGTAAGTAACTTGATCGGCGCCGGGGAGTCGGACCGGGTGCTTCCGCTTTGCTGGAGGATGATCGGGCTATGCTATGCGTTCGTGCTACCGATCGGTATCTTGATCGCTATGTTCCCGTCTACCGTATTGCGTATTTATACGGATAACCCGGATTTGATCGCTAGCTCGATCCCCTCGCTGTGGGTGATGCTGTCCTCTTATCTCTTTGCCGTTCCCGGTTTTATTTATTTCTTTAGCGTATCGGGAACAGGCAATACCCGACGTGCGCTGGAAATCGATATGGCTAGCATATTCGTGTACGTATTATATATATTGTATGTCGCTGTATGGTTGCGTGCGGACGTGGCGGTTTGCTGGACTACGGAGTATGTATATAATATCATGATCCTTTCTTCTTTCTTCTATCTGTGGAAAGGAAATTGGCGTAACAAGAAAATCTGAAGACTTATCTTTTGATTAGTACGGTAATTCGTAAGGATAAATCAAAAAAGACCATCTTGGCATTCACGTTCTGTGTGATATGGCGTTCCGCTTTCGCCAATTCTTCCATCAAATCGATCACGTTTCGTTCGTTCACGAAAGGTGAGAACTTAACAGAGAAGCTTGCCTCGTCTAGATTCATATAATTAAGTTCGGGTGATTGGAACCGGTACATGAAGTTCTCCCGGATCAAATGCTGGCAATAGGAGAGGAAGTTCTTCTGTCGCTCCCGTCCGATCCCTGCCATGACGTCTGCCATCGCTTTCATGCCTTTTACGTTTCGTGCCCATGAGTTTCGCATCATGGCCTTGAATTGCTCCAGAAAGAATTTATTTTCCTCGCCCAAGCTAATCGCCTCCATCGCCTTGATAAAACTTCCGGAGGAGAGGTGAGCGACGTGTTTAGCGTCGTCGGGCGAAAGCCCGAAACGGGATATCATGGCATTCATGATCGCATCGGTCTCAATGGGACGGATGTGGATGCGTTGCGCACGGGATTGGATGGTCCCGAGGATAAGATCCGGAGTCTCGGATACCATAAGAATAACCGTTCTCATAGGAGGCTCCTCTATGATTTTCAGAAGCTTATTGGCACAAGTAGGATGCAGTTTCTCCGGCAACCAAACTATCAAGATACGATATTCCGCCTCATAAATCTTTAGGCTCAGTTTATGGATAATCTCATCGCTTTCCTTGGAATAGATGATGGCTTGTGAGTTTCCGGCCTCGATATAATCCAGCCATTCATCCATATTGAAATAGGGATGTTCTTTGAGGAACCCACGCCATTCACTGAGATAATCATCGCAGACCTCTTTCTTTTTCTCTTTCTTGGCTACGATCGGGAATACAAAATGTAAATCGGGATGTGCCAATTCGTCATATTTGAGGCATGACGGGCAACGTCCACAAGCGTCCGTGTCCGTCCGGTTCGTACAATTCAGATAACGGGCGTAAGCCAAAGCCAGCGGAAACGCCCCGGCTCCCCCTTGCTCTGTGAATAACTGTGCATGGGGTACGATCCCCGTCCGAGCCGATTGTCTCAACCGTTCCTTCACTTCCTCTTGCCCGATGATATCTTTAAAATACATGAGATATTTCCTTTTCTATAGAATAATGAACGAAGTTACGGAAAAGTATTCAGATATCAAAAAGCGCGAGGTTTTGTAAATATCAATTGACATATGTAGAGTAAAACTAAGAACGGATACAATACCAAGTCAAGTCCAATAAAGAATATGTATTTCATTACCTTAGAATTTTAAAAATAACCATACTTAGTACATGATTGTTCAATCGTGTACTTCTATTAGACAACTCAGCGTACAAAAACCCCTATTGTATTTCAATAAATTTCTTTCGCTATTTTGTAAACGCTATCCGAGGCCATCATTGTGTAGAAATGTAAGCTCGGTACACCATGAACGATCAGATCCTTGCACTGCTGTATACACCATTCCACACCCACCTCTTTCGCTTCCGCATCATCTTTACATTTACGTAATTCTGTTGCGAAAGGCTCCGGGATATCCGCACGGAATATCTTCGGAAGAACCGTTAATTGGTTCTTGAAAACGATCGGTTTGATACCGGGGATGATGGGAACCGTGATGCCTTCCGCACGGCAACGGTCCACGAACGCATAATATTTTTTATTATCGAAGAACATTTGGGTTACCAGATATTCAGCGCCATTTTTTACTTTCTCCTTTAAATAATAGATATCAGATTCCATATTGGGCGCTTCCTCGTGCTTCTCCGGATAGCAAGCCATGCCGTACGAGAAGGGAGTCTCTATACCGTCTATCTTGGAACCGTCTAACGCGATACCTTCGTTGAAATGATTTACCTGCTGCTGTAAATCAGTCGCATGATCGTGGTATAACTCCGGGTTTTGCTGGGAGGCCTCTAAGGTCTTTATATCTCCCCTTAATATTAAGAGGTTGTTTACGCCAAGGAAGTTCAAATCGATCAAAGCGTATTCCGTCTCGTCTTTCGTAAAGCCTTTACATATAATATGGGGTACGGCAGGAATACCGTATTTATTCTGGATAGCCGAAGCGATCGCTACGGAGCCCGGACGTTTACGGATGTTTACTTTCTGGAAACTTCCGTCTGGTAAGGTTTTATAGACGAACTCGCTATGGTGGGAGGTGATATTTATGTATTTAGGGTCGAATTCCTTCAACTTGTCAATTACATTATACACCTTCTGGATACTGTTACCTTTCAGCGGCGGTAATATCTCGAAAGAAAAAGCGGTACTCTTACTATCCCTTATCAGATCAATGACTTTCATATTTTAATTATTTTTGACGCGAATGTAGCAAAAATCTTGGTAACATAGATTTTAATCCGCTATTTGTATATATCCATGCCACGGCTCTTTCATTTACCCATCCGTTTCGGCAGGCCGGAATGCATGAATCTCAAGTGAAATTCCGCACAATAAGTTTACGAGAGAAAATTGTGTATAAGAATCTGATAATCAGTAATTAAAAACAGGATAATCTTTCTGCGAAAACACGTACATGTTTTTGGAAAAAGTCGTACGTGTTTTCCGGAAAGGTCGTACGTGTTTTCCGGAATCCTTCCACCGAAAACAAAAGCGCATGTTAAAATTTACAAGAAACCCCACTTTAACGAAATGTTAAATGAAAAAGCCGTGGCCTTCCGTTTGCTTTTTTTAGTTTATAGGCCGAACTATATATAAATTAGCGTATATTTGCGGTACACAAAATCTCCCATAGCGACGGCTATGGGCGTTTTTGCTTTTGAGCGATATTATTAACAGTGTAATTTGTTAATTTTAAACTAATTACAGCAAATTGTATAGATATGGAAAATTTAAATTGGTCTGAGCTGGGATTTGGTTATATCAAGACAGACTACAATGTAAGATGCTACTATCGTGACGGCAAATGGGGTGAGTTGGAAGTTTCTTCATCCGAGATTATCAATATTCACATGGCCGCTACTTGCTTGCATTACGGACAAGAGTCTTTCGAGGGTTTGAAGGCCTTCCGTGGAAAAGACGGTAAGATCCGTGTATTCCGTATGGATGAGAACGCTAAACGTATGCAATCTTCCAGCCGGGGTATCAAGATGGCTGAGTTGCCTGTAGAGATGTTCGAGGAAGCTGTACGTAAGGTCGTGAAATTGAACGAGCGTTTTGTTCCTCCTTATGAGAGCGGTGCCGCTTTATATATTCGTCCGTTGATGATCGGCTTGGGCGCTCAGGTGGGAGTGACAAATATCATAAACATATATTTGGGCGCTCAGGTGGGTGTGAAGCCGGCTCCCGAATATATGTTTATGATATTTGTCACTCCGGTAGGTCCGTATTTCAAGGGTGGATTCCAGCCCTCGAAGGTGTGCGTGCTTCGTGAGTACGACCGTGCGGCTCCTAACGGGACAGGTACAATCAAGGTGGGTGGTAACTATGCCGCTAGCTTGGTAGCTGGCGAGATCGCTCATTCCAAGGGATACGCCGCCGTATTGTATCTGGATCCGAAAGAGAAGAAATATCTGGATGAGTGCGGTCCGGCTAACTTCTTCGGAATCCGTGGCAATAGCTATATCACTCCGCAATCCCACTCGATCTTGCCCTCGATCACGAACAAGAGCTTGCAGCAATTGGCCGAGGATATGGGCTTGACGGTAGAGCGTCGTCCGGTTCCTTTCGAGGAGATCGCTACGTTCGACGAGGCTGCCGAGTGTGGTACCGCTGCGGTTATCGCCCCGATCTCACAAATCGACGATTTGGATGAGAACAAATCTTTTGTTATCGCCAAAGATGGCAAACCGGGTCCTGTTTGCGAGAAACTATATCATAAGCTACGTGCCATCCAGTATGGCGACGAGCCGGATACTTACGGATGGATCTCGATCATTGAATAATATCTTTTGTTTCGTAAGGACTGGAGTGCGCTCCGTCTTTACGAGACAGAATACGTTGATAGGCAATTGTTAGTTTGAACTTTACTTTTTGCAATAAAATTGCAATCTCCGCATTGCAAATGAGAAAAGATGTTTATCTTTGCATCGGTAATTCCAAATTTTCAATTACCAATTATGTAGGTGGAAGCATTCTTTAAAACACATAAATATCTGGTAGAGCATCTGTATTCTCCGGTACGAAGGGGATTAATGGATGAGATCAATTGGGAGGATCGGTTGATCGGTATTAAAGGTTCGCGAGGAGTCGGAAAGACCACTTTCTTGTTAGACTATGCCCGTGAATATTTTGGTGCCGATAATAAGGAATGCTTATACATTAATTTAAATCATTTCTATTTTACGGAACGCACACTCGTTGATTTCGCCGCCGAGTTTCGGGCTAAAGGCGGAAAGGTGTTGTTGATAGACCAAGTGTTTAAGTATTCCGATTGGTCGAGAGAGTTGCGGTATTGCTATGATAATTTCGAGGACTTGAAGATCGTTTTCTCCGGTTCGTCGGTGATGCGTCTGAAAGAGGAGAATCCGGACCTGTCCGGCAAGGTGGTATCGTATAACCTCAGGGGGTTCTCGTTCCGTGAGTTCTTGAATTTGATGTCGGGGAACCAGTTTCCCGCGTACACGTTCGATGAGGTATTAGAGAATCATCAGGAAATCGCCAAACGTATTTGCTCGGTCGTAAGGCCGATGGCTTATTTCCAAGATTATCTACATCATGGTTTTTATCCGTTCTTCTTGGAAAAGCGCAACTTCTCCGAGAACCTGCTGAAGACCATGAACATGATGCTAGAGGTGGACGTGTTATACATAAAACAAATCGAACAAAGCTACCTGCCAAAGCTACGCAAACTACTCTACTTATTGGCTACGAGCGCTCCTTGTACCCCAAACGTGAGTCAGTTGAGCAAGGATATCGAGACATCCCGGGCCACCGTGATGAACTATATCAAGTATTTGACAGATGCCCGTTTGATGAATATGCTGTATCCGGTGGGCGAATCCTTTCCGAAGAAACCCTCCAAGGTATATATGTATAACTCGAACCTGATGTACCCCATCCGTCCGATGGAGGTAAATGCCGGGGCGGTGCGTGAGTCGTTCTTTTATAACCAACTATTGAAAGACAATAAGCTGAATGAAGGAATCAAGAACGCCCACTTTCTGGTGAATACGATGTATAATTTCCGGATCGAGGAAAACATGAAAGTGAAGAACAATCCGGATATGTACTATGCTGTCGATAAGACCGAGATCGGGGAGGGGAACATGATCCCGCTTTGGTTGTTCGGTTTTTTATATTAAGTAAGGATATTTTTTAATACTAATAGTTTTATAGGTCTATGACAAAACAGAAGAAATTTTTAACCTGTGATGGTAATCAGGCCGCTGCTCATATCTCGTATATGTTCAGCGAGGTAGCCGCGATTTACCCCATCACTCCGTCGTCTACTATGGCTGAATATGTAGATGAATGGGCTGCAGCCGGACGTAAGAATATTTTCGGCGAGACTGTAATGGTACAGGAAATGCAATCAGAGGGTGGTGCCGCAGGTGCTGTTCACGGTTCATTGCAAGCTGGTGCCTTGACAACAACCTACACTGCTTCTCAAGGTTTGTTGCTTATGATCCCTAATATGTACAAGATCGCCGGTGAATTGCTTCCTTGCGTTTTCCACGTATCCGCTCGTACATTGGCTTCTCATGCGTTGTGTATCTTCGGTGACCATCAAGACGTGATGTCTGCCCGTCAGACAGGTTTCGCCATGTTGGCCGAGGGTTCCGTACAGGAGGTTATGGACTTGGCCGGTGTAGCTCACTTGGCTACGATCAAGTCTCGTGTGCCGTTCGTGAACTTCTTCGACGGTTTCCGTACCTCTCACGAGATCCAGAAGATCGAGGCTTTGGAGAATGAGGACTTGGCTCCGCTTATCGACCAGAAGGCCTTGGCTGAGTTCCGTGCCCGTGCCTTGAACCCGGAGAGACCGGTCGCTCGCGGTATGGCCGAGAACCCGGATCATTTCTTCCAACACAGAGAATCTTCCAACACGTACTACGAGGCGGTTCCCGCTATCGTAGAAGAATATATGAACGAGATCTCCAAGATCACGGGCCGTAAATACGGTTTGTTCGATTATTACGGAGCTGAGGACGCTGAGCGCGTGATCATCGCCATGGGTTCTGTTACGGAGGCCGCTCGTGAGGCTATCGATCACTTGATCGCTAAGGGCGAGAAGGTAGGTTTGGTATCCGTTCACTTGTATCGTCCGTTCTCCGCTAAGCATTTCTTGGCTGCCGTGCCTAAGACCGCTAAGCGTATCGCCGTATTGGATCGCACGAAAGAGCCGGGTGCTAACGGTGAGCCGTTGTATCTGGACGTAAAAGACTGCTTCTATGGTCAGGAGGATGCTCCGGTTATCGTAGGTGGCCGTTATGGTCTGGGTTCTAAGGATACGACTCCGGCTCAGATCCTGTCCGTATTCGAGAACTTGGCGTTGCCGATGCCGAAGAACCAGTTCACGATCGGTATCGTGGATGACGTTACTTTCACTTCTCTGCCTCAGAAGGAAGAGATCGCCTTGGGCGGTGAGGGTATGTTCGAGGCTAAGTTCTACGGTTTGGGTGCCGACGGTACGGTAGGCGCTAACAAGAACTCGGTGAAGATTATCGGTGATAACACGGATAAATACTGTCAGGCTTATTTCTCTTACGACTCTAAGAAATCCGGTGGTTTCACTTGTTCTCACTTACGTTTCGGTGATCATCCGATCCGTTCTACTTATTTGGTGAATACCCCGAACTTCGTGGCTTGCCACGTTCAGGCTTATTTGCGCATGTA
>OOCS01001039.1_pt1 | contig 13242 bp, 10 predicted proteins | sample 1671411 | NCBI WGS metagenome assembly OOCS01 (sample SAMN06348154, study PRJEB24527) | human gut metagenome | biome: human gut; feature: ankylosing spondylitis patient; material: feces | host: Homo sapiens | place: China | collected 2015-10 | reverse complement strand
GCTAGATGCACACAAATCCATTAATTTGTAAAAAGCTTAACTAAGTGACATTGGTACTGAATAGTTACGTTGCTTTTTGATGAGATCACAGCTGCCGGAAATGATCGGACTATAAGAATTCCGAGGATTGATGGAAACGGCAGATATGCATATTTTAAGGGAATAGCACCGGAATTACAATAGGATAGCGGAAAAATCCGCTGCAGTTCGGTCAGCGGATGGATTGTCATATTTCAAAGGAGCCCAACAAGAAAGCCGTGATCACATCAGGAACGATGCAGTCACGGCTTTCGGTTTCGATATGGTTATTTCTGCTGTCTGGCCTCATTTAAGCTCATTCCGCTGCGGACATTGCTCTCGATACGGTCCTCTTTTGCCTTGATCTTCTCTGCTTCCAGAAGGACTTCCTTTAAGTGAGCGCTCGGGACAACGGCAACGCCGGTGCGGTCCATTAAAACCAGATCCTCCGGACAGATCTGGACGCCGCCGAGGAATACCGGCACATCCACGTCAACCGTCTCCATGATGCGGGCGCTCTTTACCGGGCTTGTGCCGCCGAGGTAGACCGGGAATTTGAGGTCTGCGATCTCGTCGATGTCGCGGAGACTTCCGTTTGTGAGTTCCCCCATCACGCCGCGCATCTGGGCTCTTGTGGCGAGCATAGCGCCGCCTGTGGCAACGTCAGTGAGCCCTGTTGCCTCAATGACGAGAAGGTCACCGTACTCGGTCTGGCTGTCGATGATGGATGCCTGTTTTGTCAGAGACTTTCCGTCAAAAGCTGTCTTTCTGCGCATCTGGCGGAGTGTCTTCGCGAAGCCTGCGGTTCTCGGCTGGTAAACGTCTAACGGGCGGAGTCCAAGGACGATTCCAGAGCGGAGACCGAGGTTATCCATCGCGTCTGAAATATTTGAGGTTGGGAATTTCTTGTAGTTTTCGATCCAGTAGGTTCTTTCTTCTTTGTTGAAAATCATGATGTGTTCCGCAGCCGGATAGATATGTGCAGCTGCGATTCTCCTTTCAAAAATTTAAGCCGAACATCTGTGAGACTTGGCGCATGATTCTGGTCAGCGTAAGCTGGCAGTATCTCAATTATAACAGAAAGAGATCAAGAGTTTTATAAATTCAGGACAATTCACTATGCCAAAATATTATGCAAGTCAATTCCTAAAATTCATCGGTAACCCCTTAAGAAAAATGCCCGATGAAAACTCACCAGGCATTCCGCTTGTTATTTAAAAGGCCATAATTATCTAAATTTAAGCAATAATCTTGTAAATTCCAATAAAAGCGAATACTGCCAACACCGCAAGCGCGATGAAGGATACCGCGAACAGCTCGACAAACAGTCTGTTCTGCGGGAATTTTTCATCTGCATCCTCCTGCTGCGCAACACCTGCCATGATGAGGGCGCCGGTCGTGGAGATCGGAGTGAATCCGGAGACAGTTCCGCCGATGACGATCACAGAGACGAGCTCCAGGGCAGTCACGCCGCCGATGCTCGCAGCAAGTCCGCTGGCTGTCGGGATCAGCGTTGGGAACACAACGCCGAGTCCGGAGCTGAAGAAGGACATGAGACCTGCGGCGATCGCCATGATCGTTGCGGCTGTTTTCGGTCCCATCACAGATTCCAGACCATCGACCATGATGTCGATGCCGCCGGAGATTGAGATGACGTTCATCAGGATACCGACACCGAGAACCATGATGATGACATTCCACGGGATCATCTTGAATGCAGTCTTTTCATCACCGCATCCGAGAACGATAAGGACGGAGCCGACAGTAAAACCGGTAAGTCCGACATTCCAGGAGAAGAACAGGGCGCCGATGGCGAGAGCGGCAAGTCCTGCTAAGGAGAGCCACTGATTTTTACTGAATTTCGGAAGAACATCCTGATGGTTGGTGTGCGGAGCAACCTGCCAGCCTCTGTAGTAAATATATACGAGCACTGCGACAACGAGGGCTGTCACGGTCAGGCATATCATGATCGGAACAGTATTGCTGGTAAGTCCCTGGGATTCCATGAGCTCGCGGACAACGGCGCTTTCCGGAGTCAGCGGGCTCATGCGTCCGGACATAACGCCGAGATCCCCGATGATCGCGGTCATGATGGGGTTGACGCCAGCGGAGACAGCGACCGGGATCGCGATGACCGGAACGATCGCGAGAGACGGGATCGCGCCCGGACCAACCGCGCAGATCAGGAAACCGAGCAGATACATCACGAACGGGATCAGTGCCTTGTGCGGTCCGACGAGTGCGACCATCTTCTTTGCGAGAAGCTCCAGAGTTCCGTTTTCATTGATGATGGCAAAGAGATAAGTGATGCCGATCATCTGCATACAGAGGGAGGAACTGAATCCCTTGATAATGTCTCCGGCCTTGATCCCGTAGACGAGACCGAGGATCATGGAGAAGCCGATACATAAGATTCCGACGTTCGCCTTGCGGACAAAGCCGATGACGATGGCTGCTAAAAGAGCAATCAGTGAAATAAGACCAAGATTCATATGTGCACCTCCCTATCGGAATGTGATGCAGACCGGGCTTTCGGCTGCGATCACGCGGCCGGTGTATTCCATGCGGCCCTGTTCAGAGTCAAGCTTCATCTCGATGATCGTATCGCTGTCCTCGTTTGCCATGTAGAAACGGCTGTAATCCGGGTTGAAGGTGATGAAGCGCGGGGTGAGTCCCATTGCCGGGTAGTAGCCAAGTTCCTTCATGTAACCAGTCTCCTGGTCGATGCGGTAGAGAACGATGGACTCGTGAATGCGGTTGGAACCGATCAGGATCTCACCGTTTTTGTCGAGCAGAGAGGCGCTGGCCTGTCCTTCGCCTGTGTAGGTTTCCGGAAGTGTCGGCAGATTCTGACGTGCATGAAGCTTTCCGTTCTCAGCATCAAAGCCGAAGTATGTCATTTTATTGCCTTTTTCATTGATCAGGTATGCGTAGCGGTTGTTCGGATGGATCGCGATGTGGCGCGGCTCATCGTACTCTCTGGAGCGGAAGCAGTCGGTCTCGGTGAGAGTCCCGTTTTCTGCGTCAAAGCGGTATACGAGAACCTGTCCGTATCCCTGAATCCTTCCCTGGGTCACAACAAAAAGGTAGGTCTTTGTCTGATCCCAGATACACTGGTGTGCGAAGGAGACAGTTCCCTCTTTTTTACCAGGAAGATGAGTCTCAGAGACGATCTCGCCGAGGCTTCCGTCTTCATTTCTCTTAATGACATAGACAGCGCCGCCCTGAAGAGCAGCAACGACTAAAAAGCGGTTTGTTCTGTCAGCAGTGATGAACACCGGATTTTTTCCGCCGATTTCGATCATATTTAACGGAGATAAAGTTCCGTCTTCAAGAATTTTATAGCTGGAGACTTTTGTCTTGTCTCCGTGTACGGAATAGAGAAAATTCCCCTCATTGTCGAGTGCCTGGTAGGACGGATTTTCCTCCTCCGTCTTTAAACACTGGATCAGGTTCCAGTCTCCAGTCTTATCGTTGATCTCGAAAACTTTTAAGCCTTTTCCGCGTGCATTTCGTTCTTTTGTTGTTCTGCAGCCCACATAAGCGTAGCTCATTTCCTTTTCCTCCTGAGATAAATATATAATTCGATCAAAGATACCCTCTTGATCACGTTCCGGAATCCTGCGTACCGATGTGGGGGGTCTCTATAACCTGGATGACGGTTTCAGAGAAAAATCGGGGGGATCCTGTCTGGTGATACCTATATGATAAATTATTAACATGTCAAATGGAAATTCAGGAAAAGAATAGGCGCGGTATTCCGTTATGGAATATCGCGCCGGATCACGAACCGGAAATGGAACGGTTCCGCACATTTACAATTACGAGCAAAATAGTTACCGGGAAATACAGATTTTCCGTGCGGACGGATCAAGAGTCAGTTCACCCCATAATAGTTTTCCACAAACCGGATAAAATCTGAGATTCCCTCACTTTTATAGCAGCGGTCCGAGATCAGCATGGAGACTTTTCTGGAAACAGGATTTCCGTCCCGGTCATAGGCAGGGATCAGCTGTAGTTTTTCCTCGTCGATCTTCCAGTCATCTCCGAACACGAAACAGATCCCGAGCCCGTTTTCTGCCATCTCGATGGCGATGTCAAAGTAGGGAACCTGCTGTTTCTCATGGGGACTGCTTCCGAACTGACTTTTCCACCATTGATTGATGATCATGCGGACCATCGGATTATAGAAGGTCTCGATGAGTGGCATATGTTCGATGGAATCCATGGTTGCTGTTTTCGGGGCAACGATGTAGAGCTCTTCCTGAAACAGGCATACTTGGTCACCGAGATACGGGAAATCGCCGCAGACGAGACCGATATCGATCGTATCGTCGATCAGATCCTTTAAGATCACGTCGCTGGAGTTGGAAATTGTCTTGATATAGAGATTGGCTCCGCTTTTCTGGTATGCGGCGAGGAGTTTCGGAAGATGGCGCTTTGCAAACGAGTTCGGGACGCCGAGTTTTAAGGATTCCATCTTTGTATGGCGGTCTGCAAAGTGGTCCCAGATCTCCTGGAGAAAATCCAGCATGATGTTTGCCTTCTGTACCAGATATTTTCCGTCTTCTGTGAAAGTTACGCCGCGGCTTGTCCGTTCCACGAGCTGGCGGCCCCACTCGCTCTCGATCGACTGCAGCCGCTTTGTTAGGGCGGACTGGGTCATAAAGAGGGCGTCGGCGGCCTTTGTGATGCTGCGCTTTTCATATAATACTTTTAAAATTTTCCAGTCAATGTTTTTCATAGAAGTTCCTTCTTAAAAATAAGCAGATGAAGATGAAAATGAAGCAGCAAGCGATTCCGTATATTTTATAAAATCGGCAAGCTTTTCCGGCAGTCGTTTCTCCTTCGGGTACACAAACCATGTTTTTCTCGTCACCGGTGTTCCGTCCGGCCATGTAAGCGGCGTGAGCGTCAGCTGATACCGGTTCTCAAAGTTTTCCGGCAGAAAACTCAGGGCATATCCCATCCCCTCATCGATCAGCTTCCATGCCCCGTCGATGTGACCGACCATCATTCCGGACGGGTAAGCGCTCTCAAAGCACATTTCCCACCATCTGTTCAGGATCCTGGTCGTCTTTTCGTTCGTTTTATAGTCCAGCCGGTGCATTCCGGGAAGCGCAGACACTTCCACGGCTCCTTTCGTGACAAGGAAACCGCGGGTCTCCCCTAACAGAGTCCTGTTTACCGGTCCCTCATAATCCCCGCGCAGAAATCCTACATCCACGGATCCGTCCAGGACCTGGCGGTAAAGAGCATCACTGGAATCATTGACGATCCGGAATTTTATATTTGGATGCGCGATCTGGTACGGAACAAGAACATCTGCGAGAGAGTATTTGCTGTAAGTGTAGGAAGCGCCGATCACGATCTCCGTCAGTGCGGCATCCTGCAGTTTTTTTAATTCTTCCTTTGTGTCATGGAACAGCTCCAGATATTTTTCTGCCTGTGCGGCAAGAAAATTTCCTTCTGCGGTGAATGTCAGGCCTTTTGGCGTCCGGTCCACAATGGTACATCCCCATTCGGTCTCCATCTGTTTTAAACGCTTTGTCAGGGTCGGCTGCGTCATAAAAAGGAGATTTGCCGTTTTCGTCAGATTTGATGTTTTATGCAGTTCATAAAGAATTCTCCAGTCGGAGTCTTTCATGGAAAAATCACATCCCTTAAGTCATGGTAACGATTCCGGGGCGAGAAATATGCAGACCTACGGAATCGTTTCATGGATTCGTAGTATTATTTTACGACAGAATCGGCAGCTTGTCCCGTTTTTTAGAGAAAAATTTTGCTTTTACAAGTACCCTATTCCACTTTTGAATCATTTCATTCCACCTTTCAATTTTATTTTCCCGGCTGCCGATGATATGATGAGACCAGATCAAAAGTAATTTGAGCGTGATCGGCGCCGCAAAATTTCAGAAAGTCAGAGTCGGCAGATCGTGCAGATGAAGAAGAAAATAAAAAAGTGAAAACAGCAGTTATGAAGATTGTGATGGAGGTTTTACCATGGGAAAATCATTGACCAGAAAAATTATCGAGTCCCACTATGTTTCCGGCAGCATGACTCCGGGCGAGGAAGTTTTTATTAAAGTGGACCAGACCTTAACCCACGACATCAATGCCGTTATGACATACCTGGCATTTGAAGCGATCGGACTTGACCGGATCCGCACGGAGTGCAGTGTCAGCTACCTGGACCACAACCTGCTCTATGTGGACAATAAGACGCCGGATGACCATATCTACTTACAGTCTGCGGCAAAGCGATTTGGTGTCCATGTCTCCAGGCCGGGAAACGGGATCTGCCATGCGGTCCATGTTGCAAGATTCGGAATTCCGGGAAAGGTCAGCATGGGCGGTGACAGCCACACTCCGCACGGCGGCGCGATCGGCATGCTCTGTATCGGAGTCGGCGGAATGGATGTTGCGACTGCAATGACCGGTGTTCCGATGCGCCTCACCATGCCGCGTGTCGTGAAGGTAAATCTTACCGGTTCCTTAAAACCCGGATGCAACCCGAAGGAAGTCATCTTAAAAATGCTCCAGCTCGTCACGATCAAAGGCGGACTTGGAAATGTATATGAGTATGTAGGACCTGGTGCGGCAGCTCTGGAGGTCCCGGCGAGAGCCACGATCGCTAATATGGGTGCTGAGATGGGTGCGACAACCTCGATTTTCCCGGCGGATGCGCAGGTGAAAAAGTTCATGACTGCGCAGGGACGCGGCGACCAGTATGTGGAAATGCTGCCGGATGAAGATGCAGAATACGACGAGTGTATCGACATCAACTTAAGCGAGCTGGAACCGCTGATCTCATGTCCACACCAGCCGGACAACGTCATCCCGCTAAAGGATGCAGAGAAAAAGCGCGTTCAGCAGGTATTTATCGGAAGCTGTACGAATGCGAGCTACGCAGATATCGCAAAAGCTGCTCTCGTGTTCAACGGACATCATGTCAACGATGACGTGAGCTGCACCTGTGCGATCGCTTCGAAACAGACTTACCGTGAGCTGATGCGTGACGGCTATATCGATATGCTGCTCGCAGCAGGAGTCCGGATCCTTGAGATCGCATGCGGCCCGTGCTGCGCGATCGGCCAGACACCGGCAACAGACGGAGTCGCTGTCCGCACTTCCAACCGGAACTTCAAGGGACGCGCTGGAAATCCGACTGCGAAGATCTACCTGGTAAGCCCGGAAAGTGCCGCTGCGACTGCAATCATGGGAACATTTGCGACCGCAGAGGACATCATGGGCGAGAACGTGAAGATCCTCGGCGAGATCAAAGAGCCGGATCAGTACATTGTTGACGATTCCATGATCATTCCTCCGCTCTCCGAGGAGGAAGCGAAAAAGGTTGAGATCGTCCGCGGACCGAACATTAAGTTCCTTCCGGTGCCGGAAGCTCCGACCCAGTATCTCTGTGCACCGATCAGCTTAAAGGGGCGTGACAACATCTCGACGGATGATATCACCCCGGCCAGCGCGGAATTCTCCAGCATGCGCTCCAATATTCCGCTGATGTCCCAGTACTGCTACCACCGTTATGATCCGGAGTTTGCGGCACGGGCGAAAGCCATGGGTAAGAGTATCATCATTGGCGGAGAGAATTACGGACAGGGATCTTCCCGTGAACATGCGGCGATCAACCCGATGTATCTCGGTGTTAAAGCTGTTATTGCAAAGAGCATCGCCCGTATCCACAAAGGAAACCTTGTAAACCACGGCGTGATCCCGATGTTATTCGAGGATCCGGCCGACTATGACCGCCTTGACCAGAATGACGAGCTGGAGTTCGAGAACCTCCTCGACCAGATTCCGACAAGATCTATTCTCATCAAGGACAAGAAAAAAAATTTCACCTTCCGTGCCCGTCTGGATCTCACAGACAATGAGATCGCAGTTGTATTAAGCGGCGGACAGTTATCTTTCTTAAAGAAACAGCTGGCAGCGGAAGCGGCAAAATAGAATGCGGATGCAGAAAACGCAGTCATACTCCTTCGTATGGCTACGTTTTCTGCATCATATTCATCACATCATTTTTTCGAATAAAACCGAGTCGGAATGAACCGAATAAGAATTGAAAAAATATAAAAACATGCTATAATATATTCGAACAAAACCGAGTCGGAGGTGACCGAATAAAATGAAATTTATCGGAAGAAAGGAACAACTGGGAAAACTTAATCGAGCAATTGCCAAAACGAATAAAGAGGAAGCGATGCAAAACGTTCTGATCTATGGTCGAAGACGGGTAGGAAAAAGTGAGCTGGTGAAGCAGCTTCTCAAAAGTACAGCGTGTCCAAGCATTTATTATGAGTGCAAGCAGGTGGCAGAAGAAAGCAACGCACAGGGGATCTGCAATATTTTATCGGAAGAGTTACATCTTCCAAAACTTGGATATCAATCTATAGAGGAGGTTCTTGAGTACATTTTTCAAAGATCTTGTGAGGAGAATATGATTTTTGTCCTGGATGAATATCCATATCTGAGGGAAAATATCAAGGGAATGGACAGCATTCTGCAGGCGCTGATTGATAAATACAGAGACTCTGCAAAACTCACATTTATTATTTTGGGATCCTTTGTAGAAATCATGAGAAATCTGCTGGAGCCTTCTAACCCGCTGTATGGTCGCATTGATCTTACGATTAACCTAAAACCAATGGATTATTATGAGTCTACCGAGTTCTATCCGACATTTTCTGAAGAGGATCGAGTAAAGATTTATTCTGTATTTGGAGGTATCCCATATTACAATCGTTTAGTGAATGATTCCATCTCTGTTGAGGAGAATCTGATGGAACTTTTGGTTGCTCCAGAGGCGCGTTTGGAAAATGAGGTTTCTATGTATTTAAATGCGGAAATCTCCAAAATTGTAAACGCAAACGAGGTATTTGAAGCTTTGTCTAGGGGATATACCAAGTATAAAGACATCCTCGATCAATCACATGTATCCAGTGGTCCGACATTAGTAGATGTACTTGAAAAACTCTCTAAGATGGAAGTGGTCGAGAAAAGAACACCGATTAATGATGAGGGGAATAAAAGAAAAGCAAGCTACCATATCAGTGATCCACTTTCAGCATTTTATTATCGGTATATTTTTCGGTATGCCTCGCAGAGAAAGATCATGGACCCGTCGTTTTTTTATGAAAAATATATCCGAGAGGATTTTGAATCCTTCTATGTTCCGCACTATTTCGAAGAAATCTGTAAGCAGTACTTGATTCGAAAGAACAGGGGTGGAGAGATTTCTCCGGTGATTGAAAAGATCGGAAAGTACTACTATGATCTCCCGGCAGAGAAAAGGAACGGAGAATTTGATGTTGTTACACAGGACGAAAACGGATATGTCTTTTATGAAGTTAAGTTTCGAAAAGAAACAATTCCGGCGGGAATTGTTCGAGAAGAAATTGAGCAGGTAAAGGCAACCGGAATGAACTGCCATAAATATGTGTTTATTTCAAAATCTCCAGTTGACTTGGATGGAATAGAAGAAGCAGTGGAAGTCATAAGACTAACAAATTTATGGAACTGAAATCTAAATAAAGAGCCTTACATAGCCAGACATTGAGCCCCACATCAGTGTCTGGCTATTTTTGTGCTCGTTTTCCGGAATAGGTGCACATGTGAAGGAAGATGAGAACGATAGATGTCACAGCTGTATTGCAGCAAATAACAATCGCCGATATGGCACAGAAACAGGAGAAAATAACTTATGGTATTTTTCAACAGCGCAGTAATCGTACTGCAGACTCTCGTGGTCGCACTTGGTGCATGTCTTGACTTTGATTTTTTTCAAAATTCATAGACAGAGGGAATATCCCGCGTTATACTGTCAGAAAAGAGAAAGGGGCAGTGTTTTATGGATTTCAAGGACTTATCCTACGTATTAGCTATTGCAAAGTACCAAAACATCACAAAAGCCGCTGATGCGCTGTATATTACCCAGCCTACGCTGACGAAATTCTTGCAGTCTCTTGAGTACCAGATGGGGCAGAAGCTGTTCCGCAAGCTGGGGCATAAATTCGTGCTGACCTATGCGGGGGAGCGATATGTGGTTAAGGCTACAGAAATTCTGAACCTGAAAAAAGAGCTGGATCAGGAGATGAACGATATCATCAAGAATAACCACGGTTCTTTGAAAATTGCCTTTCCCACTATGCGCGGAGCCTATATGCTTCCGTGTACTCTGCCGGTATTCAATCAGATGTACCCCAATGTCCGGTTAGACGTGATGGAGGAACACTCTGGCAAGCTGGAGGGAATGATTCTAAATGGCGAAACCGATCTGGCATTTTTCAATCTGCCCATCAAAAGCCCGGACATTGATTATGAGGTTATCAAGCATGAGGAAGTGCTGGTAGTCATGGCGGCGAGTCACCCCCTTGCCCATAGCGGCGTGATTCGTGAGGGATGTAAATACCCTTGGGTGGATTTGCAGCAATTAAAGGATGTGCCTTTCATTATGCAGATTCCCGGTCAGCGCACCCGGGAAACAGTGGATCACCTGTGCCACAAGTCAAATTTTACCCCCATTGTGAGGCTGGAAACCAGTAATATCCCAGCGGCCGTGCAGCTGGCAGGAAAGGGCTACGGCTGTTTCTTTGTGACGGAGACCCACCTGCGGCACATCACTCAAACCGATCCGGTGGTCTGTTTCTCCGTAGGAGAGCCATGCACCACGGTGGATTTCGTTGCAGCGTTCCGGAAAAACAGCTATCTGCCTTACCATGCCCGAGAATACATCACCATTGTGAAGAATTTTACATAAAAGCAAAACGCACCGCAGGTTGACAGGCGGTGCGTTTTGCTTTGGATATGGATGCTTAATAGAACAGGCCGAATAGGTTGAACATGCCCAGAGCGGACAGCAGCACATTCAGCGCTACATTTGCGACACTCAGCAGGAAGAGCTGCTTGAACATCTTGTTCATTTCTTCGTTGGAGGTTTCCCGAGCAGCGGAGTAGGAGGACATGATGATAGCACCACCGGTAGACAGAGGGCTGATTGCAGCAGCGAAAGATGTTGCAACGACAGTGGAAATCAGTTCCACGAAGTTGACAGAGCCTGCAAATTCGGCGGCTACATCTGCGGCGATGGGGAACAGAGCAGGCATGACCACACCGGTGGTGGAGCTTACCCAGCTCAGGATGCCGGAGGTTGCGGCAAGGATGGGGGTGGCGGTTTTTTCCGTCATCAAGCCGGTGAGGAAGTTGGAGATCAGGTCGATGCCGCCCAGCTTCTTGATGACATTAATCAGGGCGCCCACGCCGCAGATGAACACCAGAGTTCCCCAGGGGATACTCTTAATGGCTTTCTTTTCATCGGCGCAGCCCAGCAGAATCAGCACGGAGGCGGCAACGAAGGCAAACAGTCCGGTGTCAAGCTGGAAGCCGATGCAGCAGATAACCATGACAATGATGGCCGCGATGGTGCAAAGCTGATCCCGGTTAAATTTGGAAATTTCAGACAGCTTCAAAGGGTTGTCGGCCTTAACCTTGTAACTCTTAAAGGCGATGTACAAAATCAGCGTGAAGAGAAAGCCGGAAATTAGAGTGGACAGGAACAGATGCAGGCCAAAGCCATCATAGCCCAGAGGCTCAGCAAGGCTCTTTGCCAGAACGCCTGTCAGGGACAGGGGAGAGGCACAGCCTGCGTTGGCGCCAAGTTTGGCAAAGAGGGCTGTTGCCACAGGGTTGATGTCCATTTCAAAGGCCAGATACATGGCAAAGGTGGTCATCAGAATGCCAGCGGCAATATGACCTGGGCCAATGGCGGGAAGGCAGACAGGAAGAACATTAGAACCGGAATCAGCACGGTATGCTTACCAACCAGAGCCACAACCTTCTTAGAGAACAGCTCCAGTGTGCCGTTAGCGGAGGCCATACCGAACAAAAAAGTAACACCCACTAGTGTGACGAACATGGAGCTGCTGAAACCTCCGGCAATTTCCTTGGCGCTCATGCCGCCGCAAGTACCTAGAATAAACGCAACGCCCAAAGACAGGAAACCCAGATTCACTTTCTTAATGAAGCCGATGGCTACCACGACCACCAATACAATAAGGCTGATAACAGAAAAATCCATCTTTTCTTTCTCCTTTATTAAATGTGGGCAATTCCGTCCAGCAGGAAATTAGCGGTACGGAAGCCGAAGGTGTCAAAAATTACAGGGGAAACACTGTTTTCTTCAAAATCCACGCCGCATTCCAGAATACCGCTGGGATGTCCGATACGGATGAACTGGGTATCAGTGTCGGGTGAGAGTACCTGATTGACCACGCTGCCGGGTACAACGGCGGCTGCCGCAGTGCACATGGCTCCGGTCATGGCATAACTGGGGTGTGCCTTCTGCATGGACATCATCCGGGAAAGCAGATCAACGGAGGCTTTCTTCACGGAGACTCCCTCCGCGGTAATGTAGTCTTCAGCTTCACCAACAAAGGTCATCTTGGGGATGCCAGGGGTCTCCCATGCGGAACGGGTGTAATCGGCTATCAGATCCAGCTTCACTGCAGCCAGACCCCGGACGGTTTCTAAAAGCTCCAGTTTTTCCGCATTGGCGTTCAGTTCCTCAGGGGTTTCCCTGCCGGTGAGCCCCAAATCCTTTGCCTTGACAAATACCAGGGGATTGGCGGCGTCCACAATAGAAACTTCTATTTTTCCATAACCGGGAACATTCAAAATGTCAACAGGATTCCCGGTGGGCAGCAGGCCTTGTCCAAGGGTACCCGCTGGCTCCACGAATTTCAGCTTGATGGGGCTGGCAGTGCCGGGTACACCAGCGATGGCGAAGTCACCGTCGTAGACCACCTGCCCGTTTTGGGTGTGAACATCGGCGATGATGATCTTGTCCGTGTTGGTATTGTAGATACGAACGGGGGTGATGCCCTCCTTTGCCTCAATCAGTTTCTTCTCAATGGCGAAGGGTCCGACACCGGAGGAGATGTTGCCGCAGTTGCCCTTGTAGCTTACCAGGGGCTTGTCCACGCTGACCTGGGCGAAGGTATAGTCCACATCTGCGTCGTCACGGTCTGATTTTTTGATGATGGCTACCTTGCTGGTGACGGACTGTGCGCCGCCCAAGCCGTTGATCTGTTTCTTGTCCGGGCTGCCCATCAGCTTCAGCAACAGCGGCTCCCAGAGCGCCTTGTCCTTGGGAAGATCCTCTTCCAGAATGTATATGCCCTTACTTGTGCCGCCCCGAAGAATGGAGACGGG
>OOCS01001012.1_pt1 | contig 13841 bp, 10 predicted proteins | sample 1671411 | NCBI WGS metagenome assembly OOCS01 (sample SAMN06348154, study PRJEB24527) | human gut metagenome | biome: human gut; feature: ankylosing spondylitis patient; material: feces | host: Homo sapiens | place: China | collected 2015-10 | reverse complement strand
TTAGGAAACGGCGATATGCTGTTTTACCCGTCCGGCTATCCGAAACCGCTCCGTGTTCAGGGCGCTTTCGTCTCGGACGGCGAGGTATCAAATGTAACCGAGTTCTTAAAAGAACAGAACACGGATGCAGGATATAACACGGAAATCGAAAAGAAACTGAGCCAGTCCTCCTTCGGAGGAGGAGCGGGCGGACAGAATGAACGGGACGCGCTCTTTACGGACGCGGGCAAGTTCATTATCGAGAAGGATAAAGCGTCGATCGGTATGCTGCAGAGAATGTTCAAGATCGGCTTTAACCGCGCTGCACGGATCATGGATCAGCTTGCCGAGGCCGGTGTTGTAGGTGAGGAAGAAGGAACGAAGCCAAGGAAGATCTTAATGTCCATGGAAGAGTTCGAAGAATTCCTGGAAGCAGGATACTAGGAACTGCGGCAGCTGTGTGGATATCAGACGGCTGCCGGACGCGAATTGCGCAGATCCACTGAAAAGTTATGCTACTACAAAAGGAGGATACCGATTATGAAGACCGATATCGAGATTGCACAGGAGACAAAGATGCTCCCGATCACTACCGTTGCATCCCAGTATGGAATCACTGAGGATGACCTGGAACTTTATGGAAAGTACAAGGCAAAGATCTCCAATGAGCTCTGGCAGGAGATCAAAGACAGACCGGACGGAAAACTCGTTCTGGTGACAGCGATCAACCCGACTCCGGCAGGAGAGGGGAAGACGACCACCAGTATCGGACTTGCCCAGGCGATGGCAAAATGCGGAAAGAAAGCAATGCTTGCCCTCCGTGAACCGTCCCTCGGACCGTGCTTTGGGATCAAAGGCGGAGCTGCCGGCGGCGGATATGCCCAGGTTGTTCCGATGGAGGACTTAAACCTTCATTTTACCGGTGATTTCCATGCGATCACAACGGCAAACAACCTTCTGGCTGCTCTCCTGGACAACCACATCCAGCAGGGAAATGCACTTGGGATCGATCCGAGACAGATCCTCTGGAAGAGATGCCTGGATATGAATGACCGTGTGCTCAGAAACATCGTTGTCGGCCTCGGTGCAAAGGCGGATGGCTTTGTCCGTGAAGACCACTTTGTGATCACGGTTGCCTCCGAGATCATGGCGATCCTCTGTCTGGCGACGGATATGAAGGACTTAAAGGAACGTCTCGGAAAGATCATCGTAGCATATAATTTCGCGGGAGAGCCGGTGACAGCAAAGGACCTCAACGCAGTCGGCTCCATGGCAGCACTCTTAAAAGACGCTATCAAGCCGAATATGGTCCAGACTCTGGAGCACACAGGCGCCCTTGTACATGGCGGACCGTTCGCGAACATCGCCCACGGATGCAACAGCGTTATGGCAACAAGAACCGCATTAAAACTTGCTGACGTTGCGATCACGGAGGCAGGATTCGGAGCGGATCTCGGAGCTGAGAAGTTCTTCGATATCAAATGCCGCAAAGCCGGCATCCATCCGGACGCAGTCGTTCTCGTTGCGACCGTGCGCGCGTTAAAGTATAATGGCGGTGTTCCGAAGGACCAGCTCTCTGAGGAGAACCTTGACGCGTTAAAGAAGGGAATCGTAAACCTGGAGAAACATATCGAGAATATCCAGAAATACCATGTTCCGGTCGTAGTTACCTTAAACTCCTTCCTCACAGACACCGAGGCGGAATATGAGTTTATCCGGAACTTCTGCGAGGAGAGAGGATGTGAGTTCGCTCTGTCCGAAGTATGGGCAAAAGGCGGCGACGGCGGCATCGAGCTCGCAAAGAAGGTATTAAATACTCTGGAGACAAAGAAGAGCGATTTCGCTCCGTTATATCCGGATGAGATGGGAATCTCCGACAAGATCAAGACGATCGCGAAGGAGATCTATGGAGCCGGAAGCGTAAGCTATTCCCCGGCGGCGAAGAAGGCAATCGCAAAGATCACAGAGATGGGATTCGGCGATCTTCCGGTCTGCATGGCGAAGACCCAGTATTCCTTATCTGACGACCAGAAGAAGCTGGGACGTCCGGAGGGATTTGATCTGACGGTGCGCGACGTCTATGTGTGCGCGGGTGCCGGCTTTGTGGTTGCGCTCACAGGTGCGATCATGACAATGCCGGGACTTCCGAAAAAACCGGCGGCGGACAATATCGACGTGGATGAGAACGGAAAGATCACAGGACTGTTCTAAATTATAAAAGTGAAAGAAAACTTGCAGGCGGGCGCTTTTTGTTCCCGCCTGTGCGGGTTATGGGAAAGGATGACGACAGTGGTAATTGGAGATTGGTTAAAACGCATGAAATATGTTCTGGTTTCCGGCAGTCTGGATCAGAACGTGGATGAAGTGATCTATGATTCAAGAAAGGCGAGACCGGATTCTGTGTTCGTGTGCATTCAGGGCAGCACCAGGGATTCCCACGAGTTTATCCCGGATGTGTTAAAGGCGGGCTGCAAGGTCCTCGTGGTAGAAAAAGAAGTGGAAGTCCCGGCAGATGTGACGGTGATCCGGGTAGAAAACGGAAGACTTGCACTGGCGGAACTCTCCGCGGCGAGATTCGGCTATCCGGCGGAGAAGCTGATCACGATCGGGATCACCGGGACAAAGGGAAAGACCACGACGAGCTACATGATCAAGGCGGTCCTGGAAGCCGCCGGAAAGAAGACCGGGCTTATCGGAACGAACGGAGCTGTCATCGGGGATGAGAAATTCCCGACCTCCAATACGACTCCGGAATCCTATGTGGTGCAGGAGTATTTCCACAAGATGGTGGAGGCCGGCTGCGAGTGCTGCGTGATGGAGGTTTCCTCCCAGGCACTGATGCTGCACAGAGTCGGCGGGATCATGTTTGATTACGGCCTGTTCACAAATATTTCCCCGGACCATATCGGGCCGAAGGAGCATAAGAGCTTCGAGGAATATCTTTTCTATAAATCAAGACTTCTGACTGTTTGCAAAACAGGTGTCGTGAACCGTCTGACCGACCACTATGAGGAGATCACCCGTGATGCATCCTGCAGACTGGTGACATACGCGCTGGGCGGGAATGCAGATTTTACAGGTGATGACATTCACTATGCGTCAGACCATGATTTCGTGGGGATCGAATTCTCCGTCCACGGACCGCTCAACGGCAGAGTCCGTGTGGGAATGCCGGGAAAATTCAATGCGGACAACGCTCTTGCGGCTCTCGCAGTGTGCTCTCTTGCGCTCTCCGGCGGAAGTGGAAACCTGGATGAAAAAACGCAGAAAGCAGTCCTTACTTCCCTTGAAAATATCCGCGTGGACGGCCGCATGGAGATCGCCTATGTGTCAAAAACGTGCAGCGTGATCGTCGATTACGCGCACAATGCGGTCAGCATGGAAAGCCTGCTCTCGACACTCCGGGATTATCATCCGAAGCGTCTCGTCTGCGTCTTCGGCTGCGGCGGAAACCGTGCGAGGGACCGCAGATATTCCATGGGCGAGATCGGCGGAAAGATGGCGGATCTCTGCATCATCACAGCCGACAACCCGCGTTTTGAGAAGAATGAGGACATTATCAAAGATATCGAAGTTGGTCTTGCAAAGACAGACGGAAAGTATATCGTGATCCCGGACAGACGGGAAGCGATTTTTTACGCAATCCACAACGCTGAGGAAGGCGACATGATCGCGATCATCGGAAAAGGCCATGAAGACTACCAGGAGATCGAGGGAGTAAAGCACCATTTCCTTGACCGGGAAGTTGTGGAAGAGGCAGTAAAGGAGATTGGAAAGTAATGGAGAACGTAAGTGTTCAGGATATCGTTCGTGCCACCGGGGGCGTGCTGCTCTCCGGAAACAGCGATGTCCTGTTAAATAAGATCCGTCTGGATTCCAGACAGGTGGAGGCAGGAGACCTCTTTGTGCCGATCATCGGTGAGAAGGTCGATGCGCACCGTTTTTTACCGCAGGTGGCTGAAAACGGCGCCGGCGCTGTCCTCACAAGTGAGCAGAACGCGAAGACAGAGGAGATGGAAAAGACTTCCTGCGCATGGATCGCTGTGGATGACACGAAGAAAGCGCTCCAGGCAGTGGGACGTTATCTCAGAAAGCGCCTGGCATTGCCGATCGTCGGCGTTACAGGAAGTGTCGGAAAGACTACGACGAGAGAGATGATTGCAGCGGCCCTCTCTGCCCGTTACCATGTATACAAGACTCCGGGAAACAGCAACAGCCAGGTCGGCGTCCCGATCACTGTGTCCGAGATCACAAAGGCGGATGAAGTCGGGGTTCTGGAGCTTGGAATGAGCGAGCCGGGCGAGCTCACCGTGATCGCGCAGATCGCAAAGCCGGATATCGCAGTGATCACAAATATCGGGATCACCCACATCGAGCAGCTTGGATCGCGCGAGAATATCTATAAAGAAAAGATGACGATCCAGGACGGACTTTCCGACGGCGGCGTTCTCGTCTTAAACGGCGATGACGATATGCTGCAGAAGACAAAAGGAAAGGATGGCGTGAAGACCGTCTACTACGGAACCGGTGAAAACTGTGATTACCGCGCGGTGGATCTCGTCCTCACGGACGGAGAAGCTGAATTTACGGCGCTCCACGGCGGAAAGACACAGAAGATCCGCCTGAATGTCATGGGCATGCACAATGTGATGAATGCCATGGCGGCCATCGCGGTCTGCTGTGAGTGCGGCATGACGATGGCGGAGGCAGCGGAGGGACTTTTAACGTTCCACGGCTTCAAACACCGCCAGCAGGTCTATGCGGACGGACGATTCACGGTGATGGACGATTCCTATAATGCAAGTCCGGCATCCATGAAAGCGGCGCTCGATGTGTTTAAGGGACTCACCGGAAAGCGCCACATCGCTGTCCTTGCGGATATGAAGGAGCTCGGAGAAAATTATCTGGCCTACCACAGGGAGGTCGGTGAATACGCGGCAAATTCCGGGGTGGATCTCGTTGTGACACTCGGAGAGGCGAGCAAGTGTCTCGCGGAAGGCGTCCGTGCGGTGAAGGAGATCCCGGTCGTGGAGTTTTTAGACCGCGACGAGATGGTGAAGTATCTGGAGCAGGAAGTAAAAGACGGAGACTGCATCCTCTTTAAAGGATCCAACTCCATGGGACTTTCCGCTGTCGCGGACAAATTTGCGGAACTGGCAGAGAAGTAACATAAAAACTGCTATAAAGCTTCTCAAAGAAAGGAGGGACCTGGATTGGAACAGTACGCGGACATTATCATTGATCTTTCTGTAAAAAATGTGGACCGGATCTTCCAGTACCGGATCCCGGCCCATCTGAGAGAAGCTGTAAAACCGGGGGTACAGGTAAATGTCCCGTTCGGAAAGGGTGACACGGTGCGGAAGGGCATCGTCGTCGGGCTCTCGACGGAGACGGACTACGACCCGGAAAAGATGAAAGAGCTCATGTCGGTGGAGGAAGGTGCGGTCCCGATCCGTACCCAGATGATCTGTCTGGCGTTCTGGATGAAGGACCGCTATGCAACCACGATGAACCAGGCGTTAAAGACGGTCCTCCCCGTGAAGGTGAAAGTGACGCCCAGGGAGGAGCGGGTGATCGTCTCCTTAAAACCCCGGGAGGAGATCGAGACGCTGCTCATAGAAGCGGAAAAGAAGAAATTCCGGGCAAGAGTCCGGCTTTACCGGGCGCTCCTGGAAAACGATGAACTGCCGTTAAAGCTCACATCGGAGAAACTCGGCGTCACATCCGCTACATTAAAACCGCTGGTGGAAAAAGAGATCGTCGAATTAAAAGCGGCGCCGAAGGAACCGGGACACCTGGGAAGCTTTTCATCCGCGCGGAATATTTCCCTGAATGAGGAACAGAGACGGGCGGCAGAGACTGTGATCCGGGACTATGATTCCGGACTGAGAAATACCTATCTGCTCTACGGGATCACGGGAAGCGGAAAGACGGAAGTCTATATGGAACTCATCGATCATGTCCTGCGGGAGGGCAGACAGGCGATCGTTCTGATTCCGGAGATCTCCCTGACTTACCAGACCGTGATGCGCTTTTACCGGAGATTCGGAAACCGGGTCGGGATCATGAATTCCAGGCTTTCGGCCGGTGAGCGCTATGAACAGTCGGAACGGGCGGCAAACGGGGAGATCGACATCATGATCGGTCCTCGTTCCGCTCTTTTTACACCGTTCCCGGATCTCGGCCTCATCATCATCGATGAGGAACATGAAGGCGCATATAAGAGTGAGACGGCGCCGAGGTACGATGCGAGAGAGGTGGCGCGCGTCCGGGCAGATATGAGCGGGGCGGTCCTTGTTCTCGGATCTGCGACTCCGTCCGTGGAGAGCTACTACCGGGCGGAACAGGGGGAGTACCGGCTTCTGACACTCACAAAGAGAGCGAAGGAGAACAGCCGCCTGGCGGGAGTCCATATCGTGGATCTCAGGGAAGAACTCGCAGAGGGAAACCGCTCGATCTTCAGCCGGAAGTTAAAGAAACTGATCGAAGACCGGCTGGAGAAAAAACAGCAGGTGATGCTGTTCATGAACCGGCGGGGATATGCGGGCTTTGTGTCCTGCCGTTCCTGCGGAAAAGCGATGAAATGCCCGCACTGTGACGTGAGTCTTACCTACCACAGAAACGGCCGGTTAAAGTGTCACTACTGCGGATTTGAGCGCCCGCTCCCGGATCGATGCCCGTCCTGCGGATCCCCGTTTATCGCGCCGTTCGGGACCGGGACTCAGAAGCTGGAAGAGTTCACAAAGCGGGAGTTCCCGACTGCCCGCGTGCTTCGGATGGACGCGGACACGACTGCAAAAAAAGGGGCTCATGAGGAGATCCTCGTCACCTTCGCGGAGGGGGGCGCGGACATCCTGATCGGGACCCAGATGATCGTAAAGGGACACGATTTCGAAAATGTGACGCTTGTGGGTGTCATGGCGGCGGACCTCTCCCTCTATGCGCCTGATTTTAAGAGCGCGGAGCGGACCTTTGAACTCCTGACCCAGGCGTCTGGCCGTGCGGGCCGCGGGGATCTTTCGGGGGATGTGGTGATCCAGACCTACGCGCCTGACCACTATGCGGTCTCCTCGGCAGCCGAACAGGATTATCTGCAGTTCTACCGGCAGGAACTTCTCTACCGGAAGATGATGGGATATCCGCCGCTCGTGGGACTCCTGACGATCGGTCTTTCTTCAAAGAGGGAGGCAGATGTTGTCCGGGCGTCGGAGGACTTAAAACGCGTTATCCTGCGGGAATACGCTCTGGACGGGCTGAAAGTCATCGGCCCTGTGGAGGATTCCCCGTATAAACTTAATGATAATTACAGAAAAATTTTATATATGAAACATGAAAGTTATGATATACTATTAAAAGTCAGAAATTGCGCCCGGAAGCGGGAGAACATCCCGGATCTTTTCCGGAATGTGTTCGTCCAGTACGATCTGACTTAGTAGTTTTCGATAAAAAATTGAGAGGAAATAAGATAAAATGGCAATCAGACAGATCAGAACCATCGGAGATGAGATCCTTACAAAACCGTGCAAACCGGTAAAAGAAATGAATGAGAGAACGATCGAACTCATTGAGGATATGTTTGAGACAATGTACGAGAGCAACGGCTGCGGTCTTGCGGCTCCGCAGGTAGGTGTTCGCAAGCGCATCGTGGTCATCGATGTGGATGACGGAAACCAGTATGTACTGATCAACCCGGAGATCCTTGAGACGAGCGGCAGCCAGACAGGCCAGGAAGGCTGCTTAAGCGTTCCGGGAAAATGCGGACAGGTGACCCGCGCGGAGCATGTAAAGGCAAAAGCGCTCAATGAAAATATGGAGGAATACGAGATCGAGGCGGACGGACTTCTTGCCAGATGCATTCTCCATGAGTGCGACCACCTGGACGGAAAACTTTATGTGGACCTTGTAGAGGGCGAACTTCAGGACACAGTCGGAGAGGAAGAGGAATAATATGCGTATCGTATTTATGGGAACGCCGGACTTCGCAGTTCCGACGCTGACCGCTCTTGTGGAGGGCGGACATGAAGTGATCGCTGCGGTGACGCAGCCGGATAAACCGAAAGGACGCGGAAAATCCGTCCTTATGACGCCTGTAAAGGAAAAAGCGATCGAGTATCAGATCCCGGTATACCAGCCGGTGAAAGTGCGGGATCCGGAATTTGTGGATCTCTTAAAAGTGATGGCACCGGACGCGATCGTCGTTGTTGCTTTCGGACAGATCCTGCCGAAAGTGATCCTAGATCTGCCGAAATACGGCTGTGTGAATGTTCATGCGTCCCTGCTCCCGAAATACCGCGGAGCTGCCCCGATCCAGTGGGCAGTCATCGACGGCGAGAAGGAGAGCGGTGTGACCACGATGATGATGGATGTGGGACTCGACACCGGAGATATGCTCGAGCAGAAAGCGATCCCGCTCGATGAAAAAGAGACGGGCGGAAGCCTGTTTGACAAGCTCTCTGCCCTTGGCGGATCAATGATCTTATCGACGTTAAAAGGACTCGAGGACGGAACGATCACGAGAACTCCCCAGGGAGAATCGGAGACTTCCTATGCGAAGATGCTCACGAAAGAGATGGGACATATCGACTGGACAAAGGATGCGGTGTCCATCGAACGCCTTGTCCGCGGCTTGAATCCGTGGCCGAGTGCCTATACTTCCTACGCAGGAAAAACCATGAAGATCTGGGCAGCGGATGTGGCTGACCTTCCGGGCGAGAGGACTCCGGGAAAGATCCATGTGACAAAAAATCAGCTCTTTGTGGAGACCGGTGACGGCGTCCTCGATGTAAAAGAGCTTCAGCTTGAGGGAAAGAAGCGGATGGATACGGCTTCCTTCCTGCGCGGCTTCCAGATGGAAGACGGAAGTTTCTGCGAATAAGGCCTGTGGCAGGATCACACTGCAGCGCTCAGGCAGAAAAGTGACTGTGAAGTCAACATGGGAACGGCAGAAACGACATCGAAAGGAGAGATGTTTATGTACGGAATGTATGGTTACGGTTATGGATACGGGTTTGACCCGACGATCATCCTTGTACTGATCGGAGTTGCCCTCTCACTCTGGGCGCAGGGACGTGTGAATTCCACGTTCTCCAGATACTCGAGAGTCCGCAGCATGACCGGGATGACGGGTGCTGAGGCGGCGAGACGCCTTCTGAATGCCCAGGGAATCTATGATGTGACGGTCCAGCCGATCGCAGGAGAGCTGACGGACCACTATGATCCGCGGACGAAGACCGTAAATCTGTCCCAGTCCGTATACGGGGCAACTTCCGTCGCAGCGATCGGTGTCGCTGCCCACGAGTGCGGACACGCGATGCAGGACAATGAAGGATACGCTCCGCTGCGCTTCCGGAGCGCTCTGGTCCCGGCGGCAAACTTCGGCTCTAAACTTTCCTGGCCGCTGATCCTTTTAGGACTTGTGTTCGGCGGACTTGGCTCCCCGCTCGTTGAGATCGGGATCCTGATGTTCTCCCTTGCGGTGCTGTTCCAGCTCGTGACGCTTCCGGTGGAGTACAATGCGTCCGCCAGAGCAGTGAGACTCCTGGATTCCCAGGGGATCCTTGCGGGCGAGGAAGTAAGCGGAACGAGAAAAGTTCTGAATGCGGCAGCCCTCACTTACGTGGCAGCGGCGGCGACCTCGATCCTGCAGCTTCTTCGTCTCATTATTCTCTTTGGAGGAAGAAACAGACGTGACAACTAATACGACAAATATCCGGGAGGTCGTCCTTGACGTCCTCCTGGAAGTCCTTGAAAACCACAATTTAAGCCACCTCGTCTTAAAACAGGCGCTGGAAAAGTACCTGTTTCTGGAACGCCAGGACCGCGCATTTATCACAAGATGCGTGGAGGGAACGCTGGAATACAGGATCCAGATCGATGCGGTGATCGACCGCTTCTCAAAGGTAAAGACTGCGAAGATGAAACCGGTGATCCGCGAGATCCTCCGGATGTCGGTCTACCAGATCCTCTATATGGAACGTGTCCCGGATTCCGCTGTCTGCAATGAGGCGGTAAAGCTTGCAAAAAAGAGAAAATTCCAGGGACTTTCCGGCTTTGTAAACGGTGTGCTGAGGACCGTCTCAAGAGAAAAAGAAAATCTGTCCTGGAAGGATGCATCCATCCGGTATTCGATCCCGCAGTGGATGCTGTCCATGTGGGAGGAGCTGTTTGGAAAAGAGACCGCGGAGACGATCGCGGCATCGTTCCTGGAGGAACGTCCGCTCACGGTGCGGTTTAACGAGAGTATTGCCCCTGCGGCGGAGACCGTCGAAGAACTGAGAGCCCAGAATATCACGGTGGATCTGTCAGATGCATTCCCTGGGATCGCTTCGATCCGCGGATTTGACTACTTAGACCGAGTCGCCGCGTTCGCGGAGGGAAAGATCACGGTCCAGGATCCGAGCTCCTCTCTGGCAGCCCGGATGGCATCCATCAAGCCGGGAGACTTTGTCCTTGACGTGTGCAGCGCCCCCGGAGGAAAGGCCATGCACGCGGCAGATCTCCTGAGGGGGACCGGAATGGTGGAAGCGCGGGATGTGAGTGAGAGAAAGACGGACCTCATCGAGGAAAATATCATGCGCTGCGGATTTCCCAATATCCGGACAATGGTCTGGGATGCGACGTTCCTGGATCCGTCCATGATCGGACAGGCAGATGTTGTCCTCGCGGATCTTCCGTGCTCCGGGCTCGGGATCATCGGCAAAAAGCCGGATATCAAGGAGCGGATGACGAAAGATGAGATCGTGAAACTGGCTGGACTTCAGAGGGAGATCCTCTCTGTGGTGTCCCAGTATGTGAAAACGGGCGGAACGCTTGTTTACAGCACCTGCACGATCACAAAAGAAGAGAATGCAGAGAACGCGGACTGGATCGAAAAAAATCTGCCGTTTGAGAAAAAAGAGATCCGTGACCTTCTGCCGGAGGCGTTAAAAGCTTCCTGCGAGGAGAACAGGATCCAGCTTTTGCCGGGAGTCCATCCGTGCGACGGATTCTTTATCTCGGTATTTAGAAGAAAATAACTGTGCAGATATACCGGATAGTTACAGAAAAAATAACAGAACTGCTGTTTTGGAGAGTGGAGAATGGAAAAGAAAGACCTGAAATCAATGACGTTGGAGGAGCTGACAGAGTTTGTGAAGGAACTCGGCGAAAAGCCGTTCCGTGCGAAACAGCTGTACCAGTGGATGCATGAAAAACTGGCTGCATCCCTGGACGAGTGCACAAACCTGCCGAAAGCGTTTAGGGAAAAACTCGCGGAGAACAGTACATATACGTCTTTACGGACCGTAAAAATGCTGGAATCCGGGATCGACGGGACGAGAAAATATCTGTTTGGTCTCGATGACGGGAACGTGATCGAGAGCGTTCTGATGAAATACCATCACGGAAATTCCGTATGTATCTCATCCCAGGTCGGCTGCCGCATGGGCTGCCGGTTCTGTGCGTCGACCCTGGACGGACTTACGAGAAACTTACGCCCTTCAGAGATGCTGGATCAGATCTACCGGATCCAGAGATCCACGGGAGAGCGCGTTTCCAATGTGGTGGTCATGGGAAGCGGAGAGCCGATGGACAATTATGACAACCTGGTCCGCTTCATCCGGCTCCTCTCCGACGAAAACGGCCTGAACATCAGCCAGAGAAACATCACGGTCTCCACCTGCGGGATCGTCCCGAAGATCTTAAAGCTCGCGGATGAAGGTCTTTCGATCACCCTGGCACTTTCTCTTCATGCGCCGGACGATGAGACGAGAAAGACCCTGATGCCGATCGCCAACAGCTACTCCCTGTCGGAGGTGCTTCCGGCATGTAAGGAATATTATAAAAAGACAGGAAGACGCCTGACCTTTGAGTACAGCCTGGTCCAGGGAGTCAACGACAACCTCGATGAGGCAAAGCGCCTGACAGCGCTCTTAAAGGATATGCAGGGCCATGTGAACCTGATCCCGGTCAACCCGATCAAGGAGCGTGACTTTAAACAGTCCAACCGGGACGCGATCGACGCGTTCAAAGGCTACCTTGAAAAACACGGGATCAACGTTACGATCCGCCGGGAGATGGGCCGCGACATCGGCGGCGCCTGCGGGCAGCTTAGAAAGAGTTACCTGAGTGAGGAGGGACTGTCATGATCTCTTACGCGAAGACAGATACCGGAATCGTGAGAAGATCCAATCAGGATTTCCTGTTTGCATCGGATCAGCCGGTGGGACCGCTCCCGAACCTGTTCATCGTTGCAGACGGAATGGGCGGACATAAAGCAGGGGATTTCGCATCCCGGTATGTCGTGGAACATATGAAAGAAAATATCGAAAATTCTGACGCTGTGAGTCCGGTGATGGTCCTGAGAAAAGCGCTTGAAAAGACGAATCTCGGCCTTTATGAGGAGTCCATGGAAGATCCGGAGCGGGAAGGAATGGGATCCACCTTGGTGGCGGCCACCATCGAGGACGATATGATGTATGTGGCAAACGTGGGGGACAGCAGACTCTACCTTCTGCGGGACATCCTGGCCCAGATCACGCGGGATCACTCCCTTGTGGAGGAGATGGTCGCGAGAGGGAAGATGGAGCGGGACAGTGAATCCTACCGGAACCAGAAGAATATCATCACACGCGCTGTAGGGATCGGAAAGCGTGTGGAGGCGGACTTCTTCGAGGTGCCGCTTCTCGAAAGCGACTGCGTTCTGCTCTGCTCCGACGGACTGACAAACATGGTGGATGACGCAGAGATCAGCCGCGTCTTAAAGACGACGGACACACTGAAAGAGAAGACGGACGCCCTGATCGATGAGGCAAACCGGAACGGAGGAAAGGACAACATTGCGATCGTCCTTGTAGAACCTCAGATAAGTGAGGTGAATGTATGATTCTATATCCTGGAACGATGCTCCAGGATCGGTATGAGATCCTGGAAAAGATCGGATCTGGCGGAATGTCAGATGTGTATAAGGCAAAATGCCATAAGCTGAACCGCCTTGTCGCGATCAAGGTTCTGAAATCGGAGTTTACTTCCGACGCCACTTTTGTCAGCAAATTTAAGATGGAAGCCCAGGCGGCAGCCGGACTTTCCCACCCGAATATTGTCAATATCTACGACGTTGTGGATGAAGGAGACATCCACTTCATCGTTATGGAGCTCGTAGAGGGAATTACTTTAAAGAGCTATATCACGAAAAAAGGTCATCTTGAAGTGAAAGAAGCGATCGGGATCGCGATCCAGGTTGCCTCCGGGATCGAGGCTGCCCACGAGCAGCATATCATCCACCGGGACATCAAACCGCAGAATATGCTGATTTCCATGGACGGCAAGGTGAAGGTCGCGGATTTCGGGATCGCGAGAGCCGTCTCCTCCCAGACCATGAATGCGGCGACGGTAGTGGGATCCGTCCACTACATTTCCCCGGAGCAGGCGCGGGGCGGATACAGCGATGAGCGGAGTGATCTGTATTCTCTCGGTATCACGATGTTCGAGATGGTCACCGGTCATGTCCCGTTTGAGGGAGACAACACCGTGACAGTTGCGCTGGCACATCTGGAAGATCCGATGCCGGATCCGAGAACACTGAATCCGGAGGTTTCCCCGAGTCTTGCCCGCATCATCTTAAAATGTACGGAAAAGAGACCGGAACGCCGCTATCCGAGCGCGGCAGCCGTGATCAGCGACCTGAGAAGAGCGCTCTTAAACGACGATGATCCGAATGTCGGTGTGATCGAGGAGGAAGACCACAGCTCCGATACGATCGTGATCAGCCCGAATGAGCTGAATATGATCAAGACCAGGAGTGGAGAGCGGATCCGGGAGTCAAAGCCGGTGAAGGAGATCCGTGAGCGCAGGGAACGGCGGGATCTGGAAAAACGTTATGAGCA
>OOCS01001010.1_pt1 | contig 13852 bp, 10 predicted proteins | sample 1671411 | NCBI WGS metagenome assembly OOCS01 (sample SAMN06348154, study PRJEB24527) | human gut metagenome | biome: human gut; feature: ankylosing spondylitis patient; material: feces | host: Homo sapiens | place: China | collected 2015-10 | reverse complement strand
CAGCAGCACCCGGTCCGCCAGCACAACGGCCTCCGCGGGCGCGTCGCAGTCCAGCACCACATCCGGCAGACTGCGCACGGCATCGGCAAAGGCCGCGGCCACCCGCACGGGGCGCAGCACCACGCCGTCCGCCTGCAAGCCGTTCAGCGCCAAAAGCTGCTGGCTCAAACTCTCCAGCCGTGCAGACTCATGGTAGAGGGCCTCCGCCGCCGTGCGCCGTCGTTCCGCATCCAACGTGCCGCCGCGCAGCAGGTCGGCGTAGCCGATCAGGCTGGTCAGCGGCGTTTTCAGCTCGTGGGTCAGGTCGGCCACAAAGCGGCTCTGGCGGGCGTTCAGCTCCTGTAGACGCTCATAGTGGTACGCCGCAGCCAGCGCCGCCAGCGTGATGATCGCCTGCACGGCCAGCCAGCTGTACAAAAGCCGGTTCCGCGCGGCGAACGCCTCGGACGCATCCGCCGCCGTGACGACGGCCACAGGGTAGGAGTAGGGCGTGTTCAACACCCCGCCCAGCAGCAGCGTCTCCCCGCGCAGCAGGATGCCGTCCGTGGCCGCGGCGGCCTGCTGCACATCGGCGGCGGCCACGCTCTCCGGCAGGGCGCTGTAGGCGACGTCGCCCTCCCGCATCAGCGCAAACGCGGCAGTGCTGCTGCCCAGGATCAGCCACTGGCCGCGGGTGTACGCCTGCCCTACCCGGGCGCAGACCGAGTCGGCCCCGCTGCTCGGATAGCCCGCGCCGCTCCGGGTATCGTACTCGGCGGCAAAGGCGTCCTCCAGCCCACAGACATTGCGCTGGTGCTGCAAAACCGCCTGTTCCTCCAGCGCGTCCAGCCGTTCCCGGAACGTCCTGCACGCCAGCCCGCCGCCCGCCAGCGCCATTGCCAGCGAGAGTGCAAGGACAGCCGTGTACATGGATGTACGCTTCATAAAGTCACCTCCTGCGGTTTCCCGGTTGTATGATTCATTTTGATTTACCGCCATGTAGGGGCCGGACATGTCCGGCCCGGCAGCCTTCCGCCATGACCCATTCACGGTCTGCCGTCTTGCAGCCCGCGGGCCGGGCATGCCCGGCCCCTACCGTTCTGCCAGCAGCTTATACCCCACCTTCGGCACGGTCACGATCTTGTCCGACCAGTCCAGCTTTTTGCGCAGCCGGTGGATGTGCAGATCCAGCGCCCGCGGGTTCGGCTCCGCATCGGGGCCCCAGACCCGCTCATACAAAATATCACGGTAGAGCGCCTGTCCCCGCGCCCGCACCAGAACCAACAGCAGCGTAAACTCCCGCGGGGTCAGCTCCACCGCGCGCCCGTTTTGGGTCACGGTGCGGTTGTCCGGGTCTACCTCGGCATCGAACACCCGCAGCGTCGCCGCCCGCCGCCCGGTGTGGCGCAGAAGTCCCTCGACCCGGGCCAGCAGCTCCGCCGGGGCAAACGGCTTGACGATGTAGTCATACGCGCCCAACTTCAACCCGCGCACCCGGTCCGCCACGGCGTTTTTCGCCGTCAGAAAGATGACCGGCGTGCCGGTTGGCGCAATGTAGTCCATCAGTGCAAAGCCGTCCACGCCCGGCAGCATGACGTCCAGCAGCACCAGATCAAACTGCTGCTTTTCCAGCAGGTCGGCGGCCTGCTCGCCGTCGCAGGCCAGCACAAGCGGCTGCCCCAGCGGCTCCAGCGTCATCTCAATGAGCCTGGCAATATGCGGCTCATCATCCACGATCAAAATCGGAAGCATCGCGTTTTCCCCCCTTCGTTGAAGCCAGTATAGCACGGCAGGGTTTCTGAAAGTTTTCCGCTGCACAAAAAGTAGGGGCCGGGCATGCCCGGCCCGCAGCTTTCCCATCAGCTCCATCTCATGGGTAAGCTGCGGGCGAGGCATGCCTCGCCCCTACCCTTCGTTTTATTCCCCCAAAAACTCCCGTATCTCCTTCTCCACGGCCCTGACTTCCTCCTCAAACGCCCGGGCGCTCACGCGCAGTGCGCCGTGCCCCATGACGATGATCTGCTCCGCGCCGTCGCTGCTGACAACGCGGGTGCGGTGTTCCTTCGCTAGCTCGTGGGTCGCGCGCTCAATGTACATATCCGCCGTCTCGGCCTCGCGGGTGTAGACAACATACAAATTGTGGTACTGCTCCACCTCCCGCGCGCCGCCGCGCACCTTGTAGGCGTCAAAAACCAGGATCGGCACACAGCGGCGGTAGCCCGCGTAGTTGCACAGAATATCCATCAGCCTGCGCCGCGCGGCGTCCAGATTGCCGTCGGCCAGTTTCCTTAAATCATCCCACGCAAAAATCACGTTGTACCCATCCACCAGCAGGTAGTCCGGCCCGGCGGGCACGGGCTTTGCGGACACGGACACCGCCGCGGGGGCCGTGTGCAGGGCCGCGCGGGCCGCCTTTTTCGCGTCGCCCGTCTCGCCGCGGCGGCGTATTTTTCCGTAGGTTCGTTCAAAAATCGCCAACAGTTCTTTGTCCTGCTCCAGCGTGCCGCGGTAGGCGTCGGCACGGCGGCGGCGCGCGATGGCATCGTCCTCAGCGTCGGCTTCTTCTGTCGCCGTCTCGCCGTTCAGCCGCCGTTCCAGCCCGGTGGACAGATGTGCCCGGGCGGGCACCTCGTCCCATTTGACCAGATACCCGGCCCCGTGGGCGCAGAACACCGAATCCGCCGGGTTTTCCACATCCGCGTCGGGGTCATACCCCGCGGCGGAGACGATCTCGTCGGCGTTATGGCAGGCGTCGTACCCGGCAGGCAGCACAGCCCAGCGGCCCAGCCCGTGGGTGTAGGCCGCGACCTCCCGCGCATAGCCCCGCGCCGTCGCCACAGGCAGACGGCCCGTCAGCCGCACCGAGCCGCCTGACGTCTCCGGTGCCTCAAAGCTGCCGCACATCCTCTGCACATCGGCCATGGCGCGGCCCAGCGCGTCGGCGGGCAGCTCCAACGTAAAATCATACCACGGCTCCAACAGCTGCACGCCGTCCTTCGCCTCGGCCATCCGCAGGCCCTGCCGCACGGCGCGGTAGGTCGCCTGGCGGAAGTCCCCGCCTTCGGTATGCTTCTGGTGGGCACGGCCCGCCGCCAGCGTGATCTTCACATCGGTCAGCGGCGCACCGATCAGCACGCCCGGGTGGGTGCGCTCGGCCAGATGCGTTAAGATCAGCCGCTGCCAGTTTTCGGCCAGCGTGTCGGGCGGGCAGTCCGCCGCCAGCTGCACGCCGCTGCCCCGCTCCCCCGGCTCCAGCAGCAGATGTACCTCGGCATAGTGGCGCAGCGGCTCATAGTGGCCGATGCCCTCCACCGCCCTTGTCAGCGTCTCTTTATACAAAATGCCGCCCTCGCTGAACGCCACAGTCAGCCCGAACCGCTCCTGCAAGATCGTCTGCAAAATTTCCAGCTGCACCTCGCCCATCAGCTGGACGTGTACCTCGCCCAGGTCATCCCGCCAGTTGACGTGCAGCTGCGGGTCCTCGCCCTCCAGCGTTTGCAGCGCCTTTAATAAGGTATGGGGGTCGGCGTCACAGTCCACGCGGTAGTTGAGCACCGGCTCCAAAAGCGGCGTCTCGGCGTCGGATTCCGCGCCAAGCCCCTGCCCGGGCCGCGTACTGACCGGCCCCGCTGCGGCCACGACCATGCCGGGCAGCGCCTCGCTGACCAGCCGGAATTTGCCGCCGTTGTACAGCCGCAGCGCGTCGGCCTTCTCGCCGCCGGGCAGCACATCTTTTACATGCAGCACGCCGCCCGTGACCTTCAGCCAGGTCAGCCGCGTGCCCGCATCCTCACTGATTTTGAACACACGCGCGCCGAATTCCGGCCACCGGGGCGGGGTGCGGGTCAGCGTCTGCAGGCCGCGCAGCAGCCCGTCCAGCCCGTCCAGCCGCAGCGCCGCGCCGAAAAACACCGGGAACACCTGCCGCCGCGCAATAGCGGTCTGTATCGTTTCCGCCGCTGCTGCGCCGGTCTCAAGCACCTCGTTCATCAGCGGCTCGCTGCACAGAGCCAGCGCCTCCGGGTCGGGCGCGGCGGAAAAATCCACGCACCCGTCCCCGAACCGCCCGCGCAGCTCCCGCAGGCGCACGGCGGCGTCCGCGCCGGGCAGGTCCATCTTGTTGACAAATACAAACGTAGGTACGCGGTAACGTGCCAGCAGCTTCCACAATGTCTCGGTGTGGGCCTGCACGCCGTCGGTGCCGGAGACGACCAGCACCGCGTAATCCAACACCTGCAAGGCGCGCTCGGCCTCGGCGGAAAAGTCCACGTGGCCGGGCGTATCCAGCAGCGTCAGCTCGGTCTCGTCGGCGCCATCCGCGGCGGGCAGCGTCAGCACGGCCTGCTTGGCAAAGATCGTGATGCCCCGCGCCCGCTCCTGGCTGTCGGTGTCAAGAAAGGCGTCCCTGTGGTCCACGCGCCCCAGCTTGCGCAGCACCCCCGCGCGGTAAAGCAGCCCTTCGGCCAATGTTGTTTTGCCGCTGTCCACATGTGCCAGCAGCCCGACGACCAGACGTTTCATACCCGTTCCCCTTAGCTTTCAAAAATCATGCCCCTATTGTACAATTTTTCTTGTCATTTGGCAAACGCTGTGCTATACTTATCCCAAATCCACCGAGGAAGGAGAGCACCCTCTTATGCGTTGGCAGTTTGGTGTTGTGTTCCAGAAAAAAGGAAACCCCTGACCTACTGACGCTGTAAGTGTGCCCTTTTTTACCTCGGTAACGCTGTAAGTGTGCAGTTTTTGCGCCCTGTGGCTTTGCCGCGGGGCGCTTTTTGCTGCCTTTTTACATAAATTTAAGGGCACGTTTTCGTATACGATCACGAAAGGGTGTTCCCCCATGAATTTACAAAAACAGCTTCGCTGCGTGTATCTGCACGCATTTACCTCTACCCTGCGCTTCACCGACGCCGTCTGGGTCGCGCTGCTGGCAGCCCGCGGCTTTACGCTGGCGCAGATCGGCCTGGCCGAGGGCGTTTTCCACGGCGTCAGCCTGCTGTGTGAGGTCCCCAGCGGCATGGCCGCCGATTTGCTGGGGCGGCGGCGCACGCTGATCTTCGGCGGTGCGCTGGGGGTTGTCTCCGCCGCCACCATGGCGTTTGCGCCCAGTCTCGCGTTCATCTGCGCGGGCATGGGGCTGAAAGCGCTGGGCTACAACCTGCTCTCCGGCACCACGGAAGCCCTGACCTACGACAGCCTGAAAACCGCCGGACGGGAGCGCGACTACATTAAAGTAGACGCCAAAGCGTCAATCTTCATGAAGCTAGCCTCCGCCCTCGGCGCACTGGCCAGCCTGCTGGCCGGGGTGCTGACCTCGGCGGGCTACTACCTTGCGGACGCCGCGGTCAGCGCCGTCTCCGCCCTGGCCGCGGCCAACCTGACCGAACCTGTCGTCACCGACGAACAGGCCACCCGCGAGAAGCACATCTTACAAGAATTGCCCGCCCGGCTGCGTGTGCACATTTTGGACAGTCTCGACTGCCTGTGCAGCAGCACACCGGCGCGGCGCATTATCATGGCCGACGCGGTCATCTCGCTGCCGTCCTACCTGACCTCGATGTTCGTCCAGCAGCGGCTGACCGAGCAGGGCTGGGCCATGGAATGGCTGTTCCTGCCGGGTCTGCTGGCCGGGGCCGCGGGCATGGCGGGCGCATCGCTGGGCCGCCGCCTGCACCCCAAACGGCTGCGCGCGCTCTATTTCGGCTGTGCGCTGCTCGTCGGCACAGGCACGCTTCTGGCGGGCGCAGCCCCGGCGCTGCTCTGCGCCGCTGGGCCGGTACTCGTGCAGGGGGCACTCTCCGTCTGGTTCCTGCACAGTATGCAGCGGCTCAACGACACGATCCCCAGTGACCGCCGCGCAACGCTCATCAGCGTGGACAGCATGGCCTACAGTCTGCTGATGATCCCCGCCAGCCCGCTTGTGGGCCTTGTGGGCGACCTGACCGGCCAGGCGGGCGCAGGGCTCTGTGTACTGTGCGCACTTGTCGTCGTCAGCGGCCTTGCGGCAGCGGGCAAAACGCGCTATAATGGGCGCGGAGCATAATTACCCGATTTTTGTAGGGGCCGATGCCCGCATCGGCTCGCAGCACAGGAGGCAAAATCCAGATGACATATAAAGAAGTTTTACAGGCTGCCCAGGGTCAGATGGGCCCCTGCCGCGCCTGCCCGGTCTGCAACGGCCGCGCCTGCGGCGGCACGATCCCCGGCCCCGGTGCCAAGGGCAGCGGCACGGTGGCCGTCCGCAACTTTGACGCCTGGCGCAATGTACGGCTGAACATGGATACCATCCATGAAAATTTTGAGCCAGACACCTCCCTGACGCTGTTTGGCCGTAGCTTCAAATATCCGTTCTTTGCCGGGCCTGTCGGCGCCATGACGCTGCACTACGGCGACAAGTACAACGATCTGGACTACAACAATATCCTTGTCCCCGCCTGCGCGGCGGCCGGCATTGCTGCCTTCACCGGCGACGGCACGAACCACAAGGTCATGGAGGGCGCGGCTGCTGCCATCACGGCCTGCGGCGGCGCGGGCATTCCCACCGTCAAGCCGTGGGACAACGCCACGGTGGCCCGGAAAATAGCGCTGGCGCGCAGCTCCGGCTGCTTTGCCATGGCCATGGACATCGACGCGGCGGGCCTGCCGTTTTTACAGCACCTTGACCCGCCCGCGGGCAGCAAGACCGTGGAGCAGTTAAAAGAAATTGCCCTGGCCGCGGGCGTGCCGTTTATCTTAAAGGGCATCATGACCGTCAAAGGCGCGGAAAAGGCCATCGAGGCCGGTGCCGCGGGCATTGTTGTCTCGAACCACGGCGGGCGCGTGCTGGACGACTGCCCCGCCACGCAGGAGGTGCTGGCCGACATCGTCGCCGCCGTGGATGGCCGCGCCAAAATTCTGGTGGACGGCGGCATCCGCACCGGCAGCGACGTGTTCAAGGCGCTGGCCCTCGGCGCAGACGCCGTGCTGATCGCGCGGCCCTTCGTCACCGCCGTCTACGGTGCCGGTGTCGACGGCGTCGCCGCCTACACAGCCCAGCTCGGCAATGAGCTGGCCGACACGATGCGCCTGTGCGGTGCGCCCACACTGGACGCCATCACCCGCGATATGGTACGGGTCATCAAGTAAAAAACGCAATAAAAAATACCATGTTTCCCGGTTGCAAAAACCGTCGAAACATGGTATTCTTTTTATGCCGCTTTATGCGGCGGGCACTGCACATACGGCAGGCGGTTGGTCTCTACCCTCCGAAAGGAGGTGAGATCATGCGTTTTACATTCACGTTTTATGTTGGTCGCAAGACTATTACATTGAGCATCGTTGTAAAAAGCAAGAACCGCCACTCTGCCAAGTGACGGTTCTTAGGTGATAAATAAGAACTTTCATTGGAAAGAGACCAACCGCTTGTCGCAGTGCCTTTTTCTATATTTATTATAACGCTGTGCTGTCCCTTTGTCAAGCCGCAGCCTGCCGCCTCTCCCCTGCATAAATATTCTTTTTTCCGCAAAAATTCCCCAAACCTCTTGCATAACCCGCGGTTTTGCATTACTATTAAAGCATACCGCCGCTTTAAACCGGCAGTGTGAGGGATCTGTGCGAAGTATAGGAGGAAGTATCATGAAAAAATTCATCAGCATCGTTCTGGCACTCGGCATGGCCGCGAGCCTGGCCGCCTGCGGCGGCAGCGCATCCACGGCAGCTTCTACGGAAAGCACCGCAGCTTCCGCCGCTGAAGCCACTGCCGACAGCGACCTTGCCTACATCAAAAACAAGGGCAAAATGACCATCGGCTACACCGTCTATGAGCCGATGAACTACACTGACGCCGACGGCAATTTCACCGGCTTTGACACCGAGCTTGCCACTGCCGTCTGTGAAAAGCTGGGCGTGGAGCCCGACTTTGTTGAGATCAACTGGGACACCAAAATTGTCGAGCTGGACGCCAAGAGCATCGACTGCATCTGGAACGGCATGACCCTGACCGATGACATCATGGCCAACACCGCCTGCACGAAGGCCTATGCCAAGAACGCGCAGGTCGTCGTCATGAAGGCCGATGCCGATTACAGCTCCACCGCCGACCTTGTCGGCAAGACCATCGTGGCCGAGGCCGGTTCCGCCGGTGAGAGCGCCATCAGCGAGGACGAGAGCCTCTCCCAGGCCGACTACGTCAGCAAGTCCGTCCAGACTGACTGCCTGATGGAGGTCGCCGCCGGTACGGCTGACGCCGCCGTGCTGGATCTGACGCTGGCCACCGCCATGATCGGCGAGGGCACCGACTACGCAAACCTCGCCATCAAGGACGAGCTGAACGCCGAGGAGTACGGCGCCGCCTTCCGCAAGGGCAGTGATGCCGCCGACGCCGTGAACGCTGCCTTTGACGAGCTGAAGGCCGACGACACGATGCAGGCCCTGGCCGACAAGTACAGCCTGACGCTGGCCGACTGATGGGCGAGGCAGCAGTCATCTGGGGCCGCTTGACCGAGGCGTTCTGGCTCAACTGCCAGCTGTTCGGTCTGACTCTATTGTTCGCACTGCCGCTGGGGCTGGTGGTGTCGTTCGGCTCCATGAGCAGGCTTGCCCCGCTGCGCGGCGTCGTCAAAACGTTTGTCTGGGTCATCCGCGGCACGCCGCTGATGCTGCAGATCCTGGTCATCTACTTAGGGCCCGGCCTGCTGGGCTTCACCAGCCCGTGGCCGTCCGGCGGCAGCGGGCGTCTGGTCGCCGCCGTCGTGGCGTTCGCCATCAACTACGCCTGCTATTTCTCGGAAATTTACCGCGGCGGCATCGAGGCTGTGCCCAGGGGCCAGACCGAGGCCGGGCAGGTGCTGGGCATGACAAAGACCCAGATTTTCTTCCGCGTCACGCTCCTGCAGGTCATCAAGCGCATCCTGCCGCCCATGGGCAATGAGATCATCACGCTGGTCAAGGATACCTCGCTGGCGAACGTCATCGCCAACAAGGACATCATCATGATGGCGAAAGAGTACAGCGCCAAGGGCCTGATCTGGCCGCTGTTCTCCACGGCGGTGTTCTTCCTCGTGTTCGTCGGTGCGCTGACGCTGCTGTTCGGCTGGCTGGAAAAGCGGCTGGACTATTTCAAGTAAGGGGGCGCGGCTATGGCATTGTTGGAAGTAAACGGCATCGGCAAGAGCTTTGGTGCCACAAAGGTGCTGCGCGACATCTCGTTTGATCTGGCCGAAGGCGAGGCTCTCGCCATCATCGGCTCGTCCGGCTCCGGCAAAACAACGCTGCTGCGCTGTCTGAACTTTCTGGAGACCGCCGACACCGGCAGCATTACGGTAGCGGGTGAAACGCTGTGGAGCGCCGCCGACACCAAAACGCAGAGCGAAGAAGCCATCCGCAAAAAGCGGCTGCACTTCGGCCTTGTGTTCCAGAGCTTCAACCTGTTTCCCCAGTACACGGCGCTGCAGAACGTCATGCTGGCGGGCCAGCTCCTGGCGAAGGAGCGCCCCGACTACAAGCAGAACCGGCGGCAGATCCTGGCCGACATTGAAACGCAGGCAAAGGCCCTGCTGGCGCAGATGGGGCTTTCTGACCGGGAGAACCACTACCCGCACCAGCTTTCCGGCGGGCAGCAGCAGCGCGTGGCGATTGCCCGCGCACTGGCGCTGCACCCGGACATCCTCTGCTTTGATGAGCCGACCTCGGCCCTTGACCCCGAGCTGACCGGCGAGGTGCTGCGCGTCCTGCGCGAGCTGGCCGAGCACAAGACGACGATGATCATCGTCACGCACGAGATGAAGTTTGCCCGCGACGCTGCGGACCGCATCCTCTTCATGGACGGCGGTGTCGTCGTCGAGCAGGGCGACGCCAAGGAGCTCATCGACCACCCCAAAGAGGAACGCACCCGGCAGTTTTTGGCAAACTACGGGAAATAACCGAAACCGGCAGACCGTTCGATTCAACGGCCTGCCGGTTATCTTTTTCTGTAGGGAGGGGTCTTGACCCCTCCGCGGCGCTTTGCGATCGGCACTCACGGCCCGGAACGGTCAAGACCGTTCCCTACAAATCCGCGTTTCCCATTTGCGATTTCCCCTCACGGAGCCTCCGTAGGGGCGCATTCTATATGCGCCCGCGCCGTCCGCGGCGGCGGAAACATCCCGGGCGGACAGGGAATCCGCCCCCACAAATTAAAAATCAACGATTGGAATGCCAGCCTTTTTATCCTCACGCACCGCAATGCACTCGATCTCGACGAGCGCTCCCTTCGGCAGCGCGGCGATCTGCACGCAGCTGCGCGCGGGGAAGCCGCCGTGGAAGTAGGTGCCGTAAATTTCATTCACGGTGCCGAAATCCCCCAGATCCTGCACAAATACTGTCGTCTTGACGACATTGTCCAGCGTCAGACCGGCCTCCTGCAGCACAGCCTGCAGATTCTTGAGCGCCTGGTGCGTCTGAGCCTGCACGCCCTCGGCCAATGCACCGGTGGCGGGGTCCAGGCCGAGCTGGCCGCTGCAATAGACGGTGTCACCGGTGTCAACAGCCTGGGCATAGGGGCCCAGGGCGGCGGGTGCGTTCGTGGTAGCAATACGCTTCATAATACTAAACACTCCTCTATATTATTTTTCAGGCTCGTCGGTCTCGGGCGGCCATACAAAGCCGCGCCGGGCCAGACAATCCTGTAAAAACTCCGTTGCCTGCTTCGTGTAGGCGTCGTTGTCGTGGTAGTAGCTCACGGCGTGCTCTGCGCCGTGTACCGTCAAAAATCTCTTGCCCTTCGCGCGGCAGGCTTCATAGTTGCGCTTCCCCATATCATAGGGTACAAAGCCGTCCGCGTCGCCGTGGACAAACAAGATCGGCACCTTGCTCTGCGCTGCGGCGGCCTCGCAGTCGGCGTCCTCGGGGTCAAAGTGGCCGAACAGGATCGCGCCCAGCCGTCCAACCGCATAGGTCAGCTCCAGCGGCATGCCGGGCAGATACTCCGGCAGGCACTTGCGGGTGATCTCCCGCGGGCTGGTGTAGCCGCAGTCCGCCACAATGCCGCAGACGTTGTCCGGCAGGTTCAGCCCGGCGGCCAGCAGCACGGTGGCCGCACCCATCGAGACGCCCATCAAAAAGATCGGCACCTCGGGGCCGAAGCGGCTCCGCGCCCAGACCGTCCAGTCGCGGGCGTCGTAGCGCTCCTTCACGCCCATCGTAATCGTATGGCCGCCGCTGTAGCCGTGGGCGCGCTGGTCGGGCAGCAGTACATTGTAGCCCAGCGCCGTACACAGCGTATAGCCGCCCAGGCCGTCCCGCTCCGCATAGCCGCGGTAGCCGTGGAAGATGATTGCCAGCGGCGCGCCGTCGGCGTGGTGGTAGTAGCGTGCGGCCAGCGGCGTACCGTCCTGCGCCGTGATGTGTACGGCCTTGAACATATCCCGCGCCAGCGCATCGGCGTCGGGGCCCATAGCCTTGCGGTAGCACTCCCGCGTGGGCATATCCGCCGGGGATGGCACCTTCGTCGTCGGCTTCTGGTAAAAGGCAACGCGGTAGACGGCATACGCCGCGCCCAGCACCGCCGTGCCCGCCGCGGCCCCTGCCGCCAAAAGAGGATGCTTTTTCATAACGGTCACCTCGTTTTCACTTTCCCAGATTATAACAAATTTCCCGGCATATCGCAACGATGTACCAAAAAAGTTTACACTTGCCAGCGCAGCACTTTCGCGGTATAGTAATAGCATTCCATAAATGGAGGCCGCCCCCATGAGCGAACTGACCCAGACCCTGAAGATACTCGTCACCCGCTACCCCGGCACAATGGCCGAGCTGGCCCGCAAAGCGTCGATCGACCGCTCCACGCTGTACAAAATTGTAAGCGGTCAGCGTACCCCGCGGGAGTTCCAGCTGGAGCACCTGGCCGACGCGCTGGAATTGAGCGAGGAACAGAGATCCGCCCTGCTGCTGCAATACAAGCAGCGTGGCCGCGGCCCCGATCCCAGGCTGCGCGCCGAGCTGCACCACCTGCTGGAGGTCTCTTTCCGGGTGGAGGATTTCACCCACCGCGAGGGCCTTATCTCCAACGAAGCCGCCAGCCAGCTGCGCTGCAGCGAGCAGTACATAGAGGGCAGCCGCGCAGTCGCCGCCGCCGTGGCATCGCTGGTGGCCAACCACATTCTGTCCGGCGATACCCGCCCGCTGCTCCTCTCGCCGTTCACAAACCCCACGCTGGACCATGTGCTGGTGGAACGCTTTTCGGCAGCGGACGGCGCACCCGTCGCACTGTCCCAGCTGCTGATTTATGCCGAGAACCGCGACATCCCCCGGGAATGGATGTCCGGCGTGTCCGTCCTGACCCGCACACTGCCGTTCCTTTTCCTGCCAAAGCTGAATTACGAGGCCCGCGTCGTGCGCCACGTCATGACCGAGCCCAGCCCCGGCACGCTGATGCCTGTCTATCTGCTGCTGCCCAAGGCCGCCGTCATGATGGACATCCAGGGCCAGAAGGCCTACATCATCATGGACCGCCAGGCCGTCGAAAATCTGCGCCTTGCGTTCAGCCGCAAATATCTCAACGCCGCATCGGTGCTGAAGCTCGCCACCGATGCCCACGACTTTTCGGAATCCATAGCGCTGTACAACGACCTCTTTTCGGAAAAGCGCCGCTGCTCCATGATCCGCTACCAGCCACCGTTCACCCTGTTTGCCGACGAGAAAATGGCCCTGCAGCTTGCCCGACCCGGCGCCGCGCTGCAGTCCCTGCCCGCCCTGCTCGAACACCTGCAGATGTGGAGCGCCCAAGCCCCGGACCTCTATTTCTGTGAGGAAGGTCTTTTGCAGTTTGTACGCACCGGGAAAATGTTCGACATTCCGCCGGATCTGTGCGATGCGCCGGACATTCCCACCCGCCGGGAGCTGCTCCTGCGGCTGCGCCGCGCTGCGGAGTCTGACCGCCGCACCCTGCGCATCGTGGACCCTGCCCAGCTGGCACTGACTCCGTCGATGTGCGTCAATGTTTTTCAGGGCCGTGGCGTTGTGTTCTGCCAGGCTATCCTGGAGCCGGACGGGCAGTACTGCCGCGAGTATCTGATGCAGGACCCCATCCTGACCGAAGCCCTGCTGACCTACCTCGATGACGGCCACGCCTCTGATTGGCTGCGCAGCCAAAAATATACGCTCGACTTTATTGATTATTGTCTGCGTCTGCTGTAAAATAGAAGCAGTATCGGCCCTGCCTGTACGGCGGGGCCTTTCTGCAAAGGAGAAAAACAATGGCACATACCGAGACCATGCTGGAAAGCAGGGAAATCTTCAATGGCCACGTCATCCGCGTGACCGTGGACAAGGTACAGCTTGAGGACGGCACGACCTCGACGCGGGAGATCGTCCACCACCACGGCGGCGCCTGCATCCTGCCTGTGGACGCCGACGGCAGCGTGACGATGGTACGTCAGTTCCGCTACGCCTTCGGCGAGGAGATTTGGGAGCTGCCCGCCGGTAAGCTCGAGGCGGACGAGGACCCGTTTGAGGCCGCCAAGCGCGAGCTGAGCGAGGAGTGCGGCCTGACCGCCGACAATTTTATCGATCTCGGCGTCGTCTATGCCACCGTCGGCTACGACAGCGAGAAAATCTATCTGTGGGCCGCCACCGGCCTGCACAGCACAGCGCAGCACCTCGACGCGGGCGAGTTCCTTGATGTCGTCAAAATGCCGTTCGACGAGGCCCTCGGCCTTGTGATGGACGGCACGATCAAGGACAGCAAGACCCAGGTCGCGCTGCTGAAATACGCGCAGCTGCGCGCAAAAGCCTGAATGGGCGTTGAAATCCTGGACAACGGCACCCGCGTGCTGACCGCGCCGGGCGCGACGTTCGGCACCGACGCGCTGCTGCTGGCCCGCTTCGCGCAGCCCCGCAGAAACGAGCGCGCGCTCGA
>OOCS01001008.1_pt1 | contig 13890 bp, 10 predicted proteins | sample 1671411 | NCBI WGS metagenome assembly OOCS01 (sample SAMN06348154, study PRJEB24527) | human gut metagenome | biome: human gut; feature: ankylosing spondylitis patient; material: feces | host: Homo sapiens | place: China | collected 2015-10 | reverse complement strand
ATGTTCAACCGACCCCTAGCAATTCCCAGCACCACGACACGCCGAACAACAAAACGCACGTCATCAAGTTCCGTGTAACGGAAAATGAAAAACTGGAGCTCGAATGTACTGCAAAACTCCTGAATCTCTCCCTCTCCACCTTCATCCGCCGTGCCATCCACAACGTCAAGATCGAGAAAACGGTCATCGTTGCCGGTGGTGGCGAAGAAACCCTGACCGCTGTTTCCACTTTGCTTGCCCAGTGCAGCAAGGTGGGCGGAAACCTCAACCAGCTTGCAAGGCACTTCAATTCCGGCGGTGCAGACACCGAGCAGATCCGGGCGAAAATCCTTGACGAACTTGCAGACCTGACTGCATTCCGGCTGCACGCCGAGAAAGTTCTGGGTGAACTGTATGGCAACGCTCAAGCATATCGCCTCAGTCGCAAGGGCGGCTACATCGTTCAACCATAAACCACATATTTGCGACATACAATTCGATGTTGTTGTCAACGAATTGAATAATCGAATTGTAATAAAAATTCGGACTACACCGCCATCGAAGCGTACCTGATCTACCAGCACGATGCGTTCACCGGAAAGCAATTTCTGGATGAACAGGGCAAGCCGAAGCTGCGGGAATCGTACCTACTCGACACCCTTGAGTGTGGCGATTATTCGTTTGCAACTGCCTGTCTGCTGGCAAACCGCAAGTATGGTAAGAATACCCAGCATTGATGAAAGCTATGATGTTCCCCAAAAGTTTCTCGAATTGTACTACCGGCTCCACAATGCTGAATCTCTCATGCGAAAGAGTTGGGAAGTTACGTTCGACTTGAACCCGAAACTTCTTACGCATCCGGAACAGGTCAAAGTTCTTCGCTTTGCCTTGAAACCTCATCTTGAATTTTTGAAAACGCTGGACGAAGTTCTTGCAGAATCCAGCGGTGAATCCTCTAAAACGGCATAACGACAGGCGCTTGTAAGCCATCAACGAGCCACCAGCCGCAAGTGCAGGGCAGAAAACTTCTGCGCCCTTGCGCCTGATAAAAATTGGAACTTTGATTTTCTCGCCCGGCTTTGCCACGGTGGGACGATCAAAGGAGCGTGCGTTTGAACAAAAAGAAAAAGTCCACAAACACTTCCCCCTATCCCGATGAAGTCATCGACCGTCTGGCACGGGCATTCTACCCGGCCATCCTTGCCTGCTGGAACAGCGAGGAAGGCCAGCGGTCACTTGTCGGGGCAAGGCCCCTCCATCTTGCTTGCGCAAGACCGTTCGGTCGCTTAAAAGCCCCACTGGGGCTTTCATTGCTCCGCTGCGCTGCGCAAACGCGAGCTTGCCGCATGGCAGGCGGAACAGGCTCATCATGCAAACAACGAAAAACAGGAAGTTCCCTCCGGTGGGGAACTCCCTGCTGTACATATCGCTATTGTCTGTGGCTTTAATCGCAAGTTTTACAAGCAGTGCAATTCTCAACAACTTGTTTGCGATATGCAATTCACGGTTGTTGCCAACGAATCAAATCGTGAATTGCGATGGCAGGGTGCGTCCGCAGGGGCGCACCCTGTTTTTGTTTTGTATTTGATCTTCTAATCCATGGTTCAGACTGTATTCGCTCAAACACTCTCAAGAATGGTATGCCGGAAGCAGCTGCCTCAAAGCTGCCGACATCTCCGATTTTTCAAAAAGACTTGACATTCCCGGGCAGTTCTGTATAATTATCAATGTTAATTATCTTTGATAATCGTTTGGAGAGGAATTTCATTATGACCATCGAACTGATCAAGCAGCTGCTGGATGCCTGCTATCTGGCAAAGCGGGCACGGGAGATGCTGCCTGCCCTGCCGGAGGGTGTGACATCCTCTTATATCCAGTGTTTGGATGTTATTCAGAAATTGCAGACCCGTGGCATCCAGCCGAAGATCTCTGATCTCAGCGATACACTGAACCTGCCCCGCCCCGGTGTGACCCGTACCGTAAAAGAGATGGAGCACAAAGGGTATCTGAGAAAACAGGTATCCACTGAAGATGGCCGCGTGACCTATCTGTTTCTCACCGAGAGCGGGCAAGCGCTTTCCCAGAAGTACAATACGGACTACTTCTCGCAACTGCTCCCGTATCTGGACAGCATTTCCGAGGAGGATGCAGCGTGCACCATCCAAACGCTGGAAAAATTCTATGCTATTATGTGCGAAAAGAAAGATTCTCTTGAAAAACGATAAGACCGATTTTACCCAAGGCCGCATTTTGCCAAAACTCGCCTTTTTCATGCTGCCCATTCTGGGTGCGCTGGTGCTGCAGGCCGCTTACGGCGCAGTAGACCTTCTGGTAGTGGGGCGCTTTGGCTCCACTTCAGGCTTGTCTGCGGTTTCTACTGGTAGCCAGGTACTCAATCTCGTCACCTTTGTTGTCACCCAGCTTGCCATGGGCGTCACAGTGCTCATTGCCCGCTATCTGGGCGAAAAACGACCGCAGTACATCGGGCAAGTCATTGGCGGGGCAGCTATTGTGTTCACCCTTCTGGCAGCTGCACTGTTCGTGGTGCTGGTGTTTTTTGCACGGCTTATTTCCAGTCTGATGCAGGCTCCTGCCGAAGCCCTAGACCTGACCGCCAGCTATGTGCGCATTTGCGGCAGCGGCATCTTCTTTATTGTAGCCTATAATATGCTCTCGGCTCTTTTCCGCGGTCTGGGCGACAGCCGCTCTCCGCTGATCTTTGTACTGGTGGCGTGCATTGTGAATGTTATTGGCGATCTGGTGCTGGTGGCTGGTTTTCATCTGGATGCTGCCGGTGCCGCCATTGCTACGGTAGCAGCACAAGCCGTCAGCGTAATCTGTGCAATCGCAATGCTGCTGAAGAAGGAGCTGCCCTTCAAAATCCATCGCTCTGATTTCAAGCTGAACCCCCAGTGCAAAAAATTTCTGGGCATCGGTCTGCCGCTGGCTTTGCAGGAGTTTTTGACCCAGCTTTCCTTTCTGGCGCTCTGCGCTTTCGTCAACCGGTTGGGGCTGGAGGCATCTTCCGGCTACGGTGTGGCGTGCAAGATCGTTAATTTTGCCATGCTGATCCCCAGTTCTCTGATGCAGTCCATGGCATCCTTTGTGTCCCAGAACGTGGGTGCTGGCAATAAAAAACGCGCCGAGCAGTCCATGTTCACCGGCATTGGCATCGGTCTAGTGTTCGGTTGCGCCGTATTTGCACTGGTGTGGTGCAAGGGTGACGTTCTCTCCAGCCTTTTTACGGCAGATGCCTCTGTCATTGCCAACGGCTACGCCTACCTCAAGGGCTTTGCGCCCGAGACCATCGCCACCGCCATCCTGTTCAGCATGGTGGGTTACTTCAACGGTAACGACAAAACGCTCTGGGTCATGGTACAGGGGCTGGTGCAGACTTTGCTGGTGCGCCTTCCCATGGCATATATTATGAGCATCCAGCCTAATGCCAGCCTGACTATGATCGGTCTGTCCGCACCCACCTCCACCGTAGTGGGCATCTTATTAAACATCAGCTTTTTTCTCTGGCTCAAACAGTACGAAAATCAGACGTGTGCATAGGTTTTGAAGGCTGGAAAGCCTGCCGATGATTGTTGCCACCTACAAATATGATACGGTCGTGCTTGAAATTTCAAATTCAATCATGAGTCGATAATAGCAAACAAGCCCACAGGATAGACCGCATAAAAATACGGCAGACCTGTGGGCTTGTTCCTTATATCGAGTTAATCTCTAAACGATCAATCCTCTAATCTGTGGCTCCCAGCCGTGTTTTTCAAATATTCTTCCGGATTACCGTTCAGAATCAAGTCTGCATACGCCAGAGGGTCATTGTAAATGAGATAGTCTAACTCCGACCTCTGCGCCATGGTCACATCCAGTGCATTCTCGACCCCGGTGCAGTCAATGGAGATCATTCTCCCATCCCGGAGCAGCAGTTCCACGCAGCCGGTATCCATGTTGAACTTGCAGGCTCTTTCATCGTACTTCATGTTTGTGTCCTCCTGAAATCATGTCGTAGCTTATATCGGTCAATCTATGATTTCGGATTTTATCTTCCACGGACACCCATATTGAGTTTTCCGAAGAAAACAAATAATCCGAACCCATCTCCTATCGGAAACAAGTTCGGATTATTTTTGTTTGGTCCGAGTGGCGAGAATCGAACTCACGGCCTCTTGAACCCCATTCAAGCGCGCTACCAAAACTGCGCTACACCCGGATATTTGTTGTGGCTCATCGCTCACAGCTCCATTAGTATACCCGCTATAGGCCGTTTTGTCAAGCGCTTTTTTTATTTTTCTTGGATTTTTTCTGGATTTTTCGCTCATCGTCCAGAAGCTCTCGATGGTGCGTCCATTTCATTTTCGGTGACTGCCATTGCCACGGCAAAGACGCTGTGGGCGCCCGCATCCAGCAGTGCCTGCGCACAGGCTGCGGCGGTAGCGCCGGTGGTGATGACGTCATCCACCAGCAACACCCGCTTCCCTTCCACGAGCTCCGGCTCCTGCGCCCGGAAGGCACCGGCCGCATTTGCCAGACGCTCGTCCAGCGAGAGTCCTGCCTGATGGCGTCCGGCCCGGACGCGGCAGAGCGCCTTTGGCAGCAGCGGGAGGCTCAGTGCATGGGCCAGAGGCTGCGCCATCCGTTCCGGCACATTGTAGCCGCGCCGGCGGCTGGTGGCAGGCACCGGAACGATGCAGTCGTAACCGATGGCCGCACCGGAGACCAGACCCGGCACCGGCTCTGCAAAGTGCATCTCCACTTCTGCCCCGAACAGCCGGGCCGTCATCTCCACGCCAAGCTCCACCGCCGTCCAGCTTTCGCCTTTGTATTTGGCGCGGAGGATGGCGCTGCGGACGATGCCCTCGTACCGGTAGGGCGCAGCCGCCCCGTCCAGAGCGCCCAGATAGTGGCGGCTCGCGTCCAGCCGCATGACCGGGCCGCGGCGCAGCTCTTCCAGCCGCGGTGTACACACCTCACAGAACGGCAGCGTTCCCAGCACCCTGCGGCAGAAGGGACACCGCCTCGGAAAAAGCAGCTGGCGCATCTGCCGGGCAAGCCGCGCGGGGCAGCTGTAGTAGCCCGTCATCAGTCTTTCTTGACGGCGACGATGATACGCACCTTTTTGCCAGCCGCGCAGCCAAAGTTGTCGTACCAGCCGGTAAGGTAGTAATCATCGGAGTTGACGGAAGTGAGCTTGGTGTAGTAATACTGGCCCTTGTACCACAGGTAGACCTGCGTATCATCGGCCATTTCAAACCTTTCGCCCTTGGAGGAAAGGACGCTGGCCGCACCCACCTTGTCGATCTTCATGGGCATCAGCTGCACCATGTTGCGGACAGAGCCGGTCGTCTCCTGGCAGACCGCGATGCCGCCGGCCAGCACAGGATACTTGATGGAAGTGCTCAGACTGACCTGCTGGCCGCTGACGTAGCCGATATAGGTCGCACCGCTGCCGATGAAGTCGAATATCTGGCTGAAGGGAGTGCCGGTGATCTTGGCGATCTGCTGGAAGCCGAGGCCCAGAAGTGCGCCGGTGTTGCTGGTCAGGCGTTCCCACGCGGTGCTGAGGATGTCGCCGGAGATAACGCCCCACAGGATCTCTGTGGTGGTGGGTACCATGATGCTCTTCACCTGACTGACGACTGCATCGGTATCAATGGTGCCGTCACCCGGCTGAGCCTTGATGGCGCTGAGAAGGGTGCTGTAGTTGGCGGCGACATTCTTCACATCGTCCAGCACACCGTAGTACCACAGGTCACCGGTCACATCGTTCAGGATGAGCTTGTCGATCTGCCCCTGCGGGTTGGTGGTGTAGTAGCGGACATCGGAAGCCTTTAAGTTTACCCCCGATAGGCGGCTGGGACGAACCGTCCCAGCCACACCCCCTGTACTCGTATCAAGGATCTGCACGTCATCCGCCAGAGCCCTATCGCCCAGCGCGGTGGCGTTCTCGTTCACAGTGCCGCTGACGGAGCGCTCATCGATCGTTTCCACGCTCTCGCCTTCGGGGCTGACCCGCACTTCCACCAGCCAGCCGGTGGGAAAGTTCAGGCTTTTGTCTACGTTCACCTCGCGGGCAAGGCCGTCGGTACACAGGACCTTGACGGTCTGAAGCACATCGGCGCTGTTGTCCTCGTCGATGAGGTTGCGGGCGGACGACTGCACCACGCCGTAGAAGACCTCGTCGGCCTCCTCACCGGTGATGATGCCTGCGGCCACATTGTTCATGCCCAGCAGCAGAGTGACCACCTGGCCGACACCGCCGCCGTTGAGGGAGGACACCTGGGAAGCAATGGCCGTGCTGCCCAGCGTGTAGGAGGTGCCTGCCACCGTAATGGAAGCGGGAGCGCTGGCCGTGGGAGACACCTCGGTGATGCGGCCTGCGGCACGGCGGGTATAGACCCACAGGGTCTTGAGGCTCTCGCTGTAGTAGTAGACGTCGTATTTGTTCAGCTCTGCGGAGCCGGAGACCTTATCGTTGCGGTAGACGCTGGCAGGGACGAAGGGCAGTACTGTGCTCTCCGAAGCCACGAAGGGACCTTCCAGGCTGCTGAGCAGGATGGTGGAGCCGTCCACCTGACCATTGCTCACGGTAAAGCCCAGGGTCGTGCCGTAGGCCGAACCGCTGGCGTTGTTGGCGGTGAGGGCATTGTAGAGCAGGACGGCGCAGTCCTCGTAGTTCATCGCTTCGCCCTGACGGCGGTCGAGGCCGGCACGCAGGCCGAGCTCGCCGGCCTTGTTGAGCTGGGCGTTGGGGAACGCGCCGCTCAGGTCGGTCATCTTATAGCCCATCAGCTTGAGCACTGCGGTGCAGGCTTCTTCCAGCGTGACGGCATTGTTCGGACGGAAGCTGCCGTCGGTGTAGCCGTTCATCCAGCCCTGCTGCACGGCGATGCGGACATAGGGCGCCCATGCCGAGGAGCCGGGCAGGTCGGTGTAGAGGGTCCCCACTGCCCCCTGGGAAGAGACGCTCTCCCGGTAGGTAGAGTAAGAGGTCAGCATTCTGGCAAATGCGCCGCGGGTCACGGCTGCATCCAGTGCGCCGGACTGCTCGGAATCCATGGCACCCAGCGTGATGGCAAACTGGACGGCGGTGTTGTTGCCCGCAGCCGATGCCGGCATCACCAGCATCGACACTGCGATGCTGACCGCCAGCAGAAATGCGAGAAGACGTTTTTTCATTGTGATCTCCTTATAAAAAATGTTAAACCTCTCAGTCTCGCTTCGCTCGACAAGGCCGGGTTGCGGCACCCAGCATCCGCTGCGCATTGCGCGCGTCTTGCTGGCCGCTGCCCCAGCAACGACTCCCTGTTTCCGCCACTGGCGGTGGTCGTCGTTGTTGCCCCTACCGAGGGGAGCCTCTGGCGAAGAGAGAAAGCTTTCCGTACTGCCAAGGCCTCCCCTCGTCAGGGGAGGTGGCTGCGCCAAAGGCACAGACGGAGAGGTTAATCATATCTCAACGCGTCAATGGGGTTGAGCCGCGCGGCGCGTTTTGCGGGCAGATAGCCGAACAGCACTCCGATGAACACCGAGATGCCGAAAGCTGCCACGATGGAGTTGAAGGACGGACTGACCGTGACGTCCATGCCGTCGGTGAACATGGGAAGCACCTGATTGGCGATGGCCGACACGATATAGCCAAGGACAATGCCCAGCGTGCCGCCGAGGGCCGAAGTGGTAGCTGCCTCGGTGACGAACTGGGCCAGAATGGTCCTTTCCTTCGCGCCCATTGCCTTGCGGATGCCGATCTCGCGGGTGCGCTCGGTGACCGACACCAGCATGATGTTCATGATGCCGATGCCGCCCACCAGCAGCGAGATGCTGGCGATGCCGGTGAGGATGACGATGACCATGTTGATCATCTTATTCATCTCTTCCAGCCACTCGCTGGCGCTGTAGACATAGTAAGCACTGTCGCTCTTGAAGATGTCATACAGTCCCTGCTCCACCGCAGCCTTGGCCTCGTTGGCCTGGCCCTCGTCCACCATGATGGCGGAGTAGGAGTCCGGCGAGCTTTCGTTGGAAAGGCGCATGGCTGTGGTGTAGGGCAGGTAGACGCTGTCGTCGTCGCTGCCCTCCTGCTGGTCGTGATTGGAGATCTTGGCCTTCAGCACGCCCACGATGCGGAACTTGTACGCGCCGAGTTTGATGGTCTGGCCCACCGCATTGCCGCCGTAGGCCGTGCGGTTGATGTAATCGCCGATGACGCAGATCTGCTTGTTGTCTGTGATGTCCATATACTGGATGTTCCGGCCCTTGGCGAGGGTGTAGCCCTTCGACTTGATGTAGTTCTCATCCACGCCGTACACCGTACCGTAACGGTATTGCGTCGTGCCCACCTTGGGGGTGTTATCGCTGAAATCCAGCTGCGGCGAGATGGAGGAAAGCAGTTCAGGGTTCTTTTTGACGATGTCGTACAGATCATCCACCGTCGCGGTGCGGGAACCATAGCCCCATATCTGGATGGAGAGGGTGTTGGTGCCCATTGCGGAAAAGCTGTCCCGCATACTTCTGGTCATGCCGTTGCCCAGACCGACGATGACGATGACCGCCATGACGCCGATGATGATGCCCAGCATGGTCAGAAACGTGCGCAGCTTATTGCTCCAGACGTTCTGCAGTGCCTGGCGGAAAGTCTCTAATACCATTATTTTGCTTCCTCCTGTGCCGGTTCGTCGGACAGAGTGGGCTGCACGATAGCCTCAGGCGCGTGGGCGTCGCCGTCATACACCACCTGTCCGTCCTCCAGACGGATGATACGCTCCGCCTGCACGGCGATGGAATTGTCGTGGGTAATGAGCACCACGGTATGGCCCTCTCTATGGAGCTGCTGAAGCATCCCGATGACCTCGCGGCCGGTGTGGGAGTCCAGAGCGCCGGTGGGCTCGTCGGCGAGGATGACCGCCGGGTTGCGCACCAGAGCCCGTGCGATGGAAACGCGCTGCTGCTGGCCGCCGGAAAGCTGGTTTGGCAGGTTCTTGAGCTTGTCGCCCAGACCCACCTTTTCCAGCACATCCTTGGCCAGCTTGTGGCGCTCGGCGCGGGAGATGTTGGCGTAGATCAGCGGCACCTCCACGTTTTCCAGAAGGTTCAGCCGGGGCAGAAGGTTATACTGCTGGAAGATGAAGCCCAGCATCTCGTTGCGCACATCCGCCAGCTCATCCCGGTTCATCTTGCCCACATCCCGGCCATTGAGCCGGTAGATGCCGTGGGTGGGGACGTCCAGACAGCCGATGATGTTCATGCAGGTAGACTTGCCCGAACCGGACTGGCCCACGATGGCCACGAACTCCCCCTTCTCGATCTTCATCGTGATGTGGTCGGCGGCCTTTACCAGCGTATCGCCCATCTGATAATACTTGCACACCTGCTCAAATTCGATCAGAGCGCTCATGGGGCACCTCCTTACCAGATACTGTCGCTGTAACTGTCGCTGTAATAGTCATCCGACACAGAGCTGGTGTCGTAGGCCACCGTGTCGTCCTCCTGCAGGCCGCTCTTGATCTCGGTGTAGCTGTCGTCGCTGACGCCGGTCTCCACCTTGACGTAGACATAGCCGTCCGGTGCGTCCATGTCTTCCACCGCATTGGCTGCGCTGGGAGACTTCTTGCTCACCAGCACATAGCCGCCGCGGATAACGGCAGCATTCGGCACGACGAGGGCGTTGCTGGCCTCGGCCACGACGATCTCAGCGTTGGCGTTCATGCCGGGGCGCAGGCCGTCGGTGTTGTCGATGCGGATGGTGATGGGGTAAGTCGTGGTGCCGCCGCTGGAGCTGCCCTTCATGGATACACGGGTGACTGTGCCGACATAGGTCTTGTCCGTCACAGCGTCAGCGGTGAGCTGGACTTTCTGGCCCACGGACAGTGCGCCGATCTGCAGCTCATCCACATTGATGACCATCTCCAGATAGCTCAGGTCGTAGATGACGCAGAGGGTGCTGCCGGAGGTCAGGGCATCGCCCTGCTTGGCGTCCTTCTCAATGATGGTGCCGCTGATGGGCGAGGTGATGGTGTAGTTGGACATATTGTCCTGCTGGTTCTGCATCGAGATCTCGGCGCTGCGCAGGGACTCGGAAGCAGACTGGATGGATTCGGTCAGATCGTCGCCGGTCAGCTCGATGAGGATGTCGCCCTTGGAGACCGCGTCGCCCTCCTGCACATTGATGGCGGAAACGGTGCCGCTGGCCAGAGCGGTCAGGGTGCGCTCTGCCTGATAGGCAAAGGTGGCGGAGGCGATGGAGCTGACGCCGTTGATGCTGGCGGTAGCGGCCTGAGCGGTGGTCAGACCGCCGGCATTGTTGACCCGGATGGTGACGGTGCGCACCAGCAGGTTGCCGGTGCTCAGCTCGTCGGTGCCGGTGACGGCGGTGACGGTGCCTTTCAGCGTCTCAAAGGTGCCGTCCAGCACCACGTCGGCGCTCTGGCCCACCGAGAAGTTGGCGGCGTCGGCTGCCGGGAACAGCAGGTTCAGCAGCATCTTGGAGCTGTCGCGGATGACCGCCACCTCCTGGCCGCTGGTCACTTCGTCGCCCTTTGCGACCTTGAGACTGCTGACCGTACCGTCCACCTCTGCGCGGACATACTGGAGGTCTACGGTCTTGTCGTAGCTGCGCTGGGCCTGCTGCAGGGCGATGCTGGCCTTTTCCAGATTGGTGGAGGCGTCCGAGCTGTCGATGGTGTAGAGCACATCGCCCTCTTCCACCTTATCGCCCTCTTCAAAGCCGCCGGTGAGGATCTTGCCGTCCACCAGAGACTTGACGGTATATGTATTGGCCGGGTTCAGCGTGCCGGTGCCGCTCAGGGAGTTGGAGACATCCTGACGGGTGGGCGTCGTCTCGGCGTAGGTCACATCGCGGCTGGCAGCTTTATTCCCGCCGCCTATGAGAAAGACAGCGCCCGCTGCCGCCACGACGACCACCGGCACGAGCCATTTCCAGTTCTTTTTGGCGAATGCAGACACACCGGACTTGGCTTCTGCGGTTTCAGCAGCCTCAGCGGACGCATCCTTTTTCTTTTTCCAGATCATGCTTTTCCTCCTATGGTATGCAAAAGGGCAGCGTGACCCTTTTGCACGAAAAATCCGTTATTGGTAGTGTATCGCATTTTTCTGAAATACACAAGCGTCCAAATTTCATTTCACCTTTTATTTACAAAATTATTTCCGGTTTTTATGCAAAAAAGACACCCGCAGTGTCCTTTGCAGAACATTGCGGGTGTCTCAGATGATCTTGTCTTGTCAGGATGCGGCTTCGGCCTCGCTCAGCGGAGCCAGCTGCACATACACCCCGGCAGGGACGCAGGCCGCCCATGCACCTTCCTCGCTCAGCTGGCCGAACTGCTCACAGACATGGTCCGGGCATTGGCTGTCCTGAAACGAGATGGTGCCGTCTTTTACCTGTAAATGAACGACATAGCTGCCCACATCATACAGGTAATCGTAGTCCTTATCCAGCGGCAGCACCTCGGTGATGCCGCCGCCGAAGTCCACGACTGCTGCCAGCGGTTCCGCCTTGCTGCGCGGACGCAGCAGAAAGACCAGCAGGACAGCTGCCGTCAGGATGACGGCTGCGAAGAGGAGGTTCGCCTTCCAGCTCAGGCGTTTTGCGCCTTTTGCCGGTCGAGGCTGCTTGCGGGTGCTCATGCGGCGTAGTCGCTGGCAGCAGCACCGGCAATGCGGCCAAAGACGGTGAAGTCAGCAACAGCGTTGCCGCCCAGACGGTTTGCACCGTGGACGCCGCCAGTCACCTCACCTGCTGCGAACAGGCCGGGGATGACCTCGCCCTTCTCGTTCAGCACCTCGGTGTTGGCGTTGATCTTCAGGCCGCCCATGGTGTGATGGACACCGGCGGTGACCTTCACAGCGTAGTAGGGCGCGGTGTTCAGGGGGTTGGCGAAGCTGGTGCGGCCGAAGTCGGGGTCATTCTTGGCCTCAACATAGCCGTTCCACTTCTCCATGGTCTCTGCGAAGGCAGCGGCATCGACGCCCATAGCCTTGCCCAGCTCCTCGTAGGTAGCGCCGGTGACGGTGTAGCCCTTCTTGATGTAGCCCTGGATGACGCTGGAAGCATCGGCCATGGCCTGATCGACGACCAGCCAGCTGTAGCTGCCGGTCTGAGCGATCTCAGCGGCGGAGACGACATCGCGGGTGCCGACCTCGTCGATGAAGCGCTTGCCTTCCTCGTTGATGAGGACAGCGCCGTCGCCGCGCAGACCCTCGGTGATGAGGGCAGCGGTGTTGGCCTCGACGGTGGGGTGGATCTGGATCTGGTCCATGTCCACGGTAGCAGCGCCGATGGCCTGTGCCATCTCGATGCCCTGACCCTGGATGCCAGCGGCGTTGGTGGTCATGAAGCCCTTCAGCTCGGGCTTGTACTTGACGACCATGTCGAGGTTTGCGCCGAAGCCGCCGGTGGTCAGCACCACAGCCTTGGCGTTCACAGTGACGGTCTCGCCGGTAGAACCGGTGGCCTTGATGCCCGCAGCTGCGCCGTTGGCATCGGTCAGGATCTCGTTGGCGGTGGTGTTCAGCAGGATCTGAACGCCAGCCTTCTTACAGTTCTCCTCCAGCAGGGGGATCATGTAGGAGCCGACGGAAACGGTCTTGCCCTCTGCGTTCACAGGGCGATGGATACGCTTGACGGATGCACCGCCGAAGCTGGAGACGTCGTGCAGGGTGATGCCGTGCTCGTCCAGCCAGTCGATGGCGTCAGCGGAGTTTGCGCACAGGGTCTCGACCAGCTCGGGGTCGTTGATGCCCTTGCCGCCGATCATGGTATCCAGCTCCATCAGCTCGACAGAGTCGAAGTAGCCGGTGGGGTTAGCCTGATAGGCAGCCCACTGCTCGGAGACGGTCTTTGCCAGAGCGGTGATGGTCTCGTTGTCGGCGTACTTCTCGGCAGCAGTCTTCAGGGTCTTCTCGACGCCGGCAGACTCGCCGAACTCGTTCTCGTCCTGATAGACGGTCTTGCCGGCGTTCATGCCGCCGGTAGCGCGGACGGAGTTGCCGCCCACCATGGGCTGGCTTTCCACGATCACAACGCTCTTGCCCTCGGCAGCAGCGGTGATGGCAGCGGTCATGCCTGCGCCGCCTGCACCCACGATGACAACGTCAGCGTCAACGGTGGAATCCTCAGCCTTGGTCTCGTCGGCCTTGACCTCGATCTTATAGTCGTCGGCGTTCAGGCCGGCGGCAGTCAGGGCAGCGGCTGCTGCCTCCTTGATGGCGTTGGAGGTGATGGTCGCGGTGGACACGCCGTCCACGGCGATGCTGCCGGTCTCAGCGATCTGAGCGGGCAGCTGCTCCAGTGCCAGCGTACCGATGCCCTGGGTCTCGTCCTTGCCCTCAGCGGTGCAGCCGGTGATCTTGCCGTCTTCCAGCGTCAGGGTAACGGTAACGTCGCCGCCCATGCCCTTGGCAGTGCCGATGAAATCACCGGACACGCCGCCTGCGGTGGAAGCGGGCTTGCTGCCGCAGCCGTAGCCAAACAGGCTGACCGCGATGACCGCTGCCATAGCCAGTGCAGACACGCTCTTCTTGATCTGAGCTTTCTTCATGTTTTTCCTTCCTTGATTGCTTCGTGGTTTGTGGTTGCGAACATCTATCAGCATAAAAAGGGGGCTGCCTTTTTACAAGCAGCCCCCTCTGCCGAACTTGGGAAAAGGATTTAGGCGTTGGCCTGTGCAGCAGCGACAGCGCAGGCGACCGTAGCGCCGACCATCGGGTTGTTGCCCATGCCGATGAGGCCCATCATCTCGACGTGTGCAGGCACAGAAGAGGAACCTGCAAACTGAGCATCGCCGTGGACGCGGCCCAGAGAGTCGGTCAGGCCGTAGCTGGCGGGGCCGGCTGCGACGTTATCGGGGTGCAGGGTACGGCCCGTGCCGCCGCCGGAAGCGACGGAGAAGT
>OOCS01000987.1_pt1 | contig 14171 bp, 10 predicted proteins | sample 1671411 | NCBI WGS metagenome assembly OOCS01 (sample SAMN06348154, study PRJEB24527) | human gut metagenome | biome: human gut; feature: ankylosing spondylitis patient; material: feces | host: Homo sapiens | place: China | collected 2015-10 | reverse complement strand
CGGGCAGGATGGGGTAGTGGGTGCGGTCATTGTCGCCCAGCAGCACAGCGCCCTTCTCGAGGTAGAGGGTGGTGCAGCTCTTCATGAAGAGGCTGGCGGTGCGGTAGCGGCCAGCGGGGACATATACCGTGCCGCCCCTGGGGCAGGTGGAAAGAGCAGCCTGCAGCCTGCCGGTGTTGTCGGTCTCGCCGTCGGCGACGAGGCCGTAGCGGGATGCGTCCACAAAGAAGCTCTCGGCCTCGGTGGTGAAATCCAGTTTCAGGTGCTCACCCTCGGTGTCTACCTCCACAGTGTAGGCGGTGGACGGAGTCAGGGAGAAGAGGGAGAACACGTTGGTGTTGCAGCTTTCGTAAATGGTCTTGCCGTTCAGAGCCACGGCGAAGGGGTGCTCCGGGCGGAAGCACTTGCCGTTTTCCAGCTCGAAGACGGCGCTGCGGGTCATGGAACGGATGAGAGACAGATTCATTTTTACAGCCTCCTGAGTTATTTGCGTAGATTTGCGGCTTGCCCGCAGAGGGCGGACATGGTACACTGGGGATAAGAAGATCAGAGCACTGCCCCGGCGGGGCAGGCATAGCAAGAAGGGGGAAGGGCGGATGCGCGCCGAACGGGAAAAACTCAACGCGAAGATCACGGCGGGAGCACTCAAGCTGACCGGCGGGCGGCTCGAGCTGCCTGCCGAGATGTGCCATATCGTTCTGTTTTCGGGCGGCAGCTGCACGGTCCAGTGCGGGGATACGTCGCTCCTGGTCAGCCCCGGCTGCGCACTGCTGCTGGGGCCGGGGGCGTGGGCGGTATCGCAGGCAGGCCACACCCAGCCGGAAATGCTGGGATGCAGTTTCCCGCAGGCGGCCCTCCACGAGATGAAGAACGCCACCAGCGAAGATTTCCTCCGCCTTTTTGCACCGGGCAGCCAGATGGCCCTTTACGGCAGCATCCAGTGGGCCAGCCGTCTGCGGACGCTGCTGGAGATGATGCGGAGCGCCATGGGCGAGCCGGAGTATCCCGGCGGGCTGTATCTGGCACTGACGCTCCACTATGTGGAGCAGGAGCACCGGGCGCAGAGCGCCGCCGACGCCCGTCCCCGCAACGAGACGGTGGAGCAGATCTGCGCCTACCTTGCGGCAAACTACCAGCAGAAGCTTTCCCTCACCGAGGTGGCGGCGCGGTTCTACATCTCGCCCTACTATCTGAGCCGGCTGTTCCGGCGGGTGACGGGGCAGTCCATCGTGGACTACATCAACGCCCGCCGCATCGAGGCGGCACAGAAGCTTCTGGAAACGACCGAGCTGAGCATCGGCAGCGTGGCCGAGCAGACCGGCTTTGCCTCTGCGGCCCACTTCCGCCGCGTCTTCCGGGAGACGATGGGCGTCGGGCCGCTGCAATATAGAAAAAGTAGGAAATAAACCTCTCCGTCACGCCTGACGGCGTGCCACCTCTCCTATCGAGGAGAGGCCTTGGCATTTCATAAAGCTTCACCTCTTCGCCAGAGGCTCCCCTCGGTAGGGGAGCTGTCGAGCGATAGCGAGACTGAGAGGTTGATACCTCCGCAAAAAATGCCCCCTGCGTCCTCTCTATGGGAAGAGGCACAGGGGGCATTCATGTTTGTCAGGATGATCCGAGCGGCGGGGGCTTCAGCTTAGCCCTTGACAGCACCGGCGGAGATACCTTCGACGAACTGATCCTGTGCGCAGAAGAACACGATGAGCTGCGGCAGGATAGAGATCAGGGACAGGGCCAGAATACGGTTCCAGGCAAAGCCCGTATCACCGTCCATGGACAGCTTGACGAACAGGGACATGGGGTACTTTGCAGGGGTCTGGACGTAAAGCAGGGGGCCCATGAAGTCGTTGCAGCTCCACATGAACTGGAACAGTGCGCAGGACACCAGAGCGGGCATCAGCATCGGGACGATGACCTTGTACAGGGTCTGGAAGGAGGAGCAGCCGTCGATGGCGGCAGCCTCGTCCAGGTCGCGGGGGACGTTGCGCATGAACTGCACCAGCTGGTAGACGAAGTAGGTCTCAGTTGCGAATGCGCAGTGGACCCAGATGGCCAGATAGAACGGGCTGTTGACCCAGCCGAACTTGGTGTACAGCAGGAACTGAGGCACGTTCAGGACGACCTGAGGCAGGAACAGGGTGGCCAGCATGATGCTGAACAGGATCTTCCGGCCCGGGAAGTCGAAGCGGCCAAAGCCGTAAGCTGCAATGCAGGAGGAGACCACGGTGCAGATGACCTTGGGCAGGACGTAGCTGTAAGTGTTCAGCATGGCCTGCAGGATGTTGATGGAACCGCCGAAGTTGTTCAGCGCGTTCTTGTAGCCCTCCAGAGTGGGGTTCTTGATCCACAGGCCGATGCCTGCGAAGATCTCGCTGTTGTCCTTAAAGGTGGCGCTGATCATCCACAGCAGGGGATAGATCATGATGAGGCCCACCAGGATCAGGACGAAGTACTTGAAAAACGTCGCGATGGCGTTAGAAGCTTTCATTCCCATACTGTCACACCTTACCTTTCATCCGAGTAGTAGACCCACTTCTTCTGGCTGGTGAAGGCGATGATCGTCAGGATGCAGACGATGACGAACATGATCCATGCCAGTGCGGAAGCCATGCCCATCTGGTTGGACTTGAATGCGTAGTTGTAGACCAGAATGGAGATGAGGGTGGTGGAACCGCGGGGACCGCCGTTGGTGATGATGAACGGGCCATTGAACTCCTGGAAAGCCTGGCAGATCTGAGTGACCAGGTTGTAGAAGATGATGGGGGTGATCATCGGGACGGTGATGGAGAAGAACTGCTTCCATTTGCCAGCGCCGTCGATGGTGGCGGCCTCGTACAGGTCGGCCGGCACGCCCTTCAGAGCGGCGAGGAACAGCACCATGGCGGAGCCGAACTGCCAGATACGCAGGAAGCAGATGATCCACAGTGCGTAGCTGGGGTCGCTCAGCCAGGAAGGACCCTGGAAGTGGCCGAAGGTCAGCATACGGATGAGGGTGTTGACCAGACCGTCATCACGGAACACGGCCTTCCACAGCACGGCGATAGCAACAGAGCCGCCGAGGATGGAGGGGATGTAGTAGACGGTGCGGAACACGTTCACGCAGGCGATCTTGAAGTTCAGGATGTAGGCGATGAACAGTGCGAAGACCAGCTTCAGAGGCACAGTGATGAAGCTGTACTTGAAGGTGGTGATGAGCGCCTTGGTGATCTTGGGAGTGGAGAAGGCGTCCACATAGTTCATGATGCCATACTGATGGATGCCGTTGAAGAAGTCCATATCCGTAAAGCTGTAGTACAGAGACTGGCCGAACGGGATGGCCTTGAAGACGACGAAGCCGATGATCCAGGGGATCAGGTAGAACAGGCCCTGCCATTTGTCAAAAAACTTCTGGGCCGGGGTACGCCCGAGAGAGGGCGCTTTGCTTTCTTTCATCCGGGGATCCTCCTTTTATAAGGATATGTCTCGTACGCCGCATAATAGTTCGGACACATTTTTGTCAAAAAAATGTCATCACCGTCTTGCAAAAAAGGGGCATCCGTCCGTAGGTGGAAGGAATGCCCCTTGCAAGACTCTTTTATGCGGGGCGGCCCGTTGTCAACACCGCGCGTGTGCGGGCCGCAAAAAGTCCGTGAGGCGGAAATCAGACGGTGTAGCCGACAGACTCCATGCCGTCCAGCAGGGTATCGACCAGGTCAGCGCCGGAAACATTGTCGTAATCCAGAGTGTCGAACACTTCCTGATAGACGCCGGTGCCGGTAGCCTTCAGGTCGTTGGACTCGAACAGGGGGTCGAGCTGGTTGGAAACGAAGGCCATGACCTTGCCGTTTGCCTCAGCCACCAGCTCCTTGATCTTGCCGGCGCTCTGAGCAGCAGCCAGACCAGCCTTGGAGGCGGGAATGCCGCACTCGGAGCCCATGATCTCGGCACCTGCGGTCTCGTTCAGCAGGAAGTTGATGAGGGTAGCTGCCTCTGCGGGATGCTCGCAGGTCTTGGTGATGGCCAGACCCATGGAGACCTTGGAGAAGCCGCCGTTGTAATCGCCGAACTTGATCTCCTCGCCCACGGTGAAGCCGGCCTTGTTCTCCTCGTCCAGAGCGTCAGCGTACTTGGTAGCGGAGGAGTCCCACTCGAAGCAGCCGGCCAGCTTGCCGGTGATCCACTCGGTGGACTGGTGAGCGGCGTTGTCGCCGTTGGAGCCGTAGTAGGTGGGCAGGCTCATGATGACGTGGCCCTCGACCAGGCTCTTGATGAAGTCGATGCCCTCAGCGATCTGGTCGGCATCGTAGTTCAGGGTGGAGGTGGAGGGGTCGGCCCAGTCCTTGCCGTACTTGCTCTCGAGGTAGAACACCATCAGGATCATACGGTCGTATGCGCCCAGATGCAGGGGATAGTAGTCATCGCCCAGCTTCTCCTGGAAGGTCTTGCCGGCAGCCATCAGCTCGTCCAGAGTGGTGGGGAAGGAGATGCCGGCCTTGTCGAAGGTGGTCTTGTTCCAGTAGAAGATACGGCCGGTCATAGACACGGGTACGCACTGCTGAGCGTTTGCCACGTTGCAGGCAGCCAGCTTGGCCTCATCCCACTGAGTCAGGTCGAGGTACTCGGAGACGCTGTTCAGGTCGATGAAGGTCTGGCCGTTCTTGGAGTAGTTGTACAGCCAGTTCCAGTTGATCTGGCAGACATCCTCAGCGACACCGCCGGCGAACTTGGTGGACATGGTGTCCTCCCAGCCGGACCATGCAGCGAAGGTGGGGTTGACGGTGATGGTGCTGTGCTCAGCAGAGAAAGCCTTGATGGCCTCCTGGTAAGCGTTGTGACGGGACTCGCCGCCCCACCAGCTCATGGTCAGGGTGACGGGGTCAGAAGACAGGCCGGCCACGGAAGCTGCGGCGGAAGAAGCGGCAGTGGAAGTGGCGGTAGAACCAGCGTTGCTGGAGCCGCCGCAGGCGGCCAGCAGGCCGGCAGCACCCACAGCGCCAGAGACCTTCAGAAAGTCACGACGAGAAATTGCCTTGCTCATTTTCGTTCTCCTCCTATGTAGAAAACATCTTCTTGCACGGACGCCTCTGCAAAGCATCCGTTGTATACAAATATAATACCAAAGGCAAGAAAAAAAAGAAAGATGCAAATTGTAGTGATAGCGGCAGAAAACGTACAAATATTGCGCTTATTTTTTGCCCGCTTTTGACGTCATTGCCATAATGAATAAACTTGGACCGAAAAACTGTGCAACTTGTATACTTCAACGATTTGCATAGAAAACTGGGATGCAACAGGAGAAGATTGGCCTGAATTGCAAGAATTTTGTAGCCGAGGCAAAATTTGTTGAAAGAGCGTTGTATACATCAAAAGCGACGATAACAGAAAGTTCCGGCCCCGAGCTGATATATCAATAGCGCAAAAAACGCGCGAATCAGGCCCGGACTGATATATCACGGATGCAGAAAAGATACAAAAATGCCGCCCGGCGCGCGGACGGCATAAAATCAGGGAAAAAAGTCACCGGCGGGCGGCGTAGAAGGCGCTGCGCTCCCGGAAATAGCACTGGGGACACATGCTGACGTACTGGACGTCGTTCTCAAGGTCGATGGCTACCTGTTCGCCCTCAAAGACGAAGCGGCCGTTGACCTTGCGGCAGTTGCAGGTGGCCTTGCGGCCGCAGGTGCAGATGGTCTTCATCTCCTCGATGGTGTGGGCCAGCTCCAGAAGCCGGGTGGAGCCGGGGAAGCCCTTGAGGGAGAAGTCGGAGCGCAGGCCGTAGCAGATGACGGGGATGTTCAGCTCTACCGTCACCATGAACAGCTGTTCGGCCTGCTCGGCGGTGAGGAACTGGCTCTCGTCACAGAGCACACAGGCCAGAGGCCGGCCCTCGCTGCTGGCGGCCCGGACGGCCTCCACCAGGTCCATGTCCGGCGGCACCAGCAGATCGGCAGGGCGGCGGACGCCCAGACGGCTCACGAGGTCGCCGCTGCCCTTGGTGTCCACCTTCGGCTTGAGGATGAGCACCCGCATCCCCTGCTCCTCGTAGTTGTGGGCCACCTGCATCAGCGCGGTGCTCTTGCCGCTGTTCATTGCGCCGTAACGGAAATAAAGCTTTGCCATGTCGAAAAAGTCTCCTCATGAAAGGACTCTCTCAGCCAAAGCCTGACGGAGAGGGCCTGTATTATTGATCGTATCTGCTCAGTCCTGATTGCGCAGCCGGTAGCCCAGGCTCATCAGGCTGTCGCCGAGGTGGACGTTCTCCACCACCACGTCGGGGTAGGAGACAGACAGATCGTAGTGGGAGAAGTTCCAGAAGCCCTGGATGCCCAGAGCCACCAGACGGCCGCTGATCTCCTCTGCGCCGCTGCGGGGCAGACAGAGTACAGCCACCTCGGGGTGGTGCTCGGCGCAGAAAGCTTCCAGCTCGTCGCTGTGTAAGATCTGGATGCCGTTGATCTCTTTGCCCACCTCGTCGGGGGCGTTGTCGAAGGCGGCGATGAGCTTGTAGCCGTTGGTGTCGGTGGTGATGAAGCGGCTCACAGCCTTGCCCAGACGGCCGCAGCCGATGAGGATGGTGGGCAGGAGGTCGCCGTTGCCAAAGAGCAGATGCTCAAGGATGCTCAGCAGATTCTCCACCGAGTAGCCGATGCCCTGACGGCCATTCACGTCGCCGATGCAGTTGAAGTCCTGCCGGACCTGGGAGGCAGTGGTACCCATCTGGGCGGCCAGCTCACGGGACGAGATGCTGGTGATGCCGTCGTTCTTCAGGGTGCGCAGGTAGCGATAGTATTTGGGCAGGCGCTTGATGACGGGCAGAGAAGCTTTGCCGGGAGTGTTCATAGGGGGTCTCCTTTCTTTTTATCCGCAGCATTGCCGGGGAGAAGTGCGCAGCGGCAGGGTGCTCCGGCAAAAGATTTGTACTTTCTTGTACAATAATGATACATATTTGACAATCTTATCTCTAGTATAAAGTATACAGCGCGAAGAGAGAATGTCAAACCATTTGGCACATTTTTTTGAGAAAGAAAAGAAATCTTTACCGAAGTATAACCGGCAGGAATGCCGGACAAGCTGAAATGAAGCAAAAAGGAGGATGCGCAGAATGTCACAAGAAGAGAAGAACATCCCCGTGGAGCAGCAGCGGCTGGAAAAAGAGCAGATCGAGGATATGGGCAGCGTTTACCGTACCCGGGGAGCTCACGCCATCCACTGCCTGACGGTCATCGGGCAGGTGGAGGGCCATGTGGAAGCGCCCCAGGGCCAGAAGACCACAAAATATGAGCACGTCATCCCCCAGCTGGTGGCCGTGCAGGAGGACCCCGCCATCGAGGGCCTGCTGGTCCTGCTCAACACGGTGGGCGGGGATGTGGAGGCGGGGCTTGCGCTGGCGGAGCTCATCGCCAGCATCTCCAAGCCCAGTGCGGCGGTGGTGCTGGGCGGGGGCCACTCCATCGGCATCCCGCTGGCCGTCAGCGCCCAGCGGAGCTTCATCGTGCCTACTGCCACCATGACGGTCCACCCCGTCCGCCATTCCGGCATGATATTGGGCGTGCCCCAGACCATGCGCTGGTTCGAGCAGATGCAGGAGCGCATCACCGGCTTCGTGGCGTCCCACAGCGGCATCTCGGAGAAGCGGTATACTGAGCTGATGATGCGCACGGGCGAGCTGGTCATGGACGTCGGCACCGTGCTGGATGGCCGAAAAGCCGTGCGGGAAAAGCTCATCGACGAGCTGGGCGGGCTGTCGGATGCGCTGGCATGGCTCTACCGAGAAATCGAGGGGAAATAAATTGCCATTTGACTTTTCCCGTGGTACAATGAAAGAATCGAGTAGTATCGAAATTCTTCCATCGTCACCGACAGAGCCGCCCTGAGCGCGCCCTGCTTCATGATATAAAATAAGGAACGGGTTTTAGGAAACATGGCAAAGAGAAAACGCAAGACCTCCGGGCGCAGCACAGCCTCGCGCCGCAAGAACCGGACACAGGACCGGATGCCCGCGGGGCTCATCACCCTGTTTGCGGGGCTGGTGCTCATGGCGCTGGCTTTCGTGCCGGGCAGCTCGGCCTGGCGCACGATGCACGATGTCCTGTTCGGCGTGTTCGGCTGCGGAAGTTTCGTGCTGGGCGCAGCGCTGTGCTATCTGGCCATCCTCTACACCCGGGGCGAAGACCTGCTGCCCCACATCGCAAAGCTTGCGCTGGGACTCATCTTCGCCAGCGGCACGGTCATCGTCTTTTCTGACATCCCCACCGGCCAGACCGCCGCGCAGATGACTGCCGCCTGTTATCATAATGGTATGAGCGCATGGCTCTCGGGCGGTGCGCTGGGCGCTGTGCTGGGCGGGACGCTCCTGCTGCTTTGCGGCAGACCCGCCGCCAATCTGGTCATGGCGGCGCTGGCGGCCTGCGCCAGCCTGTACATTTTCGACGTTACGCCCGCCGAGTGCTGGCAGTGGCTCTGCAATGTGGGCGGCAGCGTCCACGAAAAGGGCCTTGCCGTCCACGAGCAGAATGCCGCCCGCCGGGCCGAGCGTCTGGCAGAACGCGCCGCCGAGGAGGCCGCGGCGGAGGAATATGAGGACTATGACGACGACCTGCCGGAAGACGAAGTGGGCGAAGGCGGGGACTGCTGTGGCGGCGAAGAGCCTGCCGCGCCCGCCTTCCATATCCAGCCTCCCGGCTGGCTGGCTGGCGTCTTCCACTGGGGCCATCAGGTGATGCAGGGCGGCGAACAGGCAGAGCCTGCCCCTGCGCCCGCACCGGAAGCGCAGACCCCGCCTCAGCCCGAGCCTGCCCCCATACAGGTGGAAAAGTCCCGGCCTCGTGCGCCCTTTGATATTGATCTAGGCCCTGACCATACCACCGTCACCGAGGGCGGCAGTGAGCCCATCGAGCCCATCATCCTCGGCCCCGGCGGCACCTTCGGCATGGACCCGCTCCGCCGTGCGCCCATCCGCGCCACCGTGACGCCCATCGTCCCGGACGCTGTGGATACCGCCGCCGAGGACTTCTTCACGGCCCAGCCCGAGCCGACGGTGACGCCCGCCGCCCCGGCAGAAGAGCCGGAACAGCAGCCCGCGCCTGAGCCGCCGCTCTCCTTCGGCATCCCGCTCTATGATCGGACCCCGACTCCGGGACCGGCCCCGCAGCCGGTCAGCGCCGAGAATGCTGCGGCATTCCGCTCCGAGCCGGATGAGGACGGCTGGATCAGCATCACCAGCGACCCGGTGGAGGAAAAAGACCTCAACACGCTGGTGGCAGCCGCCATGGAAAAGCCTGCTGTCTCCGAGGAGCAGGCCGCGAACGCCCCCGCCGAAGAGGCGGAGACGGAGGAGAGCTTCCAGTATCAGTACCCGTCCATTGAGCTGTTCGAGCGCGCCCCGGAGGAAAGCGACTCCGGCGCGGAAGACGAGCTGAAAGCCAACGCCCAGAAGCTGGTGGACACGCTGGAAAGCTTCGGCGTCCGCACCCGTGTGCTGGATATTTCCCGCGGCCCGTCGGTCACCCGGTATGAAGTCCAGCCCATGGCGGGCGTCAAGATAAGCCGCATCACTTCGCTGGCGGACGACATCGCCCTGAACCTGGCGGTGGCCGATGTCCGCATGGAGGCTCCCATCCCCGGCAAGCCTGCCGTGGGCATCGAGGTGCCGAACCATAAGAAAACGCCGGTCTACATCCGCAGCGTCTTCGAGAGCCAGAGCTTTTTGCGGATGACCTCGCCGATGGGCATTGCGCTGGGCAAGGACATCGCCGGTGTGGCCCAGGTGGCCGACCTGTGCAAGATGCCCCATCTGCTCATCGCGGGCAGCACCGGCAGCGGTAAATCGGTCTGTGTCAACAGCATCATCATGAGCCTGCTGTTCCGCTCCAGCCCCGAGGACGTCAAGCTCCTGCTCATCGACCCCAAGGTCGTCGAGCTGGCTGAGTACAACGGCATCCCCCACCTGCTGATGCCCGTCGTCACCGAGCCCCGCAAGGCGGCCGGCGCACTGGGCGGCGCAGTGCAGGAGATGGAGCGCCGCTACCACCTCTTCGCGGAGAACAACGTCCGCGACATCAAGTCCTTCAATAAGCTGGCGGCAGCGGACCCGAACCTCGAGAAGATGCCCTATATCGCCATCATCATCGACGAGCTGGCCGATCTGATGATGGTCGTCGGCAAGGATGTCGAAGACTCCATCTGCCGCATCGCCCAGAAGGCCCGCGCCGCCGGTATGCACCTCATCGTGGCGACCCAGCGCCCCAGCGTGGACGTCATTACCGGCCTCATCAAGGCCAACATCCCCAGCCGCATCGCCTTCGCCGTGTCCAGTCAGGTGGACAGCCGCACCATCCTCGACGGTGCCGGTGCCGAAAAGCTGCTGGGCATGGGCGATATGCTCTTCATGCCCGTGGGCGCACCCAAGCCCACCCGTATCCAGGGTACCTTTGTGCGGGATGAGGAGATCAGCCGTGTGCTGGACTTCATCAAGAAGAGCGCCACCGTCCAGTACGACGAAGCCATGATAGAGGCCATGGAGAAACACGCCATCCAGGACGGCAAGAAGGGCAGCAGTTCCGCCGACTCCGACGAGGAGGGCGGCAGTGACCCGATGCTCAAGCAGGCCGTGGAGGTGGTCATCGACGCCGGCCAGGCGTCCACCAGCCTTTTGCAGCGCCGCTGCAAGCTGGGTTATGCCCGCGCCGCCCGCATCATGGACGAGATGGAAGAAAAGGGCATCATCGGCCCCTACGAGGGCGCAAAGCCCCGCGCTGTCCTCATCAGCCGCCAGCAGTGGCTGGAAATGCAGATGAATCAGCCGGATGAATAAAATTTTTGATCTCGGAAGCAATAGAGCCCTGCTGTATAGGGCAGGCATCATGAAAGAAAAAGGATAACTATGGAACATTACACCGAATTTCTCCCCATCAGCCGGGCCGACATGGAGGCCCGGGGATGGGACCAGCTGGACTTCGTGGTGGTGGGCGGCGACGCCTATGTGGACCACCCCAGCTTTGGCACCGCCATCATCAGCCGCCTGCTGGAAGCCGAGGGCTACAAGGTGGGCGTGCTGGCCCAGCCTCGCTACACCGACTGCGAGGACTTCAAGCGGTTCGGAAAGCCAAAGTACGGCTTCTTCATCGGCGGCGGCAATGTGGACAGCATGGTGAGTCACTATTCCGTCGCAAAGATCCCCCGCGCGGAGGACGAGTATTCCCCCGGCGGCAAGGGCGGCGCACGGCCCGACCGCAGCGCCACCGTCTACACCAGACTTGCCAAGCAGGCATACCCCGACCTGCCCGTCATTCTGGGCGGTCTGGAAGCATCGCTCCGCCGCTTTGCCCACTACGACTACTGGCTGGACACCGTCCTGCCCAGCATCGCCGAGGACTCCGGTGCGGACATCATCAGCTTCGGCATGGGTGAACACCAGACCGTGGAGATCGCCCGCCGTCTGGCGGCAGGGGAGCCGGTGGAGAGCATCACCGATGTGGACGGCACCTGCTACCTGACCGACTTCGACCACCTGCCCGAGCGGTATGTGGAGTGCGCGGGCTTCAGGAAGGTGGCCTCCGATAAGGTGGCCTATGCGAAAGCCTGCCGCATCCAGATGGACAATCAGGACGTGGTCAGCGGCAATATCATCGTCCAGAAGCAGAGCGAGAAGTACCTCGTGCAGAACATCCCCGCAAAGCCCCTCGTCCGCTGGGAGCTGGATAAGGTCTACGCCCTGCCTTACACCCGCCGCTACCACCCCATCTACGAGGCCATGGGCGGTGTGCCTGCCATCCGCGAGGTGCAGTTCTCCATCATCCAGAACCGCGGCTGCTTCGGCGGCTGCAATTTCTGCGCCATCCAGCTGCATCAGGGCCGACGTGTCACCAGCCGCAGCGCCGACAGCATCGTGGCCGAAGCAGAGCGGATGACCCACGAGCCGGATTTCAAGGGCTACATCCACGACATCGGCGGCCCCACCGCCAACTTCCGTTTCCCATCCTGCCGCGAGCAGATGCTGCGGGGGATGTGCAACGGCGGCAAGCACTGCCTCGCCCCCACCACCTGTTCCCACATGATCGTGGACCACAGCGATTACCTGAAAATTCTCCGCCGCGTCCGGGAGCTGCCCGGCGTCAAGAAGGTGTTCATCCGCAGCGGCATCCGCTTCGATTACCTGATGGCCGACCCCGATGACACTTTCTTTAAGGAGCTGGTGGAGTACCACGTCTCCGGCCAGCTGAAAGTCGCGCCCGAGCACTGCGCCCCCAACACCCTCGCCTACATGGGCAAGCCCCCCATCGAGACCTTCAACAAGTTCAAGGATAAGTTCTACGAGCTGAGCAGGAAGGCGGGCAAAAAGCAGTACCTCGTGCCGTATCTCATGTCCAGCCACCCGGGCAGCACCCTCAAGGATGCCGTCTATCTGGCCGAATACCTCTACAAGAACCATATGCGCCCCGAGCAGGTGCAGGATTTTTATCCCACGCCCGGCACCGTGAGCACCTGTATGTTCTACACCGGCCTCGACCCCTACACTTTGAAGCCGGTGTTTGTGGAAAAGACCGCTGAGGGCAAGGCACTTCAGCGCGCCCTGCTCCAGTATTATGAGCCCCGCAACGCCGAAAAGGTCATCAAGGCGCTGAAAATGACCCACCGCGAAGACCTCATCCCCCTGCTGGTTCCCGCCGAGGGCCGCATTGCGGTCCAGCGTTCGGCCCGCAGAGCCGAGGCCGCCGATGTGACCATCCACGGCGACGGCACCTACACCGTCCGGCCCAGAGGCAAGGGCGGCAAGCCGCAGAGCCGCTCCACCGCCCCGGCAGGCCGCAATCCGGCGGGCCGTCAGCCCAGCCCCGGCGCACGTTTTGCGCCCCATTCGGCTCCTGGGCATAAACCGAAAAACAATCAACAGAAAGAGAATACATCGTGGAAAACTTCAAAAAAGAAAAAGTGAACGCTCAAACGCTCATGAGCCGCCTCGCTGCGCTGGCGCTGGCCGCAGTCCTTGCGCTGGGCCTCGTGGGCTGTGATACCTCTTCCATCGTCCCGGGAGGCAGCGGCGACGTCATGCCGAACCCGGCAGCTTCTCAGACCGGAACGACGCCTTCCGACGGGCAGGATGCCGCCTTCCAGATGCACTTCATCGACGTAGGGCAGGCGCTGAGCGTGCTGGTGGAGTGCGACGGACAGTTCATGCTCTACGACGGCGGCAATGTGGACGACGGCAGTCTGGTGGTCTCCTACCTGCAGAATCAGGGGGTCGAGCAGCTGGAATATGTCTTCTGCTCCCATGCTCACGAAGACCATGTGGGCGGTCTGGCCGCTGCGCTGGCCTATTTCCCGGCCTGCCACGTTTACAGCCCCGTGACGGAAGCCTCCACCAAGTGCTTCAAGGATTTCGTCAAGTACACCCAGCAGCAGAACTTACAGGTCGAAGTACCTGCCGCAGGCACCCAGTGGGCGCTGGGCAGCGCCACTGTGACCATGCTTGGCCCTGTGGCGCAGTACGATGACACCAACGATACCTCCATCGTCCTGCGCATCGACTACGGCGCGACCAGCTTCCTGCTCACCGGTGATATGGAGGCCGACGCCGAGCGCGACCTTGTGAACAGCGGCGCGAACCTCAAGGTGGATGTCTTACAGGTGGGCCACCACGGCTCCAGCACCTCCACCAGCTACATCTTCCTGAACGCTGTCCTGCCCGAAATGGGCATCATCTCCTGCGGGGTCAACAACAAGTACGGCCACCCCCACGAGGAGACCCTGAGCATCCTGCGGGATGCCGGTGTGAACGTCTACCGCACCGACCTGCTGGGGACGATCACCGTTTCCAGTGACGGCCAGAACTACACGGTGGCAACGGAACACTTTGCTACCGACGCTGAGCTGAACCCCACCGACCCGGCAGCGTCCAGCACGGCCCAGCAGGCGTACATCGGCAACGTGAACAGCAAAAAGTTCCATCTGCCCAGCTGCGCCAACCTCCCGGCAGAGAAGAACCAGATTTTGTTCTCGAGCTATGATGAAGCTGTGGCTGCAGGATACAGCCCCTGCTCGAGCTGCATCAAATAACAAATAGACAAAAGGGAAGCCCCACCGTCAGATGGGGCTTCCCTTTTGTCATACTATCAGTGTCCGCGTCCGGCTCCGCCGCCGTGGCTGCTGCCGCCGCCCATGCCGCCGAAGCCGCCGCCGCTGCGGCCAGC
>OOCS01000980.1_pt1 | contig 14222 bp, 10 predicted proteins | sample 1671411 | NCBI WGS metagenome assembly OOCS01 (sample SAMN06348154, study PRJEB24527) | human gut metagenome | biome: human gut; feature: ankylosing spondylitis patient; material: feces | host: Homo sapiens | place: China | collected 2015-10 | reverse complement strand
TTTCCGGCGGCAACCTGAACCGCCCGGATTTCAAAAAGATGATGACTGCGGCCAAGGACCGGAAATTCAAGGCCATCGTGGTCTACCGTTTGGACCGCATCAGCCGCAACATCAGCGACTTTTCCAGCCTGATTGAAGAACTGGGACGGCTGGGCATCAAAACAAAAACCGGGCGTTCGTTCACCCGGTTTTCCATCAAGTTTATTTTGCAGAATCCTGTCTACCTGATTGCAGACAAGGACGCCTATCAGCATTTTGTGGACAACGAAGCAGCGTTGTTCTCCTCGGAGTCCGGAAAAAAGGCAAGCCCTCCTTCATAAATTACAGTAACCGTTTATGATACTATGGGGAGGGGTCGGCATGTTTTTATCTCTTCTGCAATTTTTTGCCACAAAGTTTCTGGTTCTGGCGCTTCATCTGGAAAGCGGCAGCTTTCCGCGGCCCCTCTCTGCCCGGGAGGAAACCGAAGCCTTTTCCGCACTGCGTGCCGGTGACCCTGCCGCACGGGAAAAACTGATCCGGCACAATCTGCGTCTGGTGGCACACATCGTAAAAAAATACTACGCCCTGCCCGGCGATCAGGACGACCTTATTTCCATCGGCACCATCGGCCTGATGAAAGCAGTGGATACTTTCGACTCTGACCGTCGGGCACGCTTTTCCACCTACGCCAGCCGGTGCATTGAAAATGAGATCCGGATGCAGTTCCGCCGGAACCGCAAAACCGGCGGGACCGTCTCGCTGCAGGAAGCGCTGGAATCAGATGGTGACTCTGCGCTGACGTTGGCCGATGTGCTGCAGGACAGCTTCTGCATGGAGGACACCTGCGAAACGCAGGACGATATCCGCCGGATGCGGCAGCTGCTGGACGGCCTGCCCGCCAGGGAGCGACAGATCATTCTGCTGCGGTATGGTCTTTCCGGCCAGCCGCCGCTGACCCAGCTGGAAACTGCAAAACTGCTGGACATCAGCCGCAGCTATGTTTCCCGTCTGGAAACTCATGCGCTGGAACTTCTGCGCCAGCGGTGGGATGTTCCGAGCACAAAAACAGCGCAGAGGTGAACGGTGTGCTCACCCCTGCGCCATGCAGTCAGCCATCCAGAATTTTCAACTGCAATTCGTCCAATTGTTCAAAAGTATACAGTCGATTCAGCGCTTCCACCAGCTCCTTTTTGGAAAGACGCGGCGGCAGGCCCAGCGCGTTCAGAAGCTTTGCCTTGCGCTCGGCGCTGCCCGGCCTGCCGGAAAGCCCCCACTCGTAGAGGTCGGTATAGGTGATCTGCCGTCCTTCCGGGCGGGCCGCTGCGGCACCCGCCTCAGCGCCAAGGGCATCCCGCAGCGCCTGCAGAACAATGGCATCGTCCACGCCCTCGACCCCCAGCAGGCCCTCCTTGCCGGGCTGCTCCTTGCGCTTTTCCTTGCCGTGGATCGCGGGCACGTAAGCCTGAACCACATTCTTTTCTCCCACCAGATTGGTGATGTAGGTGCGGATGCGGAAGCCTGCCGCGTCCGAATCCGTGAGCAGGATCAGGCCGTTTTTCTGCGCCAGCGCTTTGAACAGCTGCTGGCGCTTTTTGTCGCTGTAAATGCCAAATCCATCCGTCAGCAAAATCATGGCATCGGTTAGATGGGAGAGCCGGGCCGCATCGTACTTGCCCTCCACAATGAGCACCCGGCCTGTATGGATCATTTCGTTTTCCTTCATCGTCCGCTCCCCGCCATTGCCAACCGGCACAGCGCTGTTTCCAGCAGGATCTGGTCATCGGTAGGCTGGCTTTTCAGGCTCTGGTCCAGTTCCAGCAGCACCTGCATACAGTTTTCGATCTGGCCCAGCGTGTAATGCGAGGCTGTTTCGGCCGACCGCTTGAGCCGGTAATCACTGCCCTTATAGCCAAAATCCTTGAATACCGTGCTGTAATTTTTCCGTTTTGCTGCCCCCAGCTTGACCCGGTACAGATCCACATAGCTGCCGATCATGGCCGCTGTAATGGCAATGGGCTCCTGCTGCAGGCGCAGCAAAGTCTGCAGCTTTTTGCAGGCACCTGTGGCGTTTTTGGCCGTGATCATGCGGATCATCTCGAACACGTCTGCTTCCAGACTGACCGTGCCCATTTCCGCCACCATCGCTGCCGTGACCGTCTGATACCCGGACAATGCACAGAGCTTATCCACCTCATTTTCCAAAAGGAACGGATCCTCGCCGCAGCGCTCCAGCAGCGCCGCCGCTGCGCCGTCCGGCAGGGTGGTTTTCTGCTCCTTTGCGCGATCGATCATCATCATTTTCAGTTCAAAGGGCTTGGGCTTAGCCAATTCTTCGGTGTAGCCAAGCGCCTTGCACTGCGCGATCAGCTTCTGTGCGCGCTTGCCTGTTTTGAGCTTGCTGCGCTCCAGTTCAAACACGCTGCCCAGCACCACCACAGCATTTTCCAGACTGGAAAGGGTGCTGTTCAACTCTTCCAGATCCTTGTCACTGTAAGCTGCAGGGTCGATCTCCGGCAGCACCACCACACGCCGGGTGCCAAAAAATGAGATGGTGCCCGCCGCCATGATGAGCTGTTCGATCTCCGGCGCAGCTCCATCCAGAACCGTGGCGTCCTCGTCGCTGTCTGCGGTCAGGATGCGGGTGGCCGCTGCCACGGCCTGCCGCACCAGATACCGTTCACTGGAATAAAAATAGTAGACCGGACACTCCTTGTCCGCCAACTGCCGGAGTTTTGTCTCGGTCGCCATGCAGGCACCTCCCTTCTCTTATGGTGTTGTTCTATTGTACCACACTCTGCACGGATTGCAAAGCATCACTCTGTTTTCAGCCCGCCGTGCCGCCGCAGGCTGATGGATGCCGCCAGTTCTTTTCTGTTGTCCATCCAGTCATAGCTGCGCAGGGCCAGAACATTTTTATACTGCACAGCATCCGGCTTTGCAGGGGATGCCAGCAGCCACTGCACTGTGACCTGTTTTGCCAGTTCTACAGTTCCATTGACCACGGCAAACTGCCGATTGCCCACAGTCAGCCGCACAAGACAGCCCTTCCGGGTGCGCAGCATTTCCACCAGAGCCGGTGTGCACCGCAGCTTTTGTGCTGTGTTCACCGCCATTTCTGCTGCCGGAAGTGTCCGCTCTGCTTCCAGTGTACAGGCCGTTTTAGGATTTGTGCGCAGGTCTGCCACAAGCTCCACAGTCTGCACGCCCCGCCGGGCAAGCTGGTTTTCCACTGCGTTCTGGGCAGAAGCTCCGCCCCGGAACAGCACCACGGCGGTATCGTTCTGGGTGACGACCACTGCCGGCGCGTTGGCGCTGCCTACAAGGTCGATGTGCACCACATCCCGGCTGAGAGCATTGCCCAGCCCGATGGAAACAGCTGCCGCCAGCAGGATGCATGGCCCTGCCACCCGCAGCCGTACCCGCCAGTGGAACGCCAGCCAGCACAACAGGATCAGCACCAGACACACGATGGCTGCATAGGCCGTATCGAAGTAGATGCCCGCGCCCGGTTTTGCAGAGATCCAGACGGCCCAGCGGTCGAGCAGGCCGGTCAACGCCGCAGACGCTGCGGACAGCACCCCATACAGCGGAGCAAGAGCGGGTGCCAGGCCGGCAAAGGCCGTGCCAAGGCCCAGCAGCATCATGGGCTGGATGAGCCACAGCACCGCCACACTGGATGCCACCGCATAAATGCTCACACTCAGCCCGCGCAGCACCAACACCGGGAATGTGGCCACCGAAGCACAAAACGAGATGCAAATGCTTTCCGCAAGGCCCCAAAGACGTTCCGGCAGTTTGAAATACCATGGGCGCTTCACCGGATTTTTCGCGTTTTTCCAGAACTGGCGGTACCACGCATCCCGGGCGCGGCGGATGCACACACCGCCTGCCACCGTGCCCACCACCGCCGCAAACGAAAGTTCAAAGCCGATATCGCACACTGCATAGCTGTTGCCTGCGGTCATAACGATACCTGCCACCGCCAGAGAGGTAAGGGTATCCGGCGGGCCGTACAACCACACACCCAGTGCACCGACCCAGACCGCCACTGCGGCGCGGCATACCGAGGGTGTGAAGCCGGTCACGCCCATCAGCAAAAAGGCCAGCAGACTTCGGAATACCGCCCGGCGTCTGCGCCTGCGGTAGCTCTGCTCCCACTCGTAGGGCAGGAGTGTGCTGAGGATATCACCGCACAAAATGGACACATGCATTCCGCTTACCACCAGCACATGGGCAAGACCCGCGCCCCGGTAGGCGCTGCGCATGGCCGAAGACAGATAACTCCGGTCGCCGGTAGTCATGGCAGCCAGCACACCGCCGGTCTTGCCGTCCATACGGCGGCGCAGCGACGCACTGAGTCTTTGCTGCAGGCGGTGGGTGCGGGCGCGGAAGCTGCCGCTTTCGCCCAGAACTGTAAGCTCCGGCCCGTCCTCGTCCATTTCCGCCTGCAGAGCGATGCCGTCCGCATACAGGCCGACCCGGCTTCCGGATGCCGGGGCCGACAGTATAAATCTTCCCTGCACCCTTTCCCCGGCTTTGCACTCCGGCAAAGCACTGCACTCCACCCGGAAGGATGCCGCGCTGCCGTTCACTTTCTCTACATGCAAAACCGCATCCACGATACCGGGATCGTAGGAATCCGCCGTGCTTTCCACCTCTGCGGTCAGCACCAGCGGACGGCCTGCATATTGCACACGGATGCGCTCCAGCCGGTTTGCCGTGTGCAGCACCGATGCCATACCCACAGCAGCACCCAGCAGGATGCAGAGCGCTGCTTTGCGGGCAGCATCAAAGATGCACAGCACCAGACAAACGGCAACAAAAAATGCCGCAAACGGCACAAAAAGTTCCGTTTGCGGCAAAAAAACGCACACTAACTCCACACCCAGCATTCCAGCGCAGAAAACGCAGAGCGGGCGGCGCATTGCAGCTTAGTGGATGAACAGGGGCAGCGGCTCCAGGAAGATGATATCCTTGCGCTCAGCTGCATCGCCCTCGGCCAGAACAGCGGCCTGGCCCACAATGGTGCACTGGGTCTGCTCAGCCAGCGCGTCCAGAGCCTTGAGCGAACCGCCAGTGGAAATGACATCGTCCACCACCAGAACGCGCTTGCCGCTCATCTTGTCCAGCTCCTTGCGGTCGATGACCAGCTTCTGCTTGCCAGCAGTGGTGATGGACTGATCCTCGACGACAACAGGGTCGGGCATATACAGCTTGACGCCCTTGCGTGCGCAGACGTAGGGCTTGCCGCTCTGGCGGCTCATCTCGTGTGCCAGAGGGATGCCCTTGGCCTCGGCGGTCAGCAGGATATCAAAATCCGGGCACTTCTTCAGCAGTTCAGCGGCAGCAGCCACGGTCAGCTCGGCATCACCCAGCATGATAAAAGCAGCAATGTCCATGTGGTCATTCACCTTGCAGATGGTCAGCTCACGGGTCAGGCCTGCAACGTGCAGAGTATAGGTCTCAGCCATAATTCAACGCTCCCTTTTTATTGGAATCAGACAGGCAGCTTTTCGCCGCCCAGAACATGGAAATGCAGATGTTTCACGGTCTGGCCTGCGTCCTCGCCAACATTGGAAATGACGCGGTAGCCGTTGTTCAGGCCCTGCTCCGCAGCCAGCTTTGCGATCACTGCAAAGATATGGCCCAGCAGTGCGCCGTCCTCTTCGGTCAGCGCAGCGGCAGAGACAATGTGCTTTTTGGGCACCACCAGAAAGTGCACCTTGGCCTGCGGGTTGATGTCGTAAAACGCCACCACCTGCTCGTCCTCGTACAGCTTCTTGGAGGGGATTTTCCCCTCCGCGATCATACAGAACAGACAATCTTCCATGGGAAACAACTCCTTCCTGATATTTTATAAACGTCCCCGCCCTCTCAGGCCGCTTTGCGTCCAGCTCTCCCAAAGAGAGAGCCCTTGGCAGCGCGTCAGCGCTGACGGAGAGGGCGAACCCGTTTTCTTATTCGCCCAGAGCCTTCTTGACGATGGCGCCGACAGCAGCCAGAGCTTCGTCGATCTTGGTCTCGTCCTTCAGGCCGGCCATTGCAAAGTCCGGCTTGCCGCCGCCCTTGCCGCCGGCAATGGCAGCGATCTCCTTGACCAGAGCACCGGCCTTCAGGCCCTTTTCCTGTGCCTGTTTGGTCACAGTGACAGCCATGGTGATCTTATCCTCAGACTTGCCCACCAGAACCGCCACAGCGGGCTTCACAGCCTTGTCGCGGATGGTATCGCACATGCCGCGCAGGGTGTCGCCGGTGGTGCCGGTGAAGTATGCAGAAGCGATCTTCACGCCGCCGATCTCTTCGGCATTGTCAAACAGGCTGGTCACCTTGGAAGCGGCGACCTGTGCCTTGATCTCTTCCAGCTCCTTGGCCAGAGCCTTGTTCTCAGCCATCACGGCCTCGGCACGGACGGGCAGAGCGGTCACATTGTTTGCCTTCAGAGTGTTTGCCACGGTATGCAGCATAGCCTCCTGCAGGTTTGCACGGATCAGCAGGTTGCGGCCGGTGACAGCCTCGATACGGCGGATGCCGGCAGCAACAGAGGACTCGCTGACGATCTTGAAGCCGCCGATCTGAGCAGTGTTCTTGACGTGGGTGCCGCCGCAGAACTCGGTGGACCAGCCCTCAATATCAACAACACGGACGACCTTGCCGTACTTCTCGCCGAACAGCGCCATAGCGCCCAGCTTCTTGGCCTCTTCGATGGGCATCTCCTTGACAGTGACATTCATCGACTCGAAGATCTTGTCGTTGACGATCTTCTGCACACGGACCAGCTCCTCGGGAGTGACAGCGCTGAAGTGGGTGAAGTCGAAGTGGGTGATGGAAGCGTCCTGATAGGAGCCTGCCTGATGGACGTGGTCACCCAGGACCTCGCGCAGAGCTGCCTGCAGCAGGTGGGTAGCGGTGTGGTTGCGGGCGATGGCCATGCGGTATTCCTTATCCACGCGGGCGGTCAGATGGTCGCCAACATGGACGATGCCGCTCTCGAGAGTGCAGGTGTGGACGTAGTAGCCCTTCGGGGTCTTCTTGACGTCCTGCACGCGCAGCACGCACTCAGCGCCGGTGATGACGCCGTGGTCTGCGGCCTGACCGCCCATCTCAGCGTAGAACGGGGTCTTATCCAGAACGACCAGCACGCCTTCCTTGGCCTGCTCGTCGGTGGCGATGGCGTCGGTCAGAGTCTCCTCGTCGCTCAGAGCCACAACGACGCTGTCGCTCTTGAGGGTGTCGTAGCCCACGAACTCGGTGGGCTCAGCGGTCAGAGTGCCGAACAGGTCTTCGCTCCAGCCGGAGATGTTCTTCTTGAGGCGCTCTGCACGGGCGCGCTCCTTCTGCTTGGTCATCTCGGCGTGGAAGCCCTCCTCGTCGATCTCGATGCCCTGCTCCGCAGCGATCTCCTTGGTCAGGTCGAGGGGGAAGCCGAAGGTATCGTTCAGCTTGAAGACGTCCAGACCCTTCAGCAGGTGCTCGTGAGCCTTTTCCAGACCGTCGATCATGTTGTTCAGGATGTTCATGCCGGCGTCGATGGTGCGGGCAAAGTTTGCCTCCTCGGTGCCGATGACCTTCTTAATATAGGCGTCGTGCTCACGCAGCTCGGGGTAAGCGGATTCGCTGGACTGGATGACCGTCTCCACCAGCTCCACGAGGAAGGGACGGCTGATGCCCAGCATACGGCCATGGCGGGCGGCGCGGCGGAGCAGACGGCGCAGCACGTAGCCGCGGCCCTCGTTGGAGGGCAGGATGCCGTCAGACACCATAAAGGTGCAGCTGCGGATGTGGTCGGTGATGACGCGGATGGAGATGTCCTCCTTGGGGTTGGTGCCGTAGGTCTTGCCGGCGATGCGCTCCACATGGTGCAGCACGCTCTGGACGGTATCGACCTCGAACAGGTTGCCCACGCCCTGCATCACGCAGGCCAGACGCTCCAGACCCATGCCGGTATCGATGTTGGGGCGTGCCAGACGCTCGTAGTGGCCCTTGCCGTCGGCATCGAACTGACTGAACACCAGATTCCAGATCTCCATATAGCGGTCGCAGTCGCAGCCCACGCCGCAGGTCGGCTTGCCGCAGCCGTACTCGGGGCCGCGGTCAAAGTAGATCTCGGAGCAGGGGCCGCACGGGCCGGAGCCATGCTCCCAGAAGTTGTCCTCCTTGCCCAGACGCACCATGTGGTCGGGGGCGATGCCCACCTTCTTGGTCCAGATATCGTAAGCCTCGTCGTCCTCTTCGTACACAGAGATGTGCAGGCGGTCCTTCGGAATGGCCATCCACTCGTCAGAAGTCAGGAACTCCCATGCCCAGGGAATGACCTCCTCTTTGAAGTAATCCTGGAAGGAGAAGTTGCCCAGCATTTCAAAGAAGGTGCCATGGCGGGCAGTGATGCCAACACGCTCGATATCCGGGGTGCGGATGCACTTCTGGCAGGTGGTCACGCGGTGACGGGGCGGCTCTTCCTGAGCCAGAAACCACTTTTTCATAGGTGCCATGCCGCTGTTGATCAGCAGCAGGCTGGGGTCGTTCTTAGGTACCAGGGGGAAGCTGTCCAGACGCAGGTGGCCCTTGCTCTCAAAGAAGCTCAGGTACTTTTCACGCAGTTCATTCAAACCGGTCCATTGCATAGGTTTTCTCTCCTCAATCGTCTTTGGCGTTTGTGCGCCGTTTTTATGCTGTTATGGCAGAGGGGCGGCACGGTGAAAAAACAAAAAACAGCCCTCATCCCAAAAGGGACGAAGGCTGCTTGTGCGTCAAACTCCGTGGTACCACCCAAATTGCAAAGGATAAAATGTGTCCCCTGCCGCTTTCGGCGCGTTAACGCTGCGCTGCGTCCGACTTGTGTCGCCGGAAGCTCCGGGGTGGCGCGAAATGATCCCGACCGGAGCACCTTACAGCCGTGGGCGCTCTCTCTGGACGGTGGTGTGTGCATTTCTGACCCCATCATTGCCATCTGTCATAATTTTACATTCCGCAAGGCAGGCGAAGTGCCCCTTTGCGTACAGCTAAATTATAGCATACGCAAAACGTTTGTCAACGGTTTTGAGCAAAATTTACGGCACCCAGATGCGGCGCACCTCCAGCACCTTGCCGCCCTGCACCACCAGCGTGGTATTATAGGTGGTCCAGTTATCGGGGTCTGCATTGATCGCTGCTGCCACCGCATCTGCGCCCGTAGTCTCCACAGCTTCGGCCTGCGGGTCGGCAGAACTGTCCTTCAGCACTACATCCTCTGCCAGCGGCATCGTCTTTTCTCCCATCTCGTAATAGAGCGGGTAATCGTCAAAGGTCATCGTCCGGTAGGTGTCATCATCCTCCAGCTTCAGATCCAGCCCGCCGGGCTGCTCCATGCCGCCGTTGATGCTTACAAGATGGTGCTGGTCATTCCGCTCAATGCTTTTCACCTCGGTTGTCACACATTGATCCTGCGCCGCACCCTCTTCATGGAAGGTGATCTTGTCTCCAACGGCAAGGTTTTCAATCTCCTCTTTCTTATAAATGTCGTAGCCAAACACCTTTGCAGTCAATTTACCGTTCTGCACACCGGAGGTAATGGAGGCAGAAACAAATGTGGTGGTCTGCGTGTCATCAAGGTCATCCAGTGTCCATGTCTGCAGATTGATCGGTTCCGTAACGCCTTCTTCTGCCACATGGGACGAGGCCGGCACTGTACTGGATGCGGGGGTGCTGGCGGGGGTGCCGGAGCCGCCGCAGGCCGTCAATGCGATGCCCGCAGCCAGAACAGCCAGAATCTTATATTTCAGGTTCATAAAAATACCTTCTTTCTTGACGCGGTAGATTTATTCCGCTACAATAAAAACGAATCAAGAACCCATTCTATTGTAACTGATTTTAAGATAGAGAGGAATTTCCCGTGAAAATTTTAAAAGTAAAATGTCTTGCCCCCACCCGGCTGGACAACTACCTGATGCAGCAGTACCCGGCACTGAACCCGGGCCGCCTGAACAAGGCCCTGCGGGAGAACAAGATCAAGCTGAACGGCAAAAAGCAGCCGCTTTCCACCCGCGTGATGGCCGGTGATGAGATCAAGCTGTTCATTCTGGATGAAGTTCTGGATGCGGACCGCCGTGTGGACGGCCCGGCGTGGAAGAACGCCCGCGGCCCGGCACAGGTGGTCTACGACTGCCCGCAGATCGTCATTGTGAACAAGCCCGCCGGTCTTGCCGTGGATGGTCCGGAGGACGACACCCTGCTGAACCGCACCCTGCTCTACCTGAACCAGCAGGGCGAGTACAAGGAGAACGACCTGTACACCCCGGCGCTGTGCCACCGGCTGGACACCGGCACCAGCGGCCTTGTCATCGTTGCCAAGACCCCGGAGGCCGAAGAGCTGTTCCTTGCAGCCATCAAGAACCGCGAAGTGAAAAAGACCTACCTCTGCGTCACCTTCGGCCGTCCGATGCCGCCGGATGCCACTCTGGGCGGCTATCTGCTCAAGGACGCGGACCGCGGCATCGTGAAGATCGTGGAGGAAAAGCAGCCCGGTGCCAAGGAAGTGGAGACCCGGTACGAGACCATCGCCGTCTCCGGCCGTCTGGCCCTGCTGAAGGTGCAGCTGATCACCGGCCGCACCCATCAGATCCGCGCACACATGGCCAGCATCGGCTGTCCCATTCTGGGCGACAGCAAATACGGCAACAACACCGCCAACCGCGAGCTGAAACTCAAGTATCAGGCCCTGTGCGCATGGGAACTCACCATGCCCCGCTTCACCCAGCCGGATTTCGAGTTCCTCAGCGGCAAGACTTTCCGCGCACCAAAGCCCTGGTATTACAGTCAGGTACTGGACGGAACCCTGAAATAAGCTTTTTTACAACAAATTACAGCAAAAAAGAAATCCCGGAAGTGTATTCCGGGACTTCTTTTTTTTCGTTTATGATTTTACTGGAATAGACCGCCAAACCAGCCCAGAGTGGACTCAGTTGCATTTGCAAAGGCATCCTGAACTTCCTGAATGCTGTCCAGCAGCTTGGTGCCCTCGGTATCCTTCACCGACCAGTAAACGCCGCTGCTTGCCGAGCCATCCGAAACCGTGAAGTCACTGGTAAAGCAGAGGTTATCGCCCTGAGAATCGGTCACGACCACCATGTAGGTGTAATTGCCTGCGGGCAGTTCACCAAAGCGGATGGAGCTGTCCAGCGACTTGAAGGAGAAGATTGCCGTATTGGGTGCTGCCTGTGCAGTGAACACCGTCTGGTCGTTCTCGTCCAGCACTGCCACCTGCACATTGGTCAGGGTGGTGCCCAGCGCAGCATTTGCAGTGCCGGTCAGCGCCATGCCCTTGCCCGCACGGACATTGATGGGGTAGCTCATGCCTTCCAGACGCAGGCCGTCAGCCTCTGCAGCAATGAAGTTGTGATCCGATGCCACATACCAGTAGCAGGAGGACCTATTGACCGAAACGCTGGAGTTTTCCAGCGGGATGCGTCCGGAAGAGATGTTGCCTGCCGGATCGGAGCAATAGAAGTCGCCGTTGGTGTAGTCGGTGAGCAGCACTGCATGGGGCTGGCTGCGGTCATACAGCACGATGCCCTCCGGGTGCTGCGAAAGCAGGGTGATCAGGGTCTGCACTTTTTCCTGTTTGCGGGAGGGCAGTGTGCCGTAGCCCACCTGCATCTCCTTATATGTAAAGCTGTGGGAAAGCCCGTTGGACCATGCCGTGGAACGGACACTGTTCTCGGTCACAGTGGACCAGTCGGTCAGGCCGTCAAAATAGGCACGGCGGCGCAGCATCATGGCTGCGGATGCCAGTGTGCAGGTGCCGCCGCGGCTCTGCTTGAAGTAGAAGCCTGCGTCCACATTCAGATCAACTGCCAAGGCAGCCGGCAGGCAGGTGAGCATAAACACCAGTGTCAGCACAAGGCTCAGCAGTTTTTTACGGGACGGTGCAGCGGTATTCACGGGTAGGTTCTCCTTTCAGCTTCCATGGCTTGTTACGTTTACCACCATAAAGTATACCAACCTGTTACCCTTTTGTAAACGTTTGTGAAGCTTTTTTCTCAATATCAACACGTTTGGGCAGTTTTTGTTGGAGAGAATGCACAGTTTCCGGCAAGATATTCTACATTTTTTACAAAAATCCCGTCCTGACATTTTTCAAGCGCACCGCATTTTGCATTCTTTTTTCATTTTCTGACCACGCTGTGGGCAAACAAAAAAGCTCCACAGACGAACAAATTCGTCTGTGGAGCTTTTGGTCCGAGTGGCGAGAATCGAACTCACGGCCTCTTGAACCCCATTGTACTTCTCTCGAAAACACAATGTACAATCCGATACTGCCTAGACTCAGTATCGTTAAATTTCAAATGCATTATACCATTCTGTTTCATTGGATGTCAAGACGTTTCATTCCTTTTGTGGTCAAATTGTGGTCAAACGACCCCGACAAATGACCTTTCTCCCCCAGCTAAGTTACATCGCGCAATTTCGATTTTCACCAATCGAAGTTGCGCTTTTTGTTTGCACGAATTATCTATAAGGAGGATTTGTCAACCATGTCAATGAATCATCGTTGTTTTTTTATCCTTGACAGAATTGTATGACCCTTGACTACTTTTACGGACAGGCCGGAGAACTCTTTTCGTTCTTCCGCATTCCAAAGGCTCTTTTTCAGGAGCAGCAGTTTCAAGATCTGTCAACCGATGCAAAAACTCTGTACGGCATCCTGCTTGACCGTATGAGCCTTTCTGTTAAAAATGAATGGTTTGACAAAAAAGGTCGAGTGTTCATCATCTTCACGATTGAGGATGTCAAGAGGACTTTGCGTTGCGCAGACAACAAAGCGACCAGACTACTCCGGGAACTTGAAAAATTTGGTTTGATTGAACGAAAACGTCGAGGGCAAGGAAAGCCATGTTTGGTGTATGTGAAAAACTTTTCGGCAGAATCTTCAAAGGAGAGTGTCAAGAATCGTGATAATGACGATTCTTGTGGCTCTAAAATCGCTTGTCAAGACCCGGTAAAATCACGAGGTATTAAGAAGAAAGAGAATAAAACAGAGATGAATAATACGAATCTTATCCTTTCCGACGAATCGGAGAAGATGAAGAATCGCGAACTGCTCGAAGAATATTTTTCATGCTCTTTGGAGATGGACCTTCTTCTCCGGCTTTACCCGGATGATGAAGATACCATCTATCAGATCGTAGATTTGCTGGTGGACACCTGTGCCACCAACCGCAAACTGCTGCACATTGCCGGGGACGATAAGCCCGCCGAGGTGGTACGCAGCCGTTTTATGAAGCTGAATGCCGACCATATCCGCTTTGTGCTGAAGTGCCTTGCAGAGAACAGCAGCCCGATCCGAAACATGAAACAATACCTGCTCGCTTCTCTGTACAACGCACCCACCACGATGCAACTTTCCTACCAGAACCAAACCAACCACGACTTAGCGATGCGGAGGTGATGAAAATTTCAAAGAAAGCAACCACAATAGCCATCGTCAACCAGAAAGGCGGCACCGGCAAGACCACCACCTGTGAAAATCTGGGCATCGGGCTGGCGATGGAAGGCAAAAAAGTCCTGTTGGTGGACACTGACCCACAGGGCAGCCTGACCATTAGCATGGGCTGGCAGCAGCCGGACGAACTGCCCACCACCCTTTCTACCCTGATGGCAAAAGCTATGAACGACCAGCCCATTCCGCCCGGTGACGGCATCCTACACCATGCAGAGGGCGTTGACCTGATTCCTGCCAACATCGAACTGGCAGGGCTGGAAGTTGCCCTCGTGAACAGCATGAACCGGGAAAAGATGCTCAAACAGGTGTTGGAGGGGGCAAAGCGGGAGTATGATTATATCCTGCTGGACTGTATGCCCTCGCTGGGGATGCTCACCATCAACGCACTGGCGGCGGCAGACGCTGCCCTGATTCCGGTGCAGGCGCAGTACCTTTCCGCAAAGGGTCTGGAACAGCTTTTGCAGACTGTCCAAAAGGTCCGGCGGCAGATCAACCCGAAATTGAAAATCGAGGGCATCCTGCTGACTATGACCGACAGCCGCACCAACTACGGAAAGCAGATCAGCAACCTGATTCGGCAGGCATACGGAAAGCATCTGAAGGTTTTTGAGCAGACTATTCCACGGTCGGTCCGTGCGGCTGAAACCAGTGCGGCAGGCAAGAGCATTTTCCAGCATGACCCCAAAGGCAAGGTGGCAGAAGCCTATCAATCTCTTGCAAAGGAGGTGCTGGCGGATGCCGATCGACAGCGGAAACTTAGCTC
>OOCS01000972.1_pt1 | contig 14373 bp, 9 predicted proteins | sample 1671411 | NCBI WGS metagenome assembly OOCS01 (sample SAMN06348154, study PRJEB24527) | human gut metagenome | biome: human gut; feature: ankylosing spondylitis patient; material: feces | host: Homo sapiens | place: China | collected 2015-10 | reverse complement strand
AAATCCGGGGCCGCTGCCCTTTTTTGGAAGACGAGACTTGGAGCAAGTCAGGAATGGTGGTGATCAGAACTCGTAGTCAAAGACGGTCTTGTCGTAGGAGACTTCGTTCATGAAGGCGCGGACCTTCTGGTGCTCAGGGTGATCGATGTAGGTGTTCAGATCCTCCAGGGAATCGAAAACAGAGTCGATGCAGACGTGAAAGACATCGCCCTCGTTGACATTGTAGCCAACCGTGGCGGATTTGATTTGCGGTATGATGGTCTGCAGGTACTCGGTCTTTTTGCGGAACGCCTCCACCGTGGCGCGACGGTCGGAATCTGTACCATCTTTATTGATTTTCCAGAATACAATGTGCTTGATCATAAGAAAAAACTCCTTTTCTTTTTTGGAGCAATTTGTAGTACATCAGTGTGACGATTACTTGATACACTTTAATTTGTAGAACAAATCTATCTCCGAAAAGAGTATAGCTATATTAGGGTGTAAAGTCAACCACTCCGGCGGAGATTCGGCAAAATGTACAATTACACTGAAATATTATGCTACAAAACGCAGAATGCAAGGAAAATGCATAAAAACCAGTTGACAAAAACAAAGCGGATTGGTATAGTAAACTTGTAGAACAACTTCGGCAAACAAAAAGCTGTGCTACAAATTTACCGTTTGACGTAGAAGGGAGGCTGCACTACAATAAGAAGAAAACCCTTGGAGGTCTAAAATATGGCAGCAGCACTTGTAGAACAAACTTACGATGCGCTCATGCAAATGATCATGGACGGTAACTACAAGCCGGGTGACCGGCTCCCGTCGGAGATGATCCTTTGCAACAACTTGCAGGTCAGCCGCAACACACTGCGCGCGGCGCTGAACAAGCTGAATGTACTGGGGTTTACCGAGACTCGGCAAGGCGGCGGTACCTACATGCGGGCGGTGGACAGTTCGGTATACCTGAATTTCTTTGTCCCGGCAACGCTTACCTCCAGTATGGACTTGCTGGAGATCATGCAGTTCCGCAAAGGCATCGAGGTCGAGGCCGCACGTCTGGCAGCAGAGAATGCAACGGAGGAAGATATTGTCCTGCTGCGGGAACTGTTTGAACAGTGCACAGAGGGCAGAAAGAATATGCGCACCTTTGCCAGCCGCAACACAGACTTCCACTTCGAGATCGCCAAAACATCCCACAATGTACTGTACATCAAGATGATGGAGATCGTCTCCCGGATGATCCTGCCGGTCATGCAGGACTTCCTGGACGCACAGGGGGCTGACATTGACAGCACCTTCTATCATGGCATGGTATTACAGTGTGTGATCAACCACAAACCCGAAGAGGCCGCTTTCTTCATGAACCGCCATATGACCCTGATCATCGAACGTGTAGAAAAGTACGTACAGAAGAAAAAGCTGGAGAAAAACGGAGAAAATTGACTAAAAGAAAGGAAAAAACACCATGAAAAAGTTGATTAGCCTTGCACTGGCCGGCGGTATGGTCCTGAGCCTGGCCGCCTGCGGTTCCTCTGCTTCCACTGCTGCCTCTACGGCAACCGAGAGCACCTCCACTGCGGAGAGCACCGCCGAGAGCACTGCCTCCGAGGGCAAGCAGCTGAAGATCGCTTTCTTTATGTATGAGAACTCCAACACCTTTACCACCTACATCCGTAAAGGTCTTGAGAACTATGGCGCAGAGAACAACGTCGTTGTTGATTCCTTCGACGGCAAGAGCGACCAGTCCACCCAGACCGACGCCATCACCACCACGCTGGCCAAGGGCGGCTATGATATGATCGTCGTCAACCCCGTTGACTCCGGCGCAGGCGAGACCATCAACAACCTCTGCCGCCAGTATGACATCCCCGTCATCTACGCGGACCGCGCTCCCGACCTGGTCGGCGGCATCCTGGACGACTACGAGCAGGCTTACTACGTTGGCCTGGACTGGTCTGACCCCGGTGCTGTGCAGGCCCAGATGGTCTACGACGCTTGGACCGCTGATTCCTCCAAGCTGGATAAGAACGGCGACGGCGTGCTGCAGTACGTGCTGCTGCAGGGCAACGTTGCACAGCAGAACGCTATCTACCGCACCGCGGCCATCAACGAGTTATTTGAGGGCTGGACTGCTGACGGCACTATGAAGACCGAGCAGCTGGACATCCAGGACGGCAACTGGAGCTCTGACAAGGGCAAGGACGTCATGGACGCCTGGAACGTTAAGTTCGGTGATGAGATCGAAGCTGTCCTGTGCAACAACGATACCATGGCTATGGGCGCTATTGAGTCCCTGAAGACCGCCGGTGCGTTTGACGCCGGCAACGGTCCTATTGTGTACGGCATCAACGGTATCCCCGATGTTTGGGAAATGATCGAGGACGGCTACATGGCCGGCACCGTTCTGACCTCTCCCTATCGCGAGGCTAAGATCATCATTGACATGGCGAAGAACATTACCGACGGCAAGGATGCACTGGACGGCACCGACTACAAGTGGGGCGAGTTCGGCAAGGATGTCCGCGTTGATGACGTTGCTATCACCAAGGATACCCTCAAGACTGCTCAGGACGACTACGCAGCCTGTATGTAATGCCTGGAAACGACATTACAAGACCTGGTAACAGGTAAAGAATGATAAAGCGCAAAGTGGAGCGGCACCAGTGCTGGGCTGCTTTGCGCTCTTTTTGTACCCAAAAAACGGGGCACCCCCCCAATTCGGAATGAAAAAGACCCAAAAGGGAGCAGAAAAATGAGTACGACACAACAGGAACAGACCAGAGCAGCGGCTCCGCAGGAATACCTGTTGGAAATGCGCGGCATTACCAAAGCATTTGCCGGTGTGCAGGCGCTCAAAGGGGTGGATTTCTATGTACGCCCCGGCACAGTCCATGCACTGATGGGCGAGAACGGTGCCGGTAAGTCTACTCTGATGAAATGCTTGTTCGGCATTTACCACAAGGATGAGGGTACCATCAAGCTGCGCGGGCAGGAAGTCAACTTCCAGTCCCCGCATGAGGCATTACTCAACGGTATCTCGATGGTTCACCAGGAACTGGAACAGGTGCCCGGCCCCGGCGAGGTGCTTGTCAAAGTGCGTGCCAGCGGTCTGTGTGTATCGGATATCCATATCCAGGACGGCAAGGTCGGCACGGTACACCTGCCCTACACCCCCGGCCATGAAATGGCAGGCGTCATTGTGGCCGTGGGGAAGGGGGTAGACCCCGCCCGCATCGGCGAGCATATCTCCGCTGCCATTGATATCATCTGCGGCGAGTGCGAGTTCTGCCGCACCGGGCGCACAAACCTGTGCCGCAGCCTGGTCCGTATCGGCTTTGAGCGGGACGGCTCCCACGAGGAATACTGTGTCATCCCGGCAAAAAACGCTTTCACGGTGGCCCCCACGATCCCGTTTGAGGAGATCACCGGCATCCCGGATGCGGTGGGCTGTATGTACAATGGTCTGAAAAACCAGGCAAAACTGGGCATCGGCCAGACGCTGCTGATTCTGGGCGTCGGTGGTTTGGGCATGAACGCTATCCAGATCGCCAAGCTGATGGGCGCAACGGTTGGGCAAGGCAATGTCGCCATGGACGCTGCCCGCTGCGCCAAGCGTCTGGGTGCCGAGAATGTCTACATCGTCTACCGCCGCGGCATGGCCGAGCTGCCTGCCCGTAAGGAGGAGGTCGAGCACGCCGAGGAGGAGGGCATCGTCTTTAAGACGCTGACGAACCCGACGGAAGTGCTGGGCGACGAGAACGGCTGGGTCAAGGGTATGACCTGCGTGGAGATGGAACTGGGTGAGCCGGATGCGTCCGGACGCCGCCGCCCCATCGTCAAGGAGGGCAGCGAGTTCGTTCTGAACGTTGATACGATGATCATGGCATTGGGCACCAGCCCCAACCCGCTGATCCGCTCCACCACGCCGGGTCTGGACGCCGACAAGCACGGCTGCCTGATCACGAACGGCCCCGACGGCCTGACGAGCCGCCCGATGGTCTACGCCGGCGGCGATGCCGTTACCGGTGCTGCCACGGTCATTCTGGCCATGGGTGCCGGTAAAGAGGCTGCCCGCGCGATTGACGCGGCCATCAAGGCGAAGGAACAGTAACAACAAAAACTTCCCCTGCACTTTCACACAAGCGGCAGGGGAAGTTTTTTCATGGAGAAAAGCGATGAAACAAAATCCTATACCAGGAAAAGCCGCCCTAAAAATCGTGGTTGGGTCTATTATGGCGGCCTATGGCCTTACATTGGCGGTATACGCAGGCTTTGGTGGCGCAACGCTGGCAATTTTCTGGCGATGAATGGCAAATATGACAAGACTTACTATTTGCGGTGCATCGTTTGCCGTAGCGGTGGTTATGCTTGTATTCGTGTTTTTCTATGACCGCCGCCAAATCCACATCGGCACAGTGATTTATCAGCTATTTTACAGCGGTTTTGTGGAGATTTTCAGCTGGATGCATGTATACAGCGAGAGTCGGATATTCAATTTTATCATTATGTGCGCAGGGATTGTGGTGTTTTCGTTTGGAACAGGGCTTTACGATTCTGCAAATCTGGGGTGCGGTTCCTATGAAGCCCTGACATTCGCGCTGGCAGAAAAGAACGATTGGCCGGTAAAATACGTCCGCATGGTGCTGGATATGCTTATGGTGGTGCTTGGTGTGCTTTGTGGTGGGTGCTTTGGTGCATGCACGATTGTTACCATCATAATGGCAGGCCCGATTATCCAATGGACAGTACAAAAGTTTTAAAAGGTAAAATATTTACGTCATATCCAAACTCTTTCCCATAAAATGGTGTAGTAATGGTGTAGTACCCGGTACCTTGCCAAAAACAACTGGTAAAATCCAACGCACCCACGCCGGATTGTGCAAAATATCCAGCAATTTATTGCAGTGTGAAACAAAATAGGGTATAATGTACAAGAATCGAAAAGCGGTGGGAGGCGGAACGATGCGCAAAACGGAAAGCCAGAAGATAGCCCTCTGCGGTATGCTGGGGGCGCTTTCGGTGGTGCTTTTGCTGCTGGGCAGTGCACTGCAGATCGGCACCTATGCCGCGCCGATGCTGGCGGCGTTCCTGCTCATCCCGGTGCTGGAGGAATACGGCACGCGCTACGCGCTGACCCTCTACGTCTGCGTGGCAATTCTGGCCGTGCTCTTTGTGCCGGAGACCGAACTGGCGCTGTTTTACGTGCTGGTCATGGGGTATTACCCCGTGCTGCGCGTCAAGCTGAACGGCGTAAAAAGCACGCTCCTGCGCTGGGTGCTGAAATTCGCGGTGTTCAACGCGGGCACGGTGCTGGTGTATCTTTTGCTGTTTGCGCTGCTCGGGCCCGCCGTGCTGGACGAGCTGCTGGCCGACGGCGTCGGGATGCTGGCAGCACTGCTGGCCGCGGGCAACCTGTCGTTCTGGCTGTGTGACCGCGCACTGGCGGCACTGACGCGGTATTACCACGTCATACTCAAGCCAAAACTGAAAAAGAAGTTTTAATTCGGGGAGGAAAACAATATGTGGTACGATGAGGCAGTAGTTTATCAGATCTACCCGCTGGGGCTTTGCGGCGCACCGCTGCAAAATGACGGTGACCAGGCGCAGGCGGGCGAGCACCGCATTCTGCGGGTGCTGGACTGGGTGGAGCACATCAAGCGCCTGGGCGCGACCTGCGTGCTGTTCAACCCACTGTTCGAGAGCGACGCCCACGGCTATGACACCCGCGACTACAATAAGGTGGACTGCCGCCTGGGCACAAACGACGACCTCAGGCAGGTCTGCGCGGCGCTGCACGCGGCGGGCATAAAAATCCTGTTTGACGGCGTGTTCAACCATGTGGGCCGTGGCTTCTGGGCGTTCAAGGACGTGCAGGAGAAGCGCTGGGACAGCCCGTACAAGGACTGGTTCCACATCAGCTTTGACGGCAACACCAACTACAACGACGGCTTCTGGTATGAAGCGTGGGAGGGCTGCAACGAGCTGGTCAAGCTGAATCTGCAGAACCCGGCGGTGAAAAACTACCTGTTTGACGTTGTGCGCGGCTGGGTGCGGGACTACGACATCGACGGCCTGCGTTTGGATGTTGCCTACTGCCTCGACCTCGGCTTTCTGGCCGAGCTGCGCGGGCTGGCCGACAGCATCAAGCCGGAGTTCGCACTGGTGGGTGAGACGCTGCACGGCGACTACAACCGCTGGATGAACGACCACGCCTGCCACAGCGTAACGAACTACGAGTGCTACAAGGGCCTGTATTCGAGCTTCAACACGGGCAACATGCACGAGATCAGCTACAGCCTGAACCGCCAGTTCGGCTCCGAGCAGTGGTGCCTGTACACGGGCAAGCACCTGCTGAGCTTTGTGGATAACCACGATGTAACGCGCATTGCGACGATTTTGACTGACAAGGGCTGCCTACGCCCTATCTACGGTCTGCTGTTCGGTATGCCCGGTGTGCCGTCGGTCTACTACGGCAGTGAATGGGGCATGGAGGGCGACAAGCGCAACGGCGACCCGACGCTGCGCCCGGCGGTGGAGAAGCCCGAGGAGAACGACCTGACCGCCTGGATCGCGGCGCTGGCCCACGCCCACACGGGCAGCAAGGCGCTGTGCCGGGGCAGCTACCGCAATGTGCTGGTCCAGCCTAAGCAGTTGATTTTTGAGCGCTACGCCGACGGTGAGCGGGTGCTGGTGGCCATCAACGCGGACGGCAATCCGTTTGACGCCCACTTTGACGCGGGCTGCGGCCGCGCGGTGGACCTCATCACAGGCGCAGACCACGACTTCGGCGGCGGCAGCACGCTGGAACCGTACAGCTGCCACTTCTGGAAGTGTGAGCGGTAATACGATATAAAAAGGCACCTGTCCGTGTGGGCAGGTGCCTTTTTGTGCTATGCTGTATGTTGTAGGGGGCGGCGTCCTCGACGCCCCGCAGGGCAGTATGTAGGGCGGCCTGCCCTCAGGCCGCCGCAGCGGGGTGAGAGTGCCCCGCCCTACAATGTATGGGTTAAAGGGGCAGCCTCTCTAAAGCCTGCGGGCCGGGCATGCCCGGCCCCTACGGGGCGGCCCATGTATGGGTTAAGGTTTTAAAGTTTCTTTGCCTACTTTCTTTTCAAAGAAAGTAGGTCACAGGTTCGTATACCCCATCAGCTTTTCATCCACGACGGCAGCGGTGTCGCGGCCCTCGCGCAGCGCCCAGACGACGAGGCTCTGGCCGCGGCGCATATCGCCGCAGGCAAACACCTTCGGGTCGGCGGTGGCGTACTTCACATCGGCCACGGTGCCGCGCTTCGTGCGCTCGACGCCGAACGCATCGGCCACATAGGGCTCGCAGCCCGTAAAGCCTGCCGCGATCAGCACAAGGTCGCAGTCAACGGTGAACTCCTCGCCGGTGGGCACCATCTGGCGGCGTCCGTCCACGACCTCGCTTTTCAGCTTGGAGATCAGCGCGCCGCAGACCTGCCCGGCCTCGTTCTTGTAGAACTCCTTGACCGTCGTCTGGTAGACGCGGGGGTCAAAGCCGAATTTGGCAATGGCCTCCTGCTGGCCGTAGTCGGTTTTCAGCACGCGGGGCCACTCGGGCCAGTCGTTGCCGGGGGCGCGGGCCGCGGGCGGGCAGGGCATCATTTCCAGCTGCATGACGCTCTCGCAGCCCTGGCGGATGGCCGTGCCGACGCAGTCGTTGCCGGTGTCGCCGCCGCCGATGACCAGCACGCGCTTGCCCGCGGCGGAAACCGCCTTGCCGTCCGCAAAGTTGGAATCCAGCAGACTGCGGGTCACGCTGGTCAGGTAATCCACCGCAAAGAAGATGCCCTGCGCGTCGCGGCCCGGGGCCTGGATGTCGCGGGCCTGCTTCGCGCCGCAGCACAGCACCACGGCGTCATAGCGGGCCTTCAGCTCCTCGGCGCTGACCGTATTGCCGACGTCGGCGTTAAAAACAAACTCAATGCCCTCGTCCTGCAAAATCTTCACGCGGCGGTCAATGACCCACTTTTCCAGCTTCATGTTGGGGATACCGTACATCAGCAGGCCGCCCGCGCGGTCCTCGCGCTCATAGATGGTCACGCGATGGCCGCGCTTGTTGAGCAGGTCGGCCACGGACAGGCCCGCGGGACCTGCGCCGATGACCGCCACGGTCTTGCCCGTGCGGGCCGGGGGCGGCACGGCATGAATGGCGCCGCTCTCGTAACCGTATTCCACGATGGCACGCTCGTTTTCCTTGACCGTGACCGGGTCACCCGTGACGTTGCCGCAGGTGCAGGCCGCCTCGCACAGGGCGGGGCAGACCCGGCTCGTGAACTCCGGGTATCGGTTCGTGGCGATCAGTCGGTGCACGGCCAGATCCCACTTGCCCTGATAGACCAGGTCGTTCCACTCGGGGATCAGGTTGTTCAGCGGGCAGCCACTGAACATACCGCCCAGCTGAACGCCGCTCTGGCAGAAGGGGACGCCGCAGTCCATGCAGCGTGCGCCCTGGGCCTGCTGCTCGTCGGTGTGCAGCGGGACGTGAAACTCGTTAAAATTCCGGATGCGCTCCTCGGGCGGCAGCTCTAAACTGGTCTGCCGCGTAATTTCCATAAATCCTGTCGGTTTGCCCATGGTACTCTGCCTCCCTTACTTTGTGCTTTTCATGGCGTAGAACGCCTCGATCTGGGCCTGCTCGCTGTCCTCGCCCTTTTCCTCCATCTGGGCGATCAGGCGCAGCATCTTGTCGTAGTCGTGGGGCAGGACCTTCTTGAACTTGGGCAGATACTCGCCGAAGTTGTCAAGGATTTCCTTGCCGCGCGGCGACCCGGTCAGCTCCACATGCTCACGGATCAGGTCTTTCAACAGCGATACATCGTACTTGTGCTCCACAGGCTCCAGGCTGACCATGTCCTTGTTGACGCGCTGGTAGAAGTCCCAGTCCTCGTCCAGCACGTAGGCGATGCCGCCGCTCATGCCGGCTGCAAAGTTCTTGCCGGTCTTGCCAAGCACGACCACCGTGCCGCCGGTCATGTACTCGCAGCCATGGTCGCCCACGCCCTCCACAACGGCAGTTGCGCCGGAGTTGCGCACGCAGAAGCGCTCACCGGCCACGCCGTTGATGAACGCCGTGCCGCCCGTAGCACCGTACAGTGCCACGTTGCCGATGACGATGTTCTCGCTGCGGTCAAAGGCGGCGTCCTTCGGCGGGTAGACGACGAGCTTGCCGCCGGACAGACCCTTGCCGATGTAGTCATTCGCGTCGCCGACCAGCTCGAGCGTCAGGCCCTTGGGGATGAACGCGCCGAAGCTCTGGCCGCCGTAGCCGTGGCAGACGACATGGAACGTGTCGTCTGGCAGCGTGTTGCCGAACCTGGCGGTGATCTCGCTGCCAATGATCGTGCCGAACGCGCGGTCCGTGTTGCCGACGTCCAGCGTGACGGTGCTGGGCTTCGGCTCGGCGGAGTCGAAGCTCTTTTTGAACTTCTTCATCAGGATGCGCATATCGGGGGTCTTTTCCAGCTGGAAGTTGTAAACATCCTTCGCGTTGAAGTGTACGTTGGAGTTCTCGACCAGCGGGTTCTGCAAAAGCGCGGTCAGGTCCATCTCACCGGCGCGGGAGCCTGCGGGCGCGGCTTTGACCTTGAGCAGGTCGGTGCGGCCCACCAGCTCATCGACGGTTCGCACGCCGAGCTTTGCCATGTACTCGCGCAGGTCCTCGGCCATGAAGCGCATAAAGTTCATGATGTACTCGGGCTTGCCCTTGAACCGCTTGCGCAGCTCGGGGTTCTGGGTGCAGATGCCCATGGGGCAGGTGTCAAGGTTGCAGACGCGCATCATGACGCAGCCCATGGCCACCAGCGGGCCGGTGCCGAAGCCGAATTCCTCGGCACCCAGCAGGGCGGCAATGGCAACGTCGCGGCCACTCATCAGCTTGCTGTCCGCCTCGATGCGGACGCGGCTGCGCAGACCGTTCATGATCAGGCACTGGTGCGCCTCGGCAATGCCCAGCTCCCACGGCAGACCTGCGTTGTGGATGGAGTTGCGGGGGGCTGCGCCCGTGCCGCCGTCAAAGCCGGAAATCAGGATGACCTCCGCACCGGCCTTGGCAACGCCCGCGGCAATCGTGCCGACACCGGCCTCGCTGACGAGCTTGACGTTGATGGCTGCCTTGCGGTTGGAGCACTTCAAATCATAGATCAGCTGCGCCAGGTCCTCAATCGAGTAAATATCGTGGTGGGGCGGGGGAGAGATCAGGCCGACGCCGGTGGTCGAGTTGCGGGTCTTGGCGACCCACGGGTAGACCTTGCCGCCGGGCAGCTGGCCGCCCTCGCCGGGCTTCGCGCCCTGCGCCATCTTGATCTGGATCTCACTGGCGGAGACCAGATACTTGCTTGTCACGCCGAAGCGGGCGGATGCCACCTGCTTGATGGCGGAGTTGCGCTCGGTGCCGTAGCGGTCCTCGGCCTCGCCGCCCTCGCCGGTGTTGGACTTGCCGCCCAGACGGTTCATGGCGATAGCCATGCACTCGTGGGCCTCCTCGGACAGTGCGCCGTAGCTCATGGCCGCGGTCTTGAAGCGCTTGACGATGGAGTCAACGCTCTCGACCTCGTCGAGGGACACGCCCTGCTCGGGATAATTGAAGTCCAGCAGGCTGCGCAGGTGCATCGCGTCGCCGTTCTCATTGGCAGCGGCGGCGGTGTACTGCTTGAAGGTATCGTAATTGCCGGTCCAGCAGGCCTGCTGCAAAAGGTGGATGGTCTGCGGGTTGTAGAGGTGCTGCTCGGCAGCGGGACCGCCGCGGAATTTGTGCGCACCCAGGCTCGGCAGCTCGCGGTTGATATCCAGACCCAGCGGGTCGAATGCTTCCTGATGGCGGGCTTCCAGATCATTCTGGATGTCCTGGATCGTGATGCCGCCCACGCGGGAGACGGTGTTCGTAAAGTATTTGTCGATGACCTCTTTCGAGATGCCCAGCGCCTCAAAGATCTGGCTGCCCGCGTAGGACTGGATCGTGGAAATGCCCATCTTGGACGCGATTTTGACAATGCCCGCCAGCACGGCCTTGTTGTAGTCGCTGACAGCGGCGTAGTAGTCCTTGTCGAGAAGGCCGTCGGAAATCAACTCACCGATAGTCTCCTGCGCCAGATACGGGTTGATGGCAGCTGCGCCGTAGCCCAGCAGCGTGGCGAAGTCGTGTACCAGGCGCGGCTCGCCGCTTTCCAGAATCAGCGCCATGGCGGTGCGCTTGCGGGTGCGGACCAGATACTTGCTGACCGCGCCCACAGCCAGCAGGCTGGGGATGGCGACGTGGTACTCGTCAATGTCACGGTCCGACAAAATCAGGATGTTCGCGCCGTCGCGGTAGGCGCGGTCCACATCGACAAACAGGCGCTCAATAGCCTTTTCCAGGTCGGTGTTCTTGTAGTAGCAGATGGACAGCGTCACGACCTTGAAGCCGGGCACGTCCATGGCCTTGATCTTGAGCAGGTCGGTCTCGGTCAGGATCGGATTCTCGATTTTCAGGACCTTGCAGTTGTCGGCGTCCTCCTCCAGAAGATTGCCCTGCGCACCGACGTAGACGGTGGTCGAGGTGACGATCTTCTCGCGCAGCGCGTCGATGGGCGGGTTCGTGACCTGCGCAAACATCTGCTTGAAATACTCGCTCAGATTCGGGCGGGTGTGGCTCAAAACGGCCAGCGGGGTATCGCTGCCCATGGCCCCGGCGGGCTCGCCGCCGTTCTTGGCCATCGGCAGAATGATCGTGGAGACGTCCTCATACCGGTAGCCGAAAGCCTTCTGCAGCTGGACAAGCGTATCCTTCGTGTAGCTGGGCACCTTCTTGTTGGGCACCTTCAGGCTGGACAGCGGGACGAGGTTGCGGTCAAGCCACTCGCCGTAGGGCTGGCGGCTGGCGTAGTCGGCCTTCAGCTTTTCGTCGTCCACCAGCTCGCCCCTGACGGTATCCACCAGCAGCATCTTGCCGGGGCGCAGACGGTCCTTGCGCACGACCTCGTCGGCGGGAATGTCGAGCACGCCGACCTCGCTGGAAAGGATCAGGCGGCCATCCTTCGTGATGTAGTAACGGCTCGGGCGCAGACCGTTGCGGTCCAGCACTGCGCCCATCACGTCGCCGTCGCTGAACAGGATGCTGGCGGGGCCGTCCCACGGCTCCAGCATCGTGGCATAGTACTGGTAGAAGTCGCGCTTCTTCGGGTCCATCGACTTGTTGTTGTCCCACGGCTCGGGGATCGTGACCATGACGGCCAGCGGCAGATCCATGCCGTTCATGACCATGAATTCCAGCGTGTTATCCAGCTGGGCAGAGTCGGAGCCGCCCTGGTTGACGATGGGCAGAACCTTCGTCATATCGTCCTTTAAATAGTTGGAACCAATGGTTTCCTCGCGGGCAAGCATCGTGTCCACGTTGCCGCGGATCGTGTTGATCTCGCCGTTGTGCAGGATGAAGCGGTTGGGGTGGGCGCGGTTCCAGCTCGGGGATGTGTTCGTCGAGAAGCGGCTGTGCACCATGCCGATGGCGGATTCATAGTCGGCGTCCTGCAGATCGGGATAGAACAGGCGCAGCTCCTTGACGAGGAACATACCTTTATAGACAATGGTGCGGCTGGACAGGCTGCAAACGTAGGTGTCGGGGCTGGACTGCTCAAACACGCGGCGCGCCACATAGAGGCGGCGGTCAAAGGCGATGCCGGCCTCGACGCGCTGCGGCTTGCCCACAAAGCCCTGCCAGATGCTGGGCATGCAGGCAATGGCCTTGTGGCCGAGCACCTCGGGGCGGGTGGGAACCTCGCGCCAGCCTAAGAAGGGCAGACCCTCCTTTTTGCAGACGATCTCAAACAGCTTCTTGGCCTGGTTGCGCTTGAGCTCATCCTGCGGGAAAAAGAACATGCCAATGCCATATTCCCGTTCTGCGCCCAGGGTCAGCCCCTGCTCGGCGGCGGCCTTCTGGAAGAATTTGTCGCTGATCTGCGTCAGAATGCCGACGCCGTCGCCGGTCTTGCCCTCGGCGTCCTTGCCCGCGCGGTGCTCCAGATGCTCGACGATCTGCAGCGCGTCGTCAATGGTTTTGTGGCTCTTGCGCCCCTTGATGTCCACCACAGCGCCGATGCCGCAGTTGTCATGCTCAAACCGGGGGCTGTACAGCCCGGCGGGGGTCTTGCGCTCGGTAAAGTTTTCCATACCTCGTTTGCTCCTTTCCCGATCCCGTTAAACCGCGCAGCGTCGCACATTTGCCGCGCGGGCGGGATAAACAAAAAAGACGCTCCCAACAGGGCACACAGGCCCCTTGTGGGAACGTCTTTGTTCTTGTCTGCATCATACCATAGATGCCGCCGCTTTACAATCCCGAAGCAGAAGATTTTACGGAAATTAAGCGAAAAAAGTTTAGAAATTTGGTTTAGCAAGCATAAACTTAATAAAATTAAGCTGCGTGGACTTTCTGCCGCTTTGTAGGGGCGGCATATATGCCACCCGCGGCCTAACGGCATCTCCCTTTTTCGGTTTGCATTGCAGGGAGGGGTCTTGACCCCTCCGCGGCGGCCTGTGGGCAGGCCGCCCTACAATCCCCGGAAAGCGTGTGCCGCCATGCGGGGCGTCGGGGACGCCGCCCCCTACAAAGTACGCTGCGAACGTTCCGCCGCCCGCGGCCTAACGGCATCCCCCTTTTTCGGTTTGCATTGCAGGGAGGGGGCTTGACCCCTCCGCGGCGGCCAGAGGGCTGGCCGCCCTACAATCCCCGGAAAGCGTGTGCCGCCATGCGGGGCGTCGGGGACGCCGCCCCCTACAAAGTACGCTGCGAACGTTCCGCCGCCCGCGGCCTAACGGCATCCCCCTTTTTCGGTTTGCATTGCAGGGAGGGGGCTTGACCCCTCCGCGGCGGCCAGAGGGCTGGCCGCCCTACAATCCCCGGAAAGCGTGTGCCGCCATGCGGGGCGTCGGGGACGCCGCCCCCTACAAAGTACGCTGCGAACGTTCCGCCGCCCGCGGCCTAACGGCATCCCCCTTTTTCGGTTTGCATTGCAGGGAGGGGGCTTGACCCCTCCGCGGCGGCCAGAGGGCTGGCCGCCCTACAATCCCCGGAAAGCGTGTGCCGCCATGCGGGGCGTCGGGGACGCCGCCCCTTACAAGGTGCGCCGCGCTGTAGGGGCCGGGCATGCCCGGCCCGCGGCCTCCCGGAACCGCCCGTTTACGGTTGACCCGCAGGGGAGGGATTCATCCCTCCCGCGTCGTGTGCCGTTGCCGCCCAAACAAAAACCGCGCAAGGCTCCTCGCCCTGCGCGGTCATTTTGCATACTAAGGCAACACCGCACAATTCCCGCCTTGAGGCTTAAGCACCGCTCCGGCGGCTGCGGCACGGCATCTGCGTTGCCAAAATGCTCGATAATACACAAAGTATTATCTGCG
>OOCS01000961.1_pt1 | contig 14563 bp, 13 predicted proteins | sample 1671411 | NCBI WGS metagenome assembly OOCS01 (sample SAMN06348154, study PRJEB24527) | human gut metagenome | biome: human gut; feature: ankylosing spondylitis patient; material: feces | host: Homo sapiens | place: China | collected 2015-10 | reverse complement strand
CACAATCCATCCGCTCTGACCACGAATTTATCATACACTCGCAGGGAGTTGAGTTGCCGGATTTCACCGTCTCGACCTGGAATCTGGTCATCATTTTATCTGTATCACATATGCCCTAGTTTCCATTAGATTTGAACTATCCGGAAATTCCGAATAGTTCATTTAAACTAATTTGCGAATTGGGTAAATACTGTTTTTCCAATTTCGTCCTGTGAATAACCACTACCAGCAGTTACCCCAAATTATCGGATAACCAAACCCTCTTGTAATGATGAGTTATTCGAATTTTTCGAATGACTAAATTCTGTTACAGAGACCGCTATAAACAAACCTTTCCTTATTTTCTTTGTTTTCATGCCGTATCTCTTTCACATCCATTCTACTGCCGTAAGAAGTGATACTTACCTTTTCCGTGTCCGTACACCGGCTCAATGATTCCATGTTCCACCATTTCCTTCAGAAGATCAGAAGCTCTGGATGCTTTAATATCAATCGCCTTCATTACATCTGACCGTCCAAAGATCATCTGCCCCGGAAATGTCTCACGCAACTTCAAAATATGGCTTACTGTTTTCGGTTGAAAAACAGCTTCAATGTCCGCTTTGAAATCGTCAATGTCCGGTTTTGCAGTTTCAATGTCCGGTTTTTCTGCTTTCTTAAAGGTGCGGCTGATATGCAATGTCCGGTTATGAAGCGGGTGATTCTCATTCAGCAGAAGATTGCGTAGGAATACCTCAAGGAACTCTGTCGTTTCGTGAATGCCGTTTTTCAGGTCATTATAATTCGCCCTGACCAGTGAATTACGAAAATACCATGCATTCTCGGCAAAAATATCGTTTGTCACATCAAAGCCCAATGTGCGCAGATACTTGATGAAGAATACCGCCGTCGTTCTTGTGTTGCCCTCTCCAAAAACATGGATCTGCCACAGTCTGGAAATAAAAAACGCGAGATGCCGGATGATCTCTGTCATCGAAAGACTCTTATAAGAGAACTTCTTCTCCTCTGAGAAATCATACTCCAATGTCGCCCGAAGCTCAGTGGCACTTCCATAAAGTACAGTTGCTCCGTTCAGCACCCATTCCTTCTTCGTGATGTTATAATCTCGAAGGCATCCGGCGTGGGAATAGATACCGGTAAACAGCTTTCTATGAATGGAAAGATACTCATTCGGTGTAAAGCTGAAAGCCCTCTCAGAAAGAAGTGTAGCAATCCGCGCCGAAACCTTGTCGGCCTCCTCGGTGCGGTCTGACGCATCACGGGTAGGATTTTCCTCGTAGTAGGTCTGCAAAAGCGCGTTAGCCTCTTCAAAGGAAATCTCACCCTCGATATTTCGGACAGCTGTATGCACCAAATATTCTGATGTCTTCAATCCGTCAACCGCCTGCAGGCCAATGGCCGTATGCCATGCATAGCCTTTGTCCCGCTTTGCAGGCTCGGATTCTTTGATATATTCCTTAAATGGATCTTTGTTCACTTCATATCACCTCGCTGTTATTTTTTAACCTTGCCTTTCAGTTTTCGGTGTAAGAACAATATCCTGTCTTGGAAGTTTGTCCTTTGCCTCTTTGCAAACAAACCACTCTGATGGCTTATACACGGCCACAATCAATGAATTATAAACACCGAAAACATACTCAATTGTCTTTACTCTTTCTTTTGAGGCTCTCCAGACACCTCGAACAGCATCATATAAGACCTTTTGTAAGCGTCCACGTTTTAGAAGTAAGCTCTTCGAAATAATCATCTCTATAAGTAGTCAGGCCTACAACTGGCCAATCTTCTTTCGTAATATGAATATCGCCATTAACAACTTCAAATTTATTTTTACTACGTCTTGGCATTGTAAATTGCTCCTCTCATTGCATCACTTCATTTTTTTAACACGTCCAACGATGACAGCCTTGCGTCTTATCTTTTTTCTTGCGTCTTATCTTTTTTCTTGGCTCTTCTCACTTCTTCTCTTAAAATCGCGTACTCAATTAGTTTATACGCAAACTCTGACGTCTCTTTATCATCAAGATAAAGCAGCCTGTCAGTGTGCAGCATACCGAGATTAATAGCTGCGTTTGAAACAGTAAGGCAATCCCCGTATTTCTTAACCTTGTCAATGACATCAGCGCTTTTATAGCTTCCTATTTGCCCATTATGAGTGAATTCCATAAGACCGCTGCCCGGATGAACTTTAGCATATCTATCGACATTGTATTGCAGTGAATTGTGGCTTGTCTTGAATCTATCGATTGAAACTACCAATGAAGTGTAGCTGCCTCTATTTTCATCCCGGAAATTTGAATCAGTTCCAAATATACATATCGACACAATTTGTGTTTCGCCGAACCTATCATTCACAAGAAACGAACGATAAAAGCCAAAATAATGACCTCCTCCTGCATTACCATAATCCATGAAGCGCTGGCCAAAATCTTCTAACATTTCAAATGTCTTAAACTTTTTAGGAGGGAGTCTATGGTCTATATCTAATAATGCCTGATAAAAATTAACCGCAAAGCATCTTACTTCCGGAGATGAATCTGAACCAAAGACCCATGTTCCTTGCTCGTTATAATCCATAAGAACCTTCTGGTCTTTTAGTTCTTCCATACTTAGCCTTGTCAACTTTTCCGTCTTGAAATCCGGAATGACATAATCGTCACTAAGCATCTTCTTGTATGGCAAAATCCCATCAAGAAGAGCATAGGAATTGCTTTCATCTTGATAGACAAACATCTTCATTTCGATGCCGTTAGTGATTACTATATATTTTCCACCTAAAGCATCACAATATCTTATGGCTTGCTCTACTACATTATCAGTCAGTAAAACATCTTCTTTTTTACATTCAATGATGGTAACCGGGTAGATACAGTCATTTTCTAAATCGTAAGCATGAACGATTATATCTGCTCTTCCAGCAACACCCTTTACATAGTATGACATAGGTACTTCCAAAGATATCATCTCGTTTGGAACACCGCATTCGTTTTCGAAGTATGCTGCTACTCTCTGTCGGACGGTCTCTTCAGGCGTAATCTCTATTAACTTTTTTCTGTATGTATCATAATAACATTCCTTACCTTCACGCTTATAGATAGCCGGTAATGGGATTGCCTTTAGCTCTTTTTCTACTATCAAAAACCGTCCCTCCTCTGTCATCCATTCCACAGCCTGCAAACTCCCAAAATGATCGAGTTGCCTGATTGGTTGTCAGCCCTTTCCGTTTTCCAAAATTCATTCCAAAATCTGTGACATCTAATCCACTGTCTCAAATCGTGACATCTAATCCGAGGTCACAACCTGACACAGATTTTGCAGTGGATATGTTTCCATATAAGAAAACCGGGGCTTTTCAGATGTCGGGGCTTACATCCCAACTTCCGAAAAAGCCCGGAAATACGCCGCTTTCTGGCACTTATTTATCTTTCCTTGACATCAATACTACGCACTCCACATGCGGTGAAACTTTACTTCACATTAACATTCGCGCACAACTTATGACTTTTATATTTTTTTGCACCCCTATATGTAAATCACAAAAAGTTGCACCATTCCGACGTACAAAATAATTACATTATTATATCTTGAGCACGCAAAATCTTAATACAATTATTAGATGCATATTCCTCAACTCTTTTTCTAAAATCTATATTTCTATCTATATTTCTTCCCATAATTACCGCTTTAGGCTTTATAGCAAAATCAAAGCATTGTCCTTTTTCATTATCTTTTAATGAAGCATTGTCGTAAAATAGTCGCCACTCAGCTTCACTACTATAAGGCACTTTATCCTTTGTTAAACATGATAAAAGAAATTTCAGATGCTCTGGTTCTGGATCGTCACCATTATTATATTCATGGGATGTAAACTTAATATCGTATTGATTCTTTCTATTATCAACATACCTTACCGGATAAAATTTCAAATTCTTAGGTAAATTTATAAAAATCTCTCTTAAATTATACACTAAACATATACCTTCTGAATTCTTGGCATACTCATCCCACATTTTTTCACTGTATTGTTCACTAAAACATGAAACTAAGGCTTGATCTCGTATTTTCTTTTTTAATTCTATAAATTCCGGTCTAATCTCTATGGCCTCCATAACAGAGTCATAAAAATCTTTATTTACTAAACTTGCAATCTTTTTATATTTATCAGGCTTCATTTCAACCATAAAATATCTACATAAGTCTTCTATGTCAAAAAGTATCTCACAATCGCCATTATCTTCATAAATTGATGGTCTACATAAGAATATTCTTTTTGATTCTAATGTATCAATTTCATACGTCTTGGGTGGTCTAAATCTAAACAACACACCATCATTCGCATGGATATCTATTATTTCCGTAACATATCTAAAAGCCTTATCTCCATCTCTTTCTACAAATCCTGCAACAACTGCCTGTTCGCGTCTTCGTAATTCTCCTCTTGTCAAATTATAGCCCCCTTCACCTTGCTAAAGCAATTCTATTTTTTATTCAAATACCACGTAATAATCTTTTGAAAAATCATTAAAAGACTCACTAATTTCTGATTCAAGTTCCTTCCAGCTATCCTCTAGCTTGCCGCTAACATATGCCTCTCTTGCAAAAGGCTTTTCAACAATGGCCCACTTAAGCTGCTTATATGAATATTTCGCAAAAGCAATCCATTGAGTATAATTTATTGCCAATGGATCCTTAGTAAAATATACTTTTCCAGCGTTTATTGCTGTTGCACCGGAATGTGCTATTCCCCCTTTTAACTCTCCGAGCATTAATGCTTTTTCCGGCTTCTTTACGATTTTTCCTTTATCGTATTCCGCCATATCGCATTCAAACAAGCAAATATCTACATTCTTTTTTACAGTTGGTACATTCAAGTTAAATCCTAGTACTCTATCTCCTTTAGAATTTTTCCAATGTAACGCTTTCATATTTTTCTCAATCTCTGTATCATCGCAACTTTTATGCGCCCATGGGAATGATCCCTGAATATTTGCCATCCAGTCGTATTCAATTCCCTGAACATTCATATTTGAAAGTATAGCACGAATCAAGCGCTCCTCTCCTAAAGCTCCGATTCGATTACGCATGGTTCCTCCAACGGCATCCCCTTTGATGAGAAGATATCTGTATATAGTTTCATCAATGTAATCTGAACCCGACGGTTTAAGAAAATTTTCTATTAGCTCTTTAATCGCCGCAGTCTGATCTCCCTCATCCAAATATTTCATTGACTTTTCTGATAACCCCGATGCCGTCAGTACAAAAGGTCTAATTTCTGGCATATCCAGGAATTCATCCGGCCCTTTTGTATTTGCTACCATTGCCTTAAATGCCAGTGCATTCTTCACATATGGATCTCCTACTTTATTCTTTTCCAATGCTATATTTAAGAACCCAGCCCTTGTCTGTTCATGCGTTGTAACCAAATCGCCTTCCAGAGCTACTGAATGTTAGCTCTTATAAATCTTATTTTCAAGTATTTTAGCAATTTTTTAACAAATCAAATATATCTTCTATTTCTTTGCAATTATCGTTATAAGTTGCTTCATTCAATAAATGCTGCTTATCATCTAATTTTGTAACAAATGCTCGTCTTGTTACAGTTGAATCAAAATCCTCATAATTCATAGTCGCAAGAATAATTTGCGGTAACATATCAAGTTCACAAATCATTTTTATTATCTCATTACTACTTGCATGGCTCGCTTCTTTTGCTCGTGGTGAATCTACAATAAAAGGAAACCTGACAGATTTTACTTTTATCGCCTCCATAGTCTGAAATAGCCCTATAAACTGTGCCAGAATAATTTTATTTTCAAGTGTTCCTTGTGCCTTTATAGGCGATAATAATTTTATACTATCCTCATAGGCTACATTCCACGCACCTAGCTTAATAATATTTTCCCTAACATATTTTATATATGTCTCTTCAGTTTCTTTTTTATTGGGCAGCTTTCTGAGTTGTTTGCCTATTTCTTTAATTTCATCTTCTTTACGGCTCTGCTGTATGGCATTTTCCCCTAATTGGCTTGTAAAATGTTGCAATGAATCATTTAATCCTCTCTGCCGAACATAAACACTATATGCATCCTGTGAATCATCATACGCATGTTCTTGAACTGCTAATTTCTCCATTAAGGCTACATATCTTTCTTTAAATCCATTCAACTCTGCTGTAATTGATTCAATGATCAACTGAATCTGCTGCTTCATATAGTCTTCATTCTGTATATTGTAATTCGAACGCACTATATCATATAGCTCATCATCAAAGGTATATCCACATCTTGGACAGGAATTAATACTTTTCTTCTTGTCTTGCCGCGAAATATTATTTTTCAGATGATGATATTCTTCTATTATCATCATTTGATGTTTATGCTGTTCAAGAACAGTTTCCAGTTCCTGAATTTTATTTCTAACACCACCTGCTTCATCTACAAGGTTTGCTATTTTTTCTTTTGGAATTTGTAAATTTTTTTCCAACTCTTCAACCGATTCTGCGGGTATTAAATTCTGAATCTCTGCTGATATCGATTCAATTGTTATCCTGATTTTTTCTTCCTGTTTTTTTAATAGTTCTATTTCATCTTTAAGTCTATCTCTATCTGCCATCAGAGAAATAGTATGTTTAGTATATATTCCTAAATGGTAATATAATGATTTTATTCTTGACTTTTTATCATACTGATCCAAACTTCCAAAGCTGTCATACAACCCATTCCAGCCACGATCCTGATCAATATAATATGGCATAAACGAAAACACTGGTGGTGCTAATTCCACTTTTTTCTTCTTATTTGATAAATAAATTCCAAAAGAAAAGATTTCTTCTAATGTCTTTGCCAAATCCTTTGATACACTATCTGTTATAAGGATCAATTCATTTTCTTCAAATACTGCGAATTTTTTTATATATCTTGCTATTCTGTATTTTTTATCATTTAGAATGAAGTCAACTATGTAGACCTTTGTATTTTTATCCCATACGTTGTCGTAAATAACTTCTGCTCCCAATGTATAATATAAGGACTTTAATAACGATGATTTTCCAACGTGATTTTCTTCACTTGTTATCACATTTAGACCTTGATTAAAACGCTGAAGTCTTGCAGTTTTTTTATTGATATCCGCAATAATTATTTGTTCAAAATACATACCTGCATCACTCCTTCCTTGCTTCATTTATCAAAATACATGTAGCCAACACACACACATATGTTTCGTTATATAACAACTGTAAGGTCTTGTCTTCACTATATATCTTATCACATAAGTTTTTTAAATTATCTAGTAGCGTAAGACTGTTATCAATTACTATATCTTCAACTTCTTTTTTCACTCTTCTAAACAATTTAGTAAACGTTTCCGATCGTCCCTGTGAATCTGTCATAAGTCTTGTATATTCATATGTTGCTTTATATTTATCTTCTTTAAAATCAACAAACCTTTCAATCTCTGCAAATGTAGGAATTGAAATTACAATTGCCTCATCAATAATTCTAGAAAAATCATTTTTTGACAACCCTTTTTTTTGACGCACCAAGCTGTATTTTGCATTTGCCGGAAGTTCTTCATACTGCTGTCTTTTTGTTAAAATATCAATCATAGAATTATAAACCGTCTTTACAGTTTCAACACTTATTTTAGGGTGTTTATTATATAAAAAACTACTCATCTGCTGTTCAACAAGTTCTCTATGACTTGCTAGCGAAAGTGTTGTTCTCATATGCACAAATTTAGATAAATCCACTTCATCTGGATCTATTTCGAATTTCTTAGCAATATCCGCACGAATCAAATTTACCGTTTCTTCATTAAATTTTTGAAAAGAGGTTTTTTCTGATTTGTATGTATACGTATTTCTTTTTTGTTTTCCATTTTCATCTTGCACAGTAACGGTTGCTTTTAAAGGACAATTAGTAATTAATCCAAGTTCTCCAATGGTCCATTCACTTCGAGATAATTGTGCATACAACTTTGCCAACCAATCTTCTTTTATAGCAGTATTAATAGTAACTTTCTCTTCGTTCGATTTTACCTGATAGTAACTTACAAATTGAGGATCTACCTCATTATCAAAAAGTGTAATATCATCATAATAATCGAGAATTAATAAGTAGTCTAAGCTATCATATAATTCGATAGCCATGTGAAGCGTTTCACTTAGCTGAAATTCAAAGCGATTATATGCCATGCTACCTGATCCTGTATCAATCTCAATATTTTTAATATCATCGTTTTTTTCTTTCGCCAACTGATTCACCTTCCCTTCTGACATTTTTCATATAATCCGCGCACAGCTTTAGTCCGATAAAATCTCGGCGCACAAAGCTATTTGCGCGGAATTTTTAACACCCCTATTAAAATCACTCTAAATTTTCATATTTTCCTGCTAAAAACACAGGTTCATATTTCGCTTATATCGCCGCACCCCCGCTTAAACTGGGGATTTTCGCGATAATAAGCACACCGACTCCACATGCGGTGAAAGTTACTTCTTATACTAAATAGCGAAATCGTCATCTTTTGCGAAAAGGTTTATACCCCTCTTATGGGGATAGCCTTTACCCCCACTTCTGTATCACTTATCTGTGATTCTGTTCTTTAAATCCATATCATTCATCCAGTCTTGAAAAACTGAATAATTTTTTACATCTTCTCCAGCAGCCTTTATTCTATCCTCTGCTTTCTTTTGTTGTGCTACACTCATAGCTTCAGATGCTTTCTTTGCTGTTTCCATGATATGTATTAACTCATTTCCAAAAACACTCTGTATCTGCTGATCTTTCGCTTCAATACGCCCCACGCCATTCAAAATCTCTGTATTATTCCATACTTCTCTTTGCCCTTTATGATAAAGAGTAACAAGTATTACTCCCATCATATTTGTTAAAGTACCATAGGTCTTTTCATCTTCGTAACAAAAAGTGTAACTACCTATCCCTCTATGAAAAGTCGCATGCGGTTTCAAATCTGCAAAATTGCTCGCACCAACAGATAATTCTTTTATGTCATCAAAAAAGAAAATGTGATTTTCTATTTTCCCTAAATCATTACGTTTTCCTCGCAGGAATTCATTCATTATTTTTTCAGATTCAATCAAACATTCCAACGCATCTATACCAACCACTGAATTCTCAACAAAATCTAAAATATCCAAATAAAGACTTCTCCAATTAACAGAAGTTATAAAGTAAGCCAAATTCTCATCGTAGTCAAAAATAGTTTCCTCCTTTTTTAAATAAGGATGAAATATTTTGTTAGCAAACCAAGTTTCTTTTTCACTAAATAAATCCTCGCAATCTCCACACAACATGTACAACTTCTCGCTATCCTGTATGGTTTTGTTAGGGTTCTCTGTACTCCGAATATTACCTATTGCTGTTTTCTTTAATGTCCTTACAGCCATCTTTGGCACTGTATGGCTCAATTCCAATTCTGCTTCATTTCCACACAATGCACATTTTGTTAAGTTATATATTTAAATCACCTCTAAGCATACTCGCACATTTATCATACCATATCCAACATCTTTCACTATCATAGAAGATTAAGTAAAAGCCAACCAGAAATTGTAACTCCTATTAGTATCCTTTCTTAGTAGCACGTCATCAGTTAGCCTTTATCAATGTTTCTTCATTAAATATTCAGTAGCAAAACACTTCTTTTGAATTCTTATTAATTATATCAGATATGTCGAATCCAATTACATCCGATATCCTCGACATGGTTCTTTTGAGTTCCTTTTCTATTTCATCTATGTGTTGAACTTTGAGTGCAAATGGTGCATCCGTCTCTAACAACACATGATCAATTGGTATAGCTTTTATCACTTCCATTCCCGATTTTGTTTTCAACATTCCCGGATTTATTGAAAAATAGCATCCCAATTCAATCGCTTTTTCTAATTGTGGCATAGAACCTGTAAACCAATGAAATATATATTTATTACTCTTTTGTCTTTTGTATGTTCTTAAAATTTCAATTACCGTACTTGTCGATTTAAGTGAATGAATAGAAATCACTTTTTCACTGTATTGTTCACATAACTTAACAATCTCACTAAAAATATTTATTTGTAATTCTTTGGTCTGAATATATCCTTTACTAAAATCCAATCCCACCTCACCAATATAATGGCTTTTTTCAATGAGAGATTTAAATAACTGCATATCATCATAGCCACTAGATACTAATTGCGGATGCATCCCTAAACCAACATGAATATTTCTAGCATTCTTGCAAAATTGTATTTCTCTACTATATGCCTTCGGTGTAGTTCCAACCGCAAATAAATTCATATCAGAATTCTGTATTTCATTTATAAACTCTAGCATATTATCCATTAAATCTAAATGACAATGTGCATCATAAATCATTATTCTCATCCTCTTGTGCTAAATTATCCTGTATAAAAGCATCTACTTCTAATAATCCTCGTATATATGTATCAGCTAATTCTCTCAAATACTCATCATCCTGCGGTAATGGACCTGGCTTATGTATATAAAATAAAGCACGATTTCTATCCTGTTTTATTTTATCTATTGCATACTGGAAAGAGCGCAATTGAATTCCCATTCCTTCTGCATTTTTATTCTGCATTTCATAAATAGACGTTTCGGTATACACTGTTCCATCATCCCCAAACGCTTTATGCATTGCAGCTCTTCTAATTAAACAAGGAACACAATAACCACAATGTTGTTGACTGAGTTGTTTCCATCTTGCTTTTCCTGGTGAAGAACATGAGAATGATAATTTCATCGTCTCATAAAGAACATCCTTGTTTTTACATTCCCCTGCCATTTCTCCCTTTGTTTTATTCCAATAAGGATTTTTTACTGATAGATTTAACCCTAATCCCACTAATAATTCATTCCACAAAGAAAGATAAAATGGATGCGTTGTTCTTGTACTAAATGAACCTACTCTTGTTTCATCCAATGGTACATTCAAAGCAATCAGACCATTTTCCGGAACTAACAGTTCATTGATATTATCCATGCCATTCATTGCAAAAAGGGCATAACCGATAAATAGGAATGATCTACTCCTTGTATTGTTATCATTACCACCTGCCGGAATATAATCACGTGGAAACACCATCCACAAATCTAACCATGTATGTAAAACATCTGGATATAACAAGTCAAATTTATTCACAATATTTTTTTGAGCATTTTTAGTAAGTCCTTCTCCAGCATGACTTATTAACAAGGTATTTTTCTTATTCTCCATCAAATTAATGGTACTTATAAGACTATCCATTCCACCAGAGAATAATGATACTTCATCATATTTATTTGATTTTTCTCTTACTTCCTCCAAATTATTAAACTGCCATGCTCTACTCGACAACGTAATTTTCCATAAATCTCCTGTAAGAAATTTTAACATACGTTCAACCGTACGAATCTGTGAGTCCCATATCTCTACATTTGATACCGGTATTTCTAGTTCAATTTCTCTCGTCCAAGAGTCCTGTCCATGCACCACTCTCTCAATTCGCGTATCAGCCATATAAACCATTGTTGCAAGCGACATGATATCAAATCCAATTTCAGAGGGATACACATTTTCTTCATATAATTTTTTCTTAACGTGGCTTAATCCATAGTTTAGTTCGCCATTAGAAAGCATAGGGACATCAACAATAACTGTGCCATCCATTTTCTGCGAATCTATATTTTCAATATCATAATTTGCTCTTAATTTATATCGACTCATTCATTTTCACCTGCACTTACCATAATTTCAAACGCTGCCTTATACACCCGGTCCACTATTCTTAAAGAATCACCTTGTCGAATATTTCCAGCCTTGATATCTAAATTGATAACAGCATCCGATACAGAACCCTTAACAAAATCCTTCATTTGAACAATTAATCTGTCTGATATAGCTCGTTCTTGCGGCAACAATATAATCTTGTTACCAATATCATTCGTGATTCTATTAAATATCGCATTTGCCATGGTGCGTTCCACAATCACCATAATCTGCTCTGAAGTCAAATCCTCAAATTTAATTGTAGCTATTTCTGGTGATTCTTCGATTGCGGAAATATAAGCCGACCTCGCAATGCCTTCATCTTGTGGTCCCCCATCTGGACAGATAAAGTCTGTAATAGCTATAAATGCGTCACTAGCTGTCTTATGTGAGAGATTCTCTATAGAAAGATACTGTTCAACAGCCCTTGCACCACCTGAAGCAAATACACCTGCAACATTTAATAATCTTGCAGAACTGCTTCTAGCAGCTCCCATTCTCTGTGTCGCATTTGAACTACCACCCAAAGAATTTCTTATGTAATTAGAGACACTTTTACGGCCTAAACTGCTATCCCGTCCTCCTGAATTTATATACCTCGTGAACTCTCCTCGTGGTGTTCTAAAGCGATCCACATCACCCACTGGTGGAATTTGACTACCATCGGGACCAAGTCCATTTTCATTTTGTGGATTTACATCTGGTTGCTCTAACCATGACGGTACCAAAGGTGTTCCACCTTTTTGTCCTCCATTATGTGTTGATGTTCCCATTTATTAATTACCTCACATCTTCTTTAAAGCTGCTTTAACAATTGCCGTCCCACTGCTTTTCAATTTATCAAAATATTGATTTACTCCTTTTCTTTCATCACAATCTTTTGGAATTGCTTTATCCCAGCCATGTATAATCCACACTCCAGCCTTATCTACAGGAATAGCATCTATAAAATCAACTAAACTTTTACGGAGTTCCGGCTTATTCTGTACCAATACAATCAAACCATCAATCCCTTTTGGTTTCATATCAAATTGCCCTTTTTCCATAATTTTTTGAGCAACAATTCCGAACACTTGATCTGATTCTTGATTTGTCAAATTTTTCAAATCTTCAACACGACCTACAATAATCATTTCATCTCTAAAAAGTAGCTCAACTATTTCTGATAGATCATTTTTAGAAGTTTTACCTGAAAAATAATCCATTTTTTCTTTACATGCATAATAATACGGTCTTAAGTCCTTATCTGTAATTTCTGGTTCTGTAGTAATCCACTTCCAAATCTTGTTTAAATCATACCATCGCTCTTTTGCTTCTACTGTTTTCTTATCTTCGACCATAGTTTTTATATCAGCTAGTATTTCAGGAACTTCATCCCATTTCCCTTCAGAATCCAAATGATTAGGTAATGCCTTATAAAAATCTGGTTCATAGTATTCTGCCAACATCATCTTTGCCAAAATCGCAAGTTCCAGTTCGTCTCCAAAGCCACGATTCTTAGCAATCTCATAACGTAACAAGAGCATATTTACAAACCTTTTTATCTTTCTAGGATTTCCATCTGTATTTTGTGCTAATAAATGGCATATCTGAGTGGCAATTAATACTTCCTTCGATGACTTTTCATAATCATTTCCAAGAATTTCTTTCACGTCATCAACCGTAAGACTTTCTACATTCCAAGGCTTTCTGATTCTAGATAATCCCTCTTCTCTCAGCTTTTTATAGTTTTCATTTTCATCTGGCAAAACAGAACCCACCATAAGAAGCATTATGTATATACACGCTTCTACCTCACCTAATGCTGGAATTCTAAACGGAACTTGAATCAACTTTTCCAAATACTTATTTGCAAAGGCCTCACCTGCATTAAACTTATTTTCATCTGTTGCATCGGGAAAATGTTTTTTAACCGCATAGCGAATCATTCCCTCGTCTGCTGCAATTACAAATGCTGTTTTTTCCGTAAACATAAACAGTCTTACAGCCTCTAACGTATTAATCGCCACATCAGGTAAACATCTGTCAAGATCATCAATTAAAACAATAATTTTCTCAATAGCTGCATCTTCTAGCAGTTCGGCAAAATTTTCCTGAAACTCTGAAAATTCTTTATTACTTGATATGTCCTCTGTGATTTTTGCGTCACTTAAATAACCTCCAATAGATTCAATTGCTCCAGCAATTCCCTCTTCTGTAGTTACGGTTGATTTTAAAATATCCATTGTTGAAGATAATAACGTAAGCGGTGCTGTACCTGTCGCAATTCCTAAAGCGGTTTTACCCGCAGTCTTAGCAACAGTCATCCAATTTATATTTTTCCACAGTTTTTTTAATATTTCCCCAGACTTAACGCCAAGTTTCTCTTTCTTCTCAAGCTCTGAAATAATAGAACTCATCAAAGCTACTTTTGAGTCTTCAAATCCCTGATGTTTCCAACCGTTAAATCGGATACAAGAATACTTCTTTCCTGACACTGAAGAAGCCAGTTTCACTTCATTTTCTACCATTTCAAGAATGCTGGATTTACCAGCACCCCAGTCCCCATGAATACCGATAGAAATCGGTTGTTCTTTACTATCCTTAATAAGAGAAACTATTGTCTTTGCTATTGCTTCATTATTAAGTAAATCAACTTTGGTTTCATTATCAGATAAAATCATATCTTCAACCCCTTCATTAATTTCAATTCATATCCTCACTAATAACTGTAGCAAGTAACGGTTTGTATAATTATATATATTAAAAATACTCAACACCTTAATTTCTACATTATTTTACCATATTCCCATTT
>OOCS01000958.1_pt1 | contig 14628 bp, 17 predicted proteins | sample 1671411 | NCBI WGS metagenome assembly OOCS01 (sample SAMN06348154, study PRJEB24527) | human gut metagenome | biome: human gut; feature: ankylosing spondylitis patient; material: feces | host: Homo sapiens | place: China | collected 2015-10 | reverse complement strand
TGGCGCTGTGAATACACGGGAAACTGCCTAATTTATTGTAAAATATAACACAAAAGGGCAAGGTCTCCTGCATGCAGGCGGCTTTGCCCTTTTGTTATTGCAGATGGAGCCCAATCGCAGAGTCAACAGTTTTTACGTCTGCAAGACGGAATCAATATTGCCGGCATTCCTCTGCGAATCACAAAAGGGTCCATCCAACAGCGTTTTGGCGATGCTGGCAGGCTCTACGCCCAGTGCGTGAGCTGCCTCTGCCACGGTTCGTTCAGCACAATGACATGGTCTCCCAAACCTTTTTCCTCCAGGTCTGCTTTTGCTTTTTCAAAGGACATTTTCCCACTTCTCCGCTCTTATTCGGTAATGGCCCAGACCCGTGCGGGCAGACCGGTTGCACCTTCAATGCGGGGATAAGAAACGACGACCACCGCACCGGCAGGCTGCACTTTATCCAGATTTGCAAGCACCTCCACCTGCAGCTTGTCGTTGTCCAGAACATAGCGCTCGCAGGCAAGGTCGCCCTTTTCCTCCGCCACCGCAGAGGAATCGGTATCCAGCGTTTCGTGGCCGTTGGCGGCGGCCTGTGCCGCCCGTTCTCCGATGTTCATTTTACAGTCCTCTTTTTTGATGAACCGTAGTTTATTCGACATTATCATAAAATTTCTGTAACACTGCTGCCAATTCCTCCGGAGCTTCTGTGTTTGCTTCATGACCTGCTTTCAGAAGTTCACGGTAGCAGGAATTGCTCAAATAACTGGCAAGTTCCTTTGAGGCTTTTTTATTTGCGTTGTCCTTTTCGCCACAAACGATCAATACAGGGCAAGACACCTTACATAACGAATCTCTGAAATCCAATTCCGCCATTGTACCGCACAAGCTGATCACATCTGCTTTTTTGAAGCCAAATTGCTTGAACGTTGCATTTGGCATAAAGCGGAACAGCATATTCTGGAATTCCAATAATTTTTTAGGCATTTTGTATTGTGCCGCAATTAGCACAAACGCCTTTACTTTGTCCGGATGGTCTATCGCATAATTAAGTGCCAGAACAGCACCCAAGGAAAGCCCGCACAAGACGATTTCGTCATTTTCCTTGTCGCACTCTTCTGAGAATGCAGTATACAGCTCCCTATAGGTGGCTGCTTTTCCTTCCAGCATCTCTGCCAGACTCAAGCTGACGCTGCTACCCGAGACCTTCGTTTCTTTTATTACTCTGTCCCAACTGTCTGGCTTTTGTCCTAATCCATGCAAGTATAAATACTTCATCTGTTTTTCACCATCGTCGGTTTTCCTTTTTTCTTCATATGTCCTGCTGCTTCTTTTCCAGTGCTTCAAAGTGATACCGGGGCTTGCCTTTGCTCTTTTTGCCGTACTCGATGGCCTCTTTGGGGCAATAGCAGATGCACGCCATGCAGTGGGTGCAGTTTTTGCCCCAGACCGGCTTTCCGTTTTTCAAATGGACGTTGTTCAGGGAACACAGCTCCACGCACCTGCCGCAGCCGATGCAGGCATCCGTTACCCGGAAGGCATCCGCTTTTACAAAAAAGCGATAGAACACCGGGTTCACTGGGCCGCTCATAAGGCGGTCGTAGAAGGTCTCTCTCGGCGGAGGAAATTCCTGCCCGGCTCTGAGCTGGGTCAGCACTCTCTGAAGTGCAGGCTCTGTCTGCTCCACGATACTCCGGGCCTGCTCCTTTTGGGGTGCATTGAACATGGCAATGTAGTTTTCCGGCATGATGATCTGGGCTGTGCCCATATACTGCAGCTGCTTTTGCGCTGCAAGCTGCCGGTTATAGCCTGCCGCATTGCCAATTTCGCTGCCGCAATCCATCACAAACCAGATGCGCTCTGCCCCGGTCAGTGCGGTCTTGCCCAGCCACTCGGACACCACCCGGGGGATGCGCCATGCGTAGGTAGGCGTTACCAGCACCACGTCACGCCCGGTCTGCACCGAGGCGGTATCCCCTGCCTTGATGCAGGCGTTCAGGTCGTAAAGCGGCATCTCCAACCCTTCGGCAATGCGCCGCGCCAGATACCGGCTGTTGCCGGTTCCCGTAAAATAAAGTACCATGGCTGCTCCCTCGTTTTTTGTGTGGTTTTCGGTTGCCTGTCCGCCCGGCAAACTGGAAGTTGTTATTGTAAATCATTTTTTGATATTTCAATCGATGGATAGTGCTCTAAACTTGTTAAGTCAACATCTAATGGAGTAACGTATTCCATATAAAATTTTTCAGGATTTTTATCTTGCAATTTTTTAAGTTTATTCTTAATTTTTTCCTCCTCTGTAGAAACAAAAACCACTGATACTACTCCTACCTTTTCACTTGGATTCATTCTGCTATCTTCAACATTTCCACATAAAATCATTCTAACTGTATTCATAATAATCCTCCTCCACATATAACTTCCGAGTTGTCGTTCTCCGTATACTATGGTTTCCGCACGCAAAAGACCCGCGGCAAGGTGTGTGCTTACACCTCGCCCGCAAACTTCATGCCCCAGCTCATGCGGATATTATACATCAGGCGGGTCAGGGCAAGGCTGTCCTGCGGGGTGTAGCGGCCGCTGCCGGTACGCCCCAGTTTGACGCAGCGGCTTGCTTCCCGGATCTCATACTCAAAGCCGTTGATGTCCACCGGGCAGCGGATGACCTCCGGCTCTTTGCCCTCCACTTCCAGCGTCATGGTCTCGGCGTGCTGAAAATCCGGCAGGAAAATACTGCCCTTGGTGCCCACGATACGGGCATTGCGCTCCAGCTCCTGCCCGATGGTCTGGACAGACTCCGCCTTGCAGCCGCCGGGGTAGGTCAGCGCAAGGCGGCTGTAATCGTCGGTGCCGTACTCGTTGATGTGTACCTCTTTGGTCTCCACTTTCTCCGGGTCCTGTCCGGTGAGGATGCGCAGAAAGCCCAGATTGTAGATACCGATATCCAGCAGCGCACCGCCGCCCAGACCGGAATCAAACTTGCGGTCCTTCCGGGCACCGGAGGCAACAAAGCCGTACTGACAGGTGATCTGCTTCAGCTCCCCGATGGTGCCAGCCGCAAGGATCTCGCGCAGGCGGTCGTACAGCGGCAGCAGCCAGATCCAGAACGCCTCCATGAGAAAGAGGTGCTTTTCCTCTGCCAGACGGTACAGCTGCTGCGCCTGTTCCGGGCTGATGGTAAAGGGCTTTTCGCACAGAACGTGCTTGCCCTGCTCCAAGCAGAGCTTGCAGTTTTCGTAATGCAGGGTGTTGGGGGTGGCGATATAGATAGCCTCCACCTCCGGGTCGGCGGCAAGGGCTTCGTAGGAGTCATAGCAGCGAGGGATGCCGTACTGCTGCGCAAACGCCTGTGCGCTTTCCAGATGCCGTGAGCCCACGGCAACAAGCTGCTCCCCCTCTGCGCCCATCTGTTCCACCGTAGACGCAAACTTTTTGGCAATGGTGCCGGTCGCTAAAATTCCCCACTTCATAACGGTACCTCCCTGTTTATTATCGCAATTTTCAAAAATAGTGCCGATCAAAACGGCATATTTGCGATATGCAGTTTGCGGATGTTGCTTGAGCATCAAAAACGCAAACTGCTATACTTTGGATTCAGTATACCACGCTTTTTCCCCACAGAAAAGATTCCGTACGCAAAACAGGCTCCTGCAAGCGTTTGACCACTGGCAGGAGCCCGTTTATTTCTTAAAGTTTCGTCATCCACAGACCATGCAGGTTGCAGTAAGCGTAGACCGCCACCGGCTTTTCGCTGCCCAGCTCAAACACCGCCTTGGGTGCCTGACCGGGGGCGAGGTAGCGGAGCTGTCCGCCGTTTTCCGTCTCCACAAAGAGCCACTGGATGTGGTGCACATCCACCATGGGGTGCTCCACTGCGCCCACCGTGACGGTGAGGGTGCTGCCGGAAAGCTCTGCCACCGGCAGATGCTTTTCGCCGCTGGCTTCCACGGTGTTGGGGAGCAGTTCCTTCATCTTTTCGCCGCAGCAGAGCAGCGGGACGCCTGCGTTGTGGATGGTGGTGACCAGATTGCCACAGTGCTCACAGATATAAAACTTTGCCTTCATATTCAAATCCTCCATCGGAATGTTGTTGGTGTTTTCTGTGACTATATGATAACATTTCCTAGTTAGATTTTCTGTGACCGGGTCACGTAAGCAGCCTAGTGCTGTGGAAATGCCCTCAGCTTCCCATGCCGAGGAGCACCAGCACGACCACCACCGCAATGGCGATGAGGCAGCCGCAGCCGCTGCCGTCTCCCCCGCCACCGCCGCCATTGTTGTGGTTTCCGCCGCCGCCACCGCCGCCGGACGAACCGCCGAAGTTTCGGTTGAATGCCGTCATGTATTGGGCATAGCCCGTGTCGCCTTTGCCGAAATAGCCGTAATCACCGTTTGCTATGGTATTTTCCTCCATCCGAAGTGTGTTTTGCTCCTTCTGAGGTCATTTTACCGAAAGAGGTGTCCAATAAACCTCTCTTTCAGTATTTTTTGCCGTCTCATTCTTCCCCAATGCCCAGATACACATCAATGTCCATAATGCCTTCCCCTCTGACCTCCACCAGATCTTCAAAGGGCACCACGGTGTCACCCACCTGCAGGGTGCGGAACACCGGGTCGATGCGGTCTGCTTTGCCGGTCAGGGTGAGGTAGTTGCCCACCGCCGGGATCTCCGGGTGGGCGGTATCCTCCTTGAAATACCGCACCGTGATGTTCATGCCCTTGGTGACCTGCATCAGCTTATCGGAGAGAGCGGACATTTCTTCTTCGGTGAGGATGCGCTTGGGCACACGCTCCGTGCGCTGCTTTTCTGCGGCAAGCTGCTCATCATAACCCCGCAGTGCTGCAAAGGGAGAGAAGATCTTCGCCCGGTTCTGCAAGGTCATGCGGGGATGCTTGCGAAGGGATTCTTCGGTCTGGGGGCGTTCCATTCCCAGAATATCCCCGTACTTTTGGACGGTCTCCCGCCCAATCTTGCTATTTTTGTAGTTTTCCATCCGAACCTCCTGCACTATGCCCGCCGATCTGCGCGTTGCGCTGTCGCATAGTGGCACCTTCTTCGTAGCTGCTGGCTTTCAGCACGGCGTTTTTGCCGTACTTGTTCTTGATGCCCAGCATGGCTTGCTGGAGTTTTTTCTCCTTTTCCAGCTTCTTTGTGTCCGTGAAAAAGTCCACCTGATAGATGCCCTCGTCCGGGGTGACCTTGTTGGCGTTGAGGGTGATGCGCCGCACCGTCAGCGCAGGGTTAGTAATGCGCTCAAACAGCTTTGCGCTTTCGTTGATGATGGTGCTGCCCAGATTGGTAGGAGCATCGAACCGGACGGTGCCGTGGGCTGCTTTGGGGATGATTCTGCCGTAGCGGTCGGTCTGGGTCAGACCCCGGTAGCCTCCCTTGTCCACGTTCTCCCGGTCGTAGCCTATCTCCAAGGTGATGGATTCCGTCACCAGCTTCTTTTCGGTGAGCCGGAACATCAGAATCTCCGCCATCTCCCGGACGATGAGCTTGGCTTTGTCGTTGGGGTAAGGGCAGGTCAGCACCTGTCCCTCACTGATGCTGTTGGTGCTGGGCTTGTAACTTTTGATCTCAGCCATACCGCAGGGCTCATAGCCCCATGCGTGGTCGATGAGAATTTCCGCATCTACGCCGAAAATCTCATACAGACAATCTTCTCCGTGGATGGAAAACCGTGCCAAGTCCCCCATCGTATAGATGCCGTGGGCTTCCAGCCGCTTGACGGTGCCGGGGCCGGTCATCCAGAAATCCGTCAGCGGGCGGTGGCTCCACAGCAGATACCGGTAGGACTGCTCGTCCAGCTCCGCAATGCGGACACCATCTTTGTCTGCCGGGATGTGCTTTGCCACAATGTCCATGGCCAGCTTTGCAAGGTAGAGGTTGGTGCCGATGCCTGCCGTTGCGGTGATGCCGGTGTTGTACAGCACCTCCCGCACCATGGTCATGGCAAGTTCATGGGCGCTCATGTGGTAATAGGGCAGATAGCCCGTCACATCAATAAAAACCTCGTCGATGGAGTAGGGGTAAATGTCTGCCGGGGACACATATTTGAGGTAGGTCTTGTAGATCTGGGTAGACACATCCAGATACCGCTGCATCCGGGGCGGCGCAACAATATAGCTCAGCCCCAGCGCCGGGTCTGCGTTCAGGGCGTTGGCATCGAAAGAGGTGCTGGCAAAGCGGTACTTGCCATCCTCCCCACGCACTGCCTTGTGTTGTTGGATGGCAGTTTGCAGCCGCTGGGCGTTGACCTCCCGGACACGCTGGACGGCTTCAAACAGCCGCGCTCTGCCGGGTATCTTGTATGCTTTTAAGGAGGGCGACACCGCAAGGCAGATGGTCTTTTCGGTGCGGGATGCGTCTGCCACCACCAGATTGGTGGTCAGAGGGTCCAGATGGCGGTCTACGCACTCCACCGAGGCATAGAAACTTTTCAGGTCGATTGCCAGATAGGTGCGCTGTGCTGCCATACTTCAGCCCTCCCTTACGCAAGATACAACTATTTATTTTATTATAATAAATCTTTACGCTGTTTTCAAGATGGGGCGGCTATTTCATCTATGATACGGACAACAAAAAAGAGTGATAGCATTTCAAACCGAAACGCTGTCACTCTGTAGGAACTGCGTAATGACTGACGATTATCCTTCTACTTTGACCGTAGCACGATCGCTCTTTGCGTTTCCATCCGCATCCAGCGTGATATGCACAAAATGTTCCGGCTTGTCGTAATCCTTTGTCTCGCCGTCATCGGTATAGTATTCATAGGATGCACCATCGGGAGCATAGGCAAGCAGGCGCAGATCTGCAAAGTCCACATCGGCAACGCTCTGGATCTTTTTGCTGTCCTTGGCAAGGGGCAGAAGGTGTCCCTTGCGCATAAAGAACACCACTTCATCCAGCTCCACCGGAATGTAATGATGGCCTGCCGGCAGCACGCTGGTTTCGATGCGGTTGCTTTCGCTGCACTTTACCCGCACCTGCAGCATCTCCTCCGGCAGATAAACATACCGGCCTCGGGCATTTTGCTCATATACCGGAGCGATCAACAGGCTTTCGCCGATCATCACCTCATCCTCCACCCGGCGGGCAAAGTCATCCTCCGGGAAGGCAAACGCCAACGGCATACAGTACATGCCGTCGTGCAGGGCAGCCTTCATGTACTCGCTGTAAATGTAGGGCAGCAGCAGGTAGCGCAGCTGTAAAATACCGGCAAAGGCGGCCTTGTTCTTAAAGCGGTAGGGTTCCTGCCGGCGGGTGCCGTTGGCAGAGTGGTTCCGCAGCAGCGGAGAGAAGATGCCCATGCCGTACCAGCGCAGCACCAGATCCTCCGTGGTATTGCTGCCAAAGCCGCCAATGTCGGGGCCTTCGTACAGGAAGCCGCACATATTCAGGGAGGGCATCATGTGCAGCGCAAGCAGAATGTGGCTCCACCAGGAATGGTTGTCGCCGGTCCAGATGCCGCCATACCGGTGCATCCCGATGCAGGCAGAACGGGAGTACATCAAAATGCGCTTGTCCGGCTCCAGCCGCTCAAAAGCCTCGCCTGCCGCACGGGTCATGTTATAACCAAAAAGATTATGTACAATGTCGTGCCGCATACGCCCCTGTTTGGTGTTGTGGTAGAACAGCTTATAATCGTTTTCGTTGTTGGAAAGCTCTGCCACCATGCCGGTAAAAGCAGCAAAGCTGGAAATATCCAGGTTTTGCTTGGTGTATTCCCCAATTTTAGCAAAGGTCTTTTTCAGTCTTTCCTCTGCGTAGAAGATAGCGGGCTCGTTCATATCATTCCAGAAGCCCTCGATCCCCTGATCCAGCAGAACTTTATATTGACTGCCAAACCAAGCGCGGGCTTCCGGGTTGAGCATATCGGGGAAGTGTACCCGTCCCGGCCACACACCGGCTACAAAGGGAGTGCCATCCTGATTCGTGCAGAAGTAGCCGTTTTTCACGCCTTCCTCGTACACATCATATCCCTCTTCGACCTTGACTCCTGCATCGATGATGGGGACAAGATGGATGCCCTGCGCTTTCATCTCGGCGGCAAAGTCTGCAAAATGCGGGAAGCGCTGCGCATCCACCGTAAAGTCCTTGTAACGCTCCATGTAATCAATATCCAGAACCACAGCGTCCAGCGGCATATGATTGGCACGGTAATTTGCCACCACCTCGCGGACCTCGTCCTCGTTCATGTAGCTCCAGCGGCTCTGGGCGTTGCCAAAAGCCCATTTGGGCGGAATATAACTGCGCCCCACCAACTGGCGGAACTGATGCACAATATCGGTCAGGCTCTCGCCCTCAATGATGTAGAAATCGTAATTTTCCTCGGCCACCGTGATGCGTAAGGTATCCAGGTCGGTGTAGCCGCAGTCAAAGGTGACCTTGCCCGGGTAGTCGATAAAAAAGCCAAATGTATCCTTGCCGGACACGATCATAAAATTATAAGCACCGTACAGCGAGGATTTGCCCTCGGTATGGTTGCCGTCATCGGAGCATTTGCTTTCGTACACCCACCCGCGCTTGTTGATGCCACGGACGTTTTCGCCAAGACCATACAGGACATCCTGCGGTTCCATGGCATAGGAGAAACCATCCGGCTCCTTGGTCAGATAGGGTATCGTTTCCATCATGGGCAAAAAAGAACCCACTACACTTTCGGTATCAAACGGTTGACCGTATTGCTTTTTGTAGATCATAGCAAACTATCTCTCCTTTGTTTTTTGAATCGTCACAGTGTAAAACGTACCAATTTCCCCAGCCTTACCGTATCGGAAGTGTAGATTTCATCTGTAAGTCTTCTATCGAATTTCATTTTCATCCTCGCAGGGTTTCGATTCCGCCGCACACTTCAATTCTGGTATGTCTTTTATGGCCAACTGATATATCAATTCGCGCTCAAACTTGTACAACATATCTAGTATAGTATACTTGCGCAGCGTTTCGTTTTCAAGCGCTAATTGGCATTGGCTGTGTAAAAAAGGTCAGCTTGCGTAAATTACTGCGCAAGTTGCTCCCTGTACTTTTCCACCGTCCGGCTATCGGTATAGACAGCCACCCCTGCGATGCGGAAAGATCGTGGGGAAAATATACGGGTAACAGGCGCATTGCTCCGCAAACCTGCTGTATAAACTAAAAAATCCGCCGAGGATGCCTCCCAACTGGGAAGCTCCTCGGCGGTATTCGTTTATCGTGTCTGTGTTTTCTCGGTGGTTTCTTTTTTGCCCTGTGCTTTTAATCCAGAATTTTTCCGTCAATGGAGATGGTGACCACCTGCCACGGAATGAACTTTCCGCTGGTCTGCAGTGCCTTTTTTGCCGCCATCTCCAAACCGCCGCAGCAGGGCACCTCCATGCGGAGGATGGTCACGCTCTGGATGTCGTTGCTGCGCAGGATCTCCGTGAGCTTTTCGCTGTAATCCACAGCGTCCAGCTTCGGGCAGCCGATGAGGGTCACCTTGCCGCGCATAAACTCCTGATGGAAATTGGCGTAGGCATAGGCCGTGCAGTCCGCTGCGATCAGCAGCTTTGCCCCCTCAAAGTAGGGCGCATGGACAGGAGCCAGCTTGATCTGCACCGGCCAGTTGCGCAGGCGGGAGACCGGCTGCACGGGGGCAGAAGCTGCACTTTCGGCCGCCTCCGGCTGTTCCAGCATCCGCATCCGGGAGCCGGGGCAGCCGCCCTCGTGGAGGTGCTTCATCTTTTCCTGCAGTTCCTTTTTCTTTTTGTTTTCCTGCACCGCCGCCTCGTCGTAAGCAGGGGCTTCCCGCTCTTCAAAGGTGATGGCACCGGTAGGGCAGCCCGGCAGACAGTCGCCAAAGCCATCGCAGAAATTTTCCCGCACCAGCTTTGCCTTGCCGTTGATAATATCAATGGCTCCCTCGTGGCAGGCGGTCGCACACAGCCCGCAGCCGTTGCATTTTTCTTCGTCAATATGGATGATCTTCCGAATCATATCTATACTCTCCTGTTGTGGGTGTTTTTTGCATTTGCAGGTTTATTATAGTATACTAAAGCCATCTTGTCTGTTTGAATTCCAACAAGGAGCGTCTTTATGCAAAAATATCTGCCTGTTCTGCGGAGCTGCCCCTTCTTTACCGGGCTTACCGATGATGAGATCTTGTCCATCCTGCACTGCGTCAGTGCAGCAAAGATCACCCGCCCCCGGGGCTCCTATATTTTCCGTGCCGGAGATCCCACAGAGGTCATGGGGCTCATGCTGTCCGGCTCTACCCTTGTGATCCAGGAGGATCTTTGGGGACACCGCAATATCCTGTCCAAGTGCAGCACCGGGGACTTTTTCGGGGAGCCTTACGCCGCCACCCCCGGTGCCATCCTGAACATCAGCGTGGTGGCAGAGGAGGATTGCGAGATCCTGCTGCTGAACGTCAAGCGGTTGCTCACCTCCTGCCCCACCGCCTGCGACCATCACCAGAAGCTCATCCGCAATCTGGTCAGCGTTCTGGCGAACAAAATACTGCTTTTCAACGAGAAGATCACCCATATCAGCAAGCGCACCACCCGGGAAAAGCTGCTGTCCTACCTGTCCGCCGAGTCCATCCGGCAGTCCTCCCTCTCCTTTGACATCCCCTTTGACCGTCAGCAGTTGGCAGATTTTCTCTGCGTGGAACGTGCCGCCATGTCGGTGGAGCTTTCCAAGCTGCAAAAGGAAGGGCTGCTGGTCACAAAGCGGAATCATTTTGAGCTGTTGACCCGTTGACCGTTCCATGCGCCGCCCGCAGACGTTTTCGCCGGGCAGTTCTCCTGTCAGGATGCGCTGGCATAAAAAGAGCGGACAAGCGTTTTAGGGTCGTCCGCTGAAGGATGTATTGTTTTCGTCACTCGATAAATGGGAATTTAGTAACGTAAAAGGAAATATATGACATATACCCAACTAAGTAATCCATGAAAAATCGCCCAACCGACAGACTTCCACGTTGTATAACTAATAACCATAGCCAATGCACTTCCAAAAGTTATTCCTGATTTTACCGTTTTCTTGACATTCATTGATTTATTATCTTCCATGTTTGTTTCCTCCACAAATTCCGAGTTATCCCCCTCAGTATACCACGCTTTTTCCCTGCGGAAAAGATACCGCGCACAAAAGGCCTCTCCGGCAACTATCCGCACTCCGGCTCATACACTTTAACAACTATGTACCGGGAGGGATATTGTGTGCTGCTGACCTTACTGCAATTTTTCGCCACAAAATTTCTGTTTCTGGCTCTCCATCTGGAAGCGGGCAGTTTCCCCCGCCCGCTCAGCCCACAGGAAGAGATCCGGACTTTCGCCGCCCTGCGGGCCGGTGATCCATCCGCCCGGGAAAAGCTCATCCGCCACAATCTGCGTTTAGTGGCGCACATCGCAAAGAAATACTATGCTCTCCCCTCTGAGCAGGACGATTTGATTTCCATCGGCACCATTGGCCTGATGAAAGCCGTGGACACCTTCGACTCCACCCGCCGGGCGCGCTTCTCCACTTATGCCAGCCGGTGCATCGAAAATGCTATCCTCTCCCCAGCGCACTTTGGGATGGATCTGATATTCGCTCTGACTTACATGGCGTTCCGTAAAACACGCAGTCGTTTTTCAAACATTGCTTTCCATGCCGGATGCTCGGAGAATACGGTGTGCTCCACCTGACGGACTTGGTTCAGTCCGATGTTCCGCACCGCTTCCACTGCAGCATCTTTTTGGCTCAGATGGCGTTTTCCCACGGTCAGACAGTTTGCGCCTTCTGGCGTGTCGTACTGCTGAAACGCCCGGTTGAAGTCCATCAGGTCATGCAGACGGATGGGCTGATTGGTTTCGTTGTCTACCAGCAGACCCCAGTTTTCCCAATGACGGTCGGTATTGCCCACCAGATAATCCAGAATGTTCATCATATAGTAGCCGGGAGCATCCAGCTCTAAGATCTTATCCAGCGTGTTCCAATCATGGTTCGTGCAGTAGACGTCATAGGCTGCATAGGTCACAAGACTGTATTGCTGAGATGTCATGATTTTGCTGATAGAAACCGGCTCATTTTCAAACATCCCCTGCTCATACAGTACCTGATGGCAGTCAAAGCACCGGCAGATTTTGCTTGCCAACACTTCACGTTCCACCGCTTCCCTGCCGCCATCCTTGTAAAGATAGAAGCCATCCTCTTTTCGCACCCACGCCTTGGGGTACAAGCCGCCCGTAGACAGGTCATTTGCCAGAAGATGGGCGTTTGTCACCGTCATTTGGTGCCCCCGCAGTGCTATATCCACAAGTGCATTGCTTAAAGAGTGTGCGAAAAGGTTGATATCCTCGAATCGAATCTTCTCGTTTTCTTCTTTCACCCAGAACACATCCAGCAAAGACAGACAATGGTAGGATAATGCGATCTGTGCTCGTTCCCTGTCCGTAACACTCTGAGATGCACCGATACTGTTCAGGATTTCCTTGGCGTAGGTGCGGTCAGGTGGTATCATCCGAGAAGCACACCAAGAATAAAAGCTCATCGCATTTTTGATTCGCTTATCGAAATCATTCGATTCTTCCAGTATCAAATCATACGGCATAAAATCTTCGAGGTAAATTTTGCATTCACCCACCGTGCTGATTTGTGCCACGCAGTTCTCTCGATGCATGATTTCATAGATTATCTTACTCACCCCCTCCCTACCTCTTGCATTCTGTAGATATGTTTATACTACCCTCTTTTTTAATTTAATACAAGCGCTTTTACTTTTCAAAAAGCTTTTTCTGCTGCCCCATCAGGACGGTTTCGATACGCTCTTTCAGCAAAAAGTGGAACTGTTTTGGGTAATAGCACAGATATTTGTCGAGGATCGTATCAATACCTGTTTTATCAATGTTTACCGCAAGCTGCTTTTGGTATGCAGCGTCAAATAATTTCCAGCCATTTGTGATCCTCCGCCATTCTTCCCTGCGTCTTTTCAACAAGCAGAACCGGGTCATATTCCGGAACGCCAACAGCATCCAGATAGTAATCCAAGCCCTTTCGTGTTTTCGGAATGCATCGGTCTGCCAGAAAGGCCAGGAAGTCTTCCCATGAGGGCGTTTCGTTCACACCAAACGCAGTATCCAGTATTTCGTCAACTTTGTTTTCGATGCAGATCTGCTCCGCTGTAAAATCTGCCAAAATCACGGTACACAACGTATCTCCGTCATAATACCGATATTCTTTCAGCTGATGTCCTTTCTGTTCTGCATTTCTGCGGAACAGTTCCGGGTCTGTTGATGCAAGCGGTCGGACGGTGATTTTTTCACCGTCAAAAGAAAGTTCTACCCGGTCCTCTTTTGAAAGTCCCATCGCACGAAGCCACCCTGCCGGGAGATTGACCGAATACTTTTCTGCATTCTTTCCTGCTGTTCCCCCTGCTTTTCTTCTCATAATTTTCACGCTGCGACGATTCATGCACTTCACCTTCCCTTGCAAAAAGAATACCATATTGGCCGCCAACAGTCAATGATTTTATTTTGTCAGCAAAATTCCAAAAACTTATGTAACACAAAAAGCCCCACGCTCAACACTGCCTCTGAATCTGACCGTCTCTGGTCAGAGCAGAAAAGCATATGTTGAGCGTGGGGCTTTGTTTATCGGCTCGGCTGCCAGCCGGGCTTTTGGTGTTCCTTGGGTTTGTAAGTTCCTTTGGTAGTATCGATCACCGCCTGCAGCAATTCGAGCTTCTGCCATGTGGGGCAGTTCAGACGGTCGATTTTTTCGATCACATAGTTGGCGTGGGCGGTTGCGACCCGTTTTCCGAGTTCGTCCCATCCCTCTTTCGTTTTGGGGTAATGTACCACCACTTCAATGGGGGCACTCTTTCGCATGGCTCACTCACCTCCGGTTACATCGCTATCACCTCATTTTTACGGGTTACTGGTTGTCCGCTATTCGCTGCGGTTTCCGCTCGACGCCCTTTGCGTCCAAAAATGCCCCTCGGCAGACGGCGCACAAAGTTGTCAGGGTGGATTCATCCACCTTTTTTGTGGTCTTGCGATTCATTTGCGTACTCCTTTTCGCTGATATATAAAAACGCCGTCCGTGGTTATCCTCGAACGGCGTTTGGAAAAGGTTTTGTATGGTTTCTCTTAATTTGCCCCCGGCACCCCTGAGAAAGGGAAACATTCAGGCGTTGGATTTGCACCACTCCATTGGCCTCTCGGCCACCCCGTCTTCTTTATGACCGGGCCGCGAATTACGGAAGTATCATTATCTGGAAGTACCTGAAGCTGCATATTCAATTTTCAAGGTCCGCCCGGCTGCGGCTCCCGCTCCCTTTCGGAGGTGGGCCGCTGCCGTGACAATCGTGTATCGTACTTTCGAGCAAAAGTTTATGGACTCGTAGTCCAAGTCACCCACCCTCTTAGTCTATATATTGTATACAACAGTTCCAAAAAGCAAAAAAATCCCGCCTGAAAAGCAAAACCTTCGCTTTGCCCTCAGACGGGATGTCTTTCGACACGACTGTTATAAATTCAAAAAAGCTCTTGACCTGAAGTCAACTTTAAGGATTATACTGAACCTGTCAGAAAAATTTTTGCCGCTCTTATGCGGCATGCATGATGATAAAGAAGAATTCATTATAATAGCCGACCGTCAGAAGTCCCACCGACACGATAGAACACCCTGTTTCCTGCTTTTCT
>OOCS01000957.1_pt1 | contig 14643 bp, 13 predicted proteins | sample 1671411 | NCBI WGS metagenome assembly OOCS01 (sample SAMN06348154, study PRJEB24527) | human gut metagenome | biome: human gut; feature: ankylosing spondylitis patient; material: feces | host: Homo sapiens | place: China | collected 2015-10 | reverse complement strand
CTTTTACCATCGTGTATGGCTGGAGTACATAGGAACGGATCTGGCTTCCCCATCCGATATCTTTCACATCGCCGCGGATATCGGAGAGCTTCTCCGCGTTTGCCTGCTGCTTTAACATATACAGCTTTGCCTTTAACATCTGCATCGCCTTGTCCTTGTTCTGGAACTGGGAACGCTCATTCTGGCACTGTACAACAACGCCAGTCGGGATATGGGTGATACGGACCGCGGAGGATGTCTTGTTGATGTGCTGTCCACCGGCACCGCTGGAACGGTAGGTATCAATCCTTAAATCATCCGGATTGATCTCGATATCAAGGTCTTCCTCGATATCCGGCATTACATCGCAGGATACGAAGGATGTCTGTCTCTTTCCGTTGGCGTTGAACGGAGAGATCCTTACAAGGCGGTGTACACCTCTCTCGGACTTTAAGTAACCGAACGCATTCTCTCCGTTGATCTGGATCGTAACCGACTTGATTCCGGCTTCCTCGCCGTCCAGGAAGTCGAGTACCTCCACCTGGTACCCTTTTCTCTCTGCCCAGCGGCAGTACATACGGTATAACATGCTGCACCAGTCACAGGACTCTGTTCCGCCCGCTCCGGCATTCAGTCTTAAGATCGCGTTGTTGTTATCGTACTCCCCTGTGAGAAGTGTGCGGAGACGGAGTGCGTCGAGCTCAGATGTGAACTCGTCGAGCATCTCCTGGATCTCCGGAACGATCTCCGGATCATTTTCCTCATACCCCATCTCGATCATCAGACCGATCTCTTCGTACTGATTCTGGAGCTTGTTGTACTCTGCGACCGTATCTTTCAGGTTTTTCGCTTCCTTCACGAGTCTCGTGGATTTCTCCGCATCCTCCCAGAAGCTCGGCTCCTCCATGGTCTTGTCCAACTCGTCGATCCTTCTGATCTTCGCTTCCAGATTCAGGGAGTCCCTGACCTCCTTCAGTGGAGTTTCATATGTGGATAATGTATATTTAAACTGGTCTAACTCAACCATAGAATCTGTCCTTTCTAATAACATTTCACCAAGGCCGCCTGTTCCCTGTGCGGACCATACGGAATGTTACCTTTCTTATAATGATTTAACAAGGTCAGCGCAGAGGTTCCGCGCTGACCATCATTTCATAAAACAATTGGTATTGATCCTATGCTAACGGTTTTCTTCCGCAGCACTGTTTATATTTCTTGCCGGATCCGCACGGACACGGATCATTCGGGTAGATTTTCTGTGTCTGACGTCTCTGCGGAGCTCTCGCCGCGGAATCGTCACGGTTTGTACCTGTAACCCTGGCAGCCGGCTCTCTCTCCACCTTCTCCTCTACACGGATATGGCAGAGAATACGGATCGTATCTTCACGGATCGCCGCAGTCATATCATCGAACATCTCGTAAGCGTTCATCTTGTACTCTACGAGCGGATCACGGTTGCCGTAAGCCTGTAAACCGATACCTTCACGGAGCTGATCCATATCGTCGATATGGGACATCCACTTGTTGTCGATCACCTTCAGGAGAACGACACGCTCGATCTCACGCACCTGCTCTGCATCCGGGAATTCTGCCTCCTTGGATTCGTAGAACTTCGTTGCCAGTTCTTTTAACATGTGCTTGAATTCGTCCTTGCTCATCTTGCTGATCTCGTCAGTCAGCTCGATCGGCTTTAACGGGATGATCGGAAGAAGAAGATCATTTAATTCCTTGAAGCCCCAGTTCTCCGGAGTCTGCTCGTCACTGACGGACATATCCACAGCGCCCTCAACGATATCGTTGAGCATCTTCATGATCAGCTCACGCATGTTCTCACCGTCGAGTACCTGACGGCGCTCAGCATATACGACCTCACGCTGCTCGTTGTTGACCTCATCGTACTTTAAGAGGTTCTCACGGATACCATAGTTGTTCGTCTCGATCTTCTGCTGTGCTTTTTCGATCGCGGAAGATAACATCTTGTGCTCGATCTGCTCGTTCTCCGGAACGCCGAGGGCATTGAACATGCTCATTAACTTGTCGGAACCGAAGAGGCGCATCAGATCGTCCTCAAGGGAGATATAGAAGCGGGACTCACCCGGATCGCCCTGACGTCCTGCACGTCCGCGGAGCTGATTATCGATACGTCTGGACTCATGACGCTCTGTACCAATGATCTTTAAGCCGCCGAGAGCCTTTGACTCGTCGTCAAGCTTGATATCGGTACCACGGCCTGCCATGTTCGTCGCGATAGTCACCGCGCCGTGAATACCGGCCTGAGCTACGATCTCAGCCTCCAGCTCATGGTACTTTGCGTTTAAGACTTTATGCGGAACCCCGCGCTTCTTTAACATCTGGCTTAACATCTCAGATGTCTCGATGGTGATCGTACCGACGAGGACCGGCTGTCCTTTCTCGTGGGCCTTTACGATCTCCTCAACAACTGCATGGAATTTCTCTTTCTTTGTCTTATATACCGCGTCATTTAAGTCTTTACGGATAACCGGACGGTTTGTCGGGATCACGATAACGTCCATACCGTAGATATTGCGGAACTCTTTCTCCTCCGTCTGGGCTGTACCGGTCATACCGCCTTTTTTCGCATACTTATTAAAGAAGTTCTGGAATGTGATCGTCGCGAGGGTTCTGGACTCTCTCTTAACGTTTACATGCTCCTTCGCCTCAATGGCCTGATGGAGACCATCGGAGTAACGGCGGCCCGGCATGATACGTCCTGTGAACTCATCAACGATCAGGACCTCGTCGTCCTTGACCACATAGTCCTTATCGCGGAACATGAGGTTGTGGGCGCGGAGTGCAAGGATAATGTTGTGCTGGATCTCCAGGTTCTCCGCATCCGCGAGGTTGTCGATATGGAAGAATGCCTCGACCTTCTTAACACCCTGTTCTGTCAGGTTTACGACTTTCTCTTTCTCATTTACGATGAAATCACCGGTCTCGGTGATCTCCTCGCCCATGATGGCGTTGAGCTTGTTAAACTCGCCGGATTCCTCACCGCGGACTAACTGCTTTGCGAGAACATCACAAACCTCATAGAGCTTTGTGGATTTTCCGCTCTGTCCGGAAATGATAAGCGGGGTTCTCGCCTCATCGATCAATACGGAGTCCACCTCATCGATGATACAGTAGTCGAGATCACGGAGTACCATCTGCTCTTTGTAGATCGCCATATTGTCACGAAGGTAATCGAAACCGAGCTCGTTGTTTGTCACATAAGTGATGTCACACTGGTAAGCGGCTTTTCTCTCCTCGGAGGTCATGGAGTTTAATACCACACCAACCTTTAAGCCGAGAAACTCATGAACCTGTCCCATCCACTCGGCATCACGTTTTGCCAGATAGTCGTTGACGGTTACGATCTGAACGCCTTTTCCGGCGAGGGCATTTAAGTATGCCGGACAGGTAGAAACAAGAGTTTTACCTTCACCTGTCTTCATCTCAGCGATACGTCCCTGGTGAAGGACGATACCACCGATGAGCTGTACCGGGTAGTGCTCCATCTTTAAAACTCTCTTTGCAGCCTCTCTGACGGTTGCGAATGCCTCCGGCAGAAGATCATCCAGAGTCTCACCCTGTGCGAGGCGCTCTTTGAATTTTCTTGTCTGATCTTTTAATTCTTCATCAGACATCGCCTGCATGGTCGGACGCAGTTTTTCGATCTTATCGATGATCGGGTAAATGTACTTTAATTCCCGGTCACTGTGCGTACCAAATACTTTTTCAACAAAATTCATTCTGCTTGTTCTCCTACATAAATAAATATACACATGCAGCGATACCCTTTTATCCATCTCGCGGGAGTTATCCACGGATACACGGTCTTTCAAACGCCGGAGCCGGATTTTATCCACATGACGCATGGTTCATCTCACATCAGGCCACTGCATACAAGTTTCTATATCTGAATCGTTTTTGATGTCCGCTGCTCCGTCCTGCGGGATTTTACCGCATAACCGCATACGTCTGCATCGTACAATCCTTAATATTTTAACACCTTCCGGGTTTTTATTCAATGACTTCATGTAATTTTAACATTTCGTACATAAATCCTTATCTCTGCCTGCGCAATTCCCGATAAAACTCCCTGCTACATCTTCTCGCAGCCGCATCGTCCATCTGCGCCGCATCCCTGCTGTTTTTTCTAAAACCGTTTTGACAATTTTTCGACAATTCAATTTTTTCCTCTTCGACATCTCCCTGACTCCTTCCCCCGGCTTCTCCCTCACTTCTGTCTATTTTTCTCTCTTCCTGCCGCTTTTCCCCTTTAAATGTACAACTTGCACAAACCATACATTCGATTGTCTGGTTATCCACTTTATCCACACTCATCCACCGAAATTATGTGGAAAGTTGTCCACCTCGAGAAATGCCGATTTCACGCCATTTCGCAGTTATACACCAAGTTATCCACATTATCCACAAGTTTTTTCCTCCCCATCGGTGGATTTTACGGTTCCTTAATATTTGTTTTATTTTTGTGAACATCTTATAAAATTTACATTTCCGACAACTTTTTTGCCCAATCCCATTGACAAACCGGGAAGGCTTCATATAGTTTTTGAGCTTTTATACACCTTTTTTTACCTTTTTAAATTTTCTCATTTTTTATGTATTTTGGTTGTCTTTTACAGAATTTTGTGCTATACTTAAGTCATCCCAAACAAAGGAGTTGATTTTATGCGTTACACGATCAGCGGAAAAAATATCAACATTACACCAGGCTTAAAAGATGCCGTGGAAAGTAAATTAGGAAAACTGGAGCGCTATTTTTCTCCTGATACTGAAGTACAGGTTACATTGAGCGTAGAGAAAGGACGTCAGAAAATAGAGGTTACGATTCCTGTTAAAGGCAGCATTATCCGAGCTGAGCAGGATTCCAGCGATATGTATGTATCTGTTGATCTCGTTGAAGAAATTATCGAGCGTCAGATCAAGAAATATAAGACAAAGATCGTTGACAAAAAGCAGAACGCCTTAGCATTTAACGAAGCCTTCCTTCAGGAAGAATCCGAGCCGGAGGAGACCGTTAATATCGTAAAGACAAAACGTTTCGCAATGAAACCGATGGATGCCGAGGAGGCTTGCGTACAGATGGAACTCTTAGGACACAACTTCTTTATGTTCCTCAACGCTGATACAAACGAAGTCAATGTAGTTTATAAGAGAAAAGGGAACTCTTACGGACTCATTGAACCGGAGTTCTAAAGAATCCTGAAACTTAATAAGAATGAATAGCCGGGCGGCAGCGTTGATGTGGGAAACCGCACAGTGACTGAAATGCCAGGCAGCAAAAATACAGGCGGTACTTGATTTTAGATTAAGTACCGCCTGTTTATTATGTTTAGATGCCCTTTATCAGTTGCCAACTATTCTTTTCTTCATTTTTGAGTTTCCTTTGCACATGCCGCGCAAGCCTCACATGCGCTCTTCGCGACCGCCATACCGCCCATGGAAGTCTCCCTGAGTTCTGACGGAATCGACCGTCCCACCGCATACATGACACCGATGGTCTCGTCAATCGGGGTGATGCTCTTGATTCCCGCCATAGAAAGTTCCGCGGAGATCAGGGCATTTGACGCCCCCATGGCATTCCGGTTCTGACATGGATTTTCCACAAGTCCGCCGATGGGATCACAAACAAGTCCCAGAATATTCACGATCGCGAAGGATGCCGCGTCGAGACACTGCGCCGGTGTTCCACCGAAAAGCTCCACAGCCGCTGACGCTGCCATGGCACTGGCCGCTCCCACCTCCGCCTGACATCCGCCCTCTGCTCCGGCTGTCGTGGCATTTCTCGTTAAATAACGCCTGGCAGATCTCCTCATCCGTAAATCCGTAGTTTTCCTGCAGGGAACAGCAGACTCCCGGAATTACACCAGAAGAGCCAGCCGTCGGTGCCGCAACGATGAGTCCCATGGACGCGTTGACCTCGAGAACGCCCACCGCATAGGCGATCGCCTTTGAAACCACATCCCCACAGAGATTCTTCTTATTTTCCCTCAGCGTGTGGAGCTTTCTGCTCTCCCCGCCGATCATGCCGCCCATGCTGACGATATTTTCCTTTAACGGCTTCTTCGCCGACGCCTGCATGATGGACCATGCTTTCTTCATTTTCGCCCTTGTCTTCTCCGGATCCTGCTCCAGAAACGTGGTTTCCCGCTCGAACATGGCCTCAGAGATCTTTTTATTTTCCTTTTCGCAGTACTCTAAAAGTTCTGCACCATTTATAAAATTCATCGTTTCTCCCCCCATCAGTCCAGATTGATCGCCGGAACCAAAAGAACGTTTTTCACAGCCTCAAACCCCCGCAGCGCGTTAATCACCTGGCTGGAGACCATAGTATCCACCTCGATGATCGCGTAGGCCATCTTGCCCTTGCTCTCGCGGTAAAGGCGCAGGGAACCGATATTTAAGTCGTAAGCGCTCAAAACGGCCGTCACGAACGCCAGCGTACCCTTTTTGTCGATGTGCTGGACAACGATGGTGCTGTAATTTCCGGTAAGATCAACATCGACGCCGTTTAACCGCGTGATGACCGCATTTCCGCCGCCAATGGACTTTCCGCGCAGGGACATCTCATTTCCATTTTCGTCCTTTACATAGATGTCCACCGTATTCGGATAGATCTCCTTATCTGTGAAGTTTTCCTCGAAGGTAAAGTCAAGTCCTGCCTCTTTCGCGTGCTCAAAGGAATCGCGGATCCTTTCATCATCCGGGTGATATCCAAGGATTCCGCCGACTAATGCACGGTCTGTTCCGTGTCCATGGTAGGTACGGGCGAAGGATCCGTAGAGCACAAAGCGCACCGCCGCCGGCTTCTCCACCATTTTTCCGGCAATAAAAGCGATCCTCAGTGCCCCAGCCGTGTGGGAGCTTGATGGTCCGATCATGTTCGGCCCCAGAATGTCGAACGTTCCGATCTCATTCATACGTGTTTCCTCACTTTTACATATTGTATTTTGTTGTTCCGCAGGTCTGCGCACCTGCCGCGCTGACCATAAAAACATAAGCTGAATGGCAAAAATTCCTATCTAAAATGAATTTTTACATACCACTTTAAAGGCTCTGAGAAGTTATATCTTCTGCCTTCATATTTTGGATTTGTATCCGGCATTTTCCCGGAACCCGCATAAATGCTTGCGAAGCGCGTATTTAAGCCATTTTTCGCATATGCAGTAACTTCTCATATCGTGGCATAAAGTGGCATATTTTGAAAAATTTTGTCGTAAATCTGTCGTAAAAAATCCATCATTTCTGACTATGAAAGTCTCAGTTTTCCTTCCAGATTTGCAAAAGAATTTTTCTATGCCGTTGCTTCCGCATAGATATTCATCGTGGTCGAGATATCCGAATGCCCCATGATTTCCTGAATGACTTTCAGATTGGTTTCATTTTCGCAGAAGCGGGTACAGAACGTGTGCCTCAGATTGTGAACTGAAAAATCCCGAATCCGCAGTGGCTCCCGTTTTTCCTTTTCAGCCAGTTTCACTTCATCCCGATTGTGATCTCTTATAATCCGTTTAATTGCACGATTTATAGTCATCGGGTTATGAAGATTCTGCTCCCTGTTCAGAAAAACAAAATTGGAATATCCATCTATCGTCGGAGATTTCAGCTTGAACCGTTTCTGATTCTCACGTTCCTGAAGCAACGCTTCCCTCACCTCTGACAGCATCGGAACTACACGATTGCCAGCGTTCGTTTTGGGCGTTGTAAGACGGAACCGCCAACCATCGTAGTCACGGAAACGGTAAATAACATTATGGTTGATGAAAATCTCATTATTCTCAAAATCACAATCATTCCATCGAAGACCAATCGTTTCACCAATCCTACATCCCGTTCCAAGCAGAAATGTAAACAGTGGCATCCAGTGGCTATAAATCGGCGAGGTTGAAACAAACTGAACAAATGCTGCCTGTTCTGCCTCTGTCAGTGCATGCCTTTGTGGCTTCTCCCAACAATGGCTTTTCTTGATATCACCCTTAAGCCCGTCTGATGGATTACAGCGAATATAACCATCTCTCACCGCCAGTGTAAATGTCGGATGCAGCAATGAATGGATAATCTCCAGGCTGTTCGGTTTAAAACTCAGGTCATTGATCAAGTAATTATAAAATTCCCGAATATCAGAATACTTAATCAAGCTGATTTTCCGCATTCCAAATTTCATACGTACGAACTTATCGTACATATACTTATAATTCGATCTGGTGGATTCTTTCAGTTCCGTCTTGCCACTGAAATAGATATCAAAAACATCATTTAAAAGGATGTTCTGATTTACAAAAAGGATTCCATCCTCCACGTTTTTCTCGGCCTGTTTCCGCTTCTCCCGAAGTTCCTTTAACGTTCCAGCATACACACTATGCCTGCGGCCATCTGCACCTTTATATTCGTAGCTGCCATCTTTTCTCTGGCTCTCACTGTCTTTTAAAACGCGTCCCTTTGAATCTTTTCTTGAATCTTTCATAAGTTCTCCTTCCATTTCCATGGAAAGAGCTTTGCTTAAGATATATTTTTGTTTAGCAGAGTTTGGATCCAACCGGAATCTTATCATCCAGCATTAACAGGTTCACAATCTCATCTTCCCCTTCTTGCATTCAGCAGAAAGAAACATGCCATGGGATACAATTCCCATCATAGCTCTCGGCGGGATGTTGACAATCGCAACTAAGGTCTTGCCAACCAGTTCCTCCGGTTCGTAATATGAATGCATTCCGGAAAGAATGGTACGATCTGTTCCACTACCATCATCTAATGTAAACTGCAGCAGCTTTTTGGATTTTTTCACTGCAACACAGTCTTTTACTTTTACCACTCTCATATCTGATTTGCAGAATGTATCAAAATCGATATCTGCTGCATCATAAGGCTCTACTACAACCTTTTCTGCATCTTCTGTGGAAGTCTCAGCGGTTACTTCCTCTTTCTCTGCCATTTTATCCATTTCCGTTGGCTTTGTCTCCTTTTCTCGTCTTCTCAAACAATATTTTACACTAAGGCGGTATGATCGTAAACAAGTTCGATTGATCCTGTGAATTTTGAATTTTTCGTTACAACAATAAACATACTATGATTCATCGTGTAGCAACCATGTACCCTTTTTGGAAGGACCTACATGTTCCACCAAACCATCTTTCTTCATTTTATTGATATGATACCTGACTCCGGCCACTGATAATCGCATCTGATCTGCGATTTTCTTCACAGTAATCGTTGGCTGTTCTCGCATGATTTCCAGAATCCTGGTTGCGGTTTCCGCATTAGCTTTTTGTTTTTTAATGTTAGTATTGGTTTTTGTGTTAGTGTTAGTGACTTTTTCTGTGTCAGTTTTTATGTTAGTGTTAGTGACTTTTTTTGTGTTAGTCTTTATGTCCGTATCTCTTTTCCGATACATGTTTACCCTAAAATCCCCATCAAAATCAATCAGTTCTGGTTCAGGCAAACCATATTCCGCACAGGCCTCAAACAATCTCGGTATTCCGGTTCCCCATTTCTCAATAATTTTCATATAGGCAAAGGCTCTTGCAATTGCAGGATTTCTCGGTTTTGAATACCCCACCATCATTTTAGAAATGGTGACATTATTTAGGAGCATCCCAGGCGAAGTTACTTCCAGTCTATCATCAAACAATGCCACCTGAATACTCCCCTGTTCGAGATAGCTACGATGTGCTACAGCATTTGCAATAATCTCGCGAATGCTGTCTGTTGGCAATTCATACACATCCTGTCTGTACATACCCTTTATCGTCATTCCCATATTGATTTTTTCAAGGACATACCGATATGCAGCTTCCATCTGTTCCTGAATGGGACCCTCAAATTCTCTCCTGTCAACAAAATACGCACGGTTTGTTCCTTTAAACACACCACACTGGATAGTAGGCTGCTGTGGCATTCTTCCAGTTAAAAGAGCATATGCATTTGTGGGATATATACCACCTTCAGACTCCTTCAGTACACCCCAGGAAATCAATGTGTTCTTGGTTACCTCTTTTATCTTCGCCTTCTCACTATCCTGCCATGTGTTGGCAAGAGCAGTTTCTTTCATACTTTTGCAAAGTTCATTGATGTCACTATCTGAAACCGTCATGTTCTGGCATATTTCACTATCAAAGTGGCGATTCTGCCCTTCTAAAATCAGTTCCTTTAGCATATACCCTTCCACATGTCTGGTTGTGCCAGATACTCTTACATAAGTACCATCAATCATCCCCTGTGATTTTATATAATATGGACGCTGTGCACCTGGTAAAATTTCTACAACAATCACCGTTTTATCTTTAACTGTCTGTAAAGCCACATCCGGTCTGATGGCTGGTTCACACGCATCAGAAATTGCGTTGGTAATGGCATCCATGGTTTTATAAATATTTTCCGTATTCATTCCCACAATTTCTAATGTCTTATCGTCTACTCCGAAAACAATCTTGCCACCTTTACCATTGGCAAAAGCCACCACTGTTTTCATATATTTTTCGCTCTTATCAGGTACCGTCACCTTATACTCGATATTCTTTGATTCGCCAGAAAACAGCATGTTTTCTTTCATAGCAATTACCTCTTAGAGTTCTATGTTTACAATGCTTCTCATCAATTCTATCCTTAATCAGTTTATTTATTCTTTATCATCTTTTCTGCATCTTCTCTTCTAATACAATAATATATATAATATACAGGGGGTGGTAATCATACCTTAGCCAAGCGCTTCCCAGGTTTTTCAATATCCTTTTTTATACTTTTGTCGTAAATCTGTCGTAAATGACCAATTTTTCATCATCGAAACACCCTGCAAAGTCTTATTTTAAGCTATTCTAACTTATCAACAGACTTCATTGTCGGGATTTTTACACACTGCACTATTTCTTATTATACACAATAAGGAGCTGTTTTTCCACAGCTCCTTATTTTTTCTTTATGATCTTTTCTTTTATCTTTTGCCCAGTTATCCTGAAGATCAATGGACATCTGCTGCTGGAACAGATTGCTGCATAATAAATTCCTGCAGCTCTTAATCTAAGAAGGTAACCGCTTTCGCCGGAGTACGGTAGTACGCCGTAGAAATAATAATGCCGGTCTTTGATGTGCTGGCGTGGATGATCTTTCCGTCGCCGATGTAGAGGGCAACGTGGTTGATCGTCTTTCCGCTTGCGTAGAATAACAGGTCGCCCGGCTGGATCTGGTCGAGGGAGATTTCCTTGCCGTTTGCCGCCTGGTCTCTTGAGGTACGTCCGGTCGTCACACCGAAATGCTCAAAGATACGCATCGTAAATCCGGAGCAGTCAGCTCCGTTCGTTAAGCTTGTCCCACCGTATACATACGGATTGCCAAGGAACTGTTTCGCATATGCAACGATCGCGGTGCGGACTGCGGAATTGTAGACTGCGCTTCCCGGACCGTTCTGGGTACTCTGATATGAGCCGGAGGTTCCTGTGCTGCTGTCGGTGGAAGTTCCGCTTCCGCCGGGTCCTGCGGTACTGCCGGTATCCTGATTTCCGGTATTCTGGCTTGTGCCGGTCTGGGTGCTCTGGCTGCCCTGACTATTCTGTTCTTTCGTCGTTCCGTTATCCGCGTTCGGATTCTGGGCAATCATTCCGATCGTGGAGGACGGGGTGTCCTTATTTGCAGACGCAGTCTCCTGTCCTGCTTCTTTCTTTAACGCTTCGACCTTCGCGATAGCGTCCTCCGCCTCTTTCCTAATCCTTGCGTCCTCTTCCGCTTTATGGCGCTCTTCCTCGACGCTCACGGCCTGCTTGAACTCCACGCGCTGGGTGACATAATCTTTATGTACATATCCGCTCAGGGATTCATCGACCTGGATCTCGATGAAGTCTCCCTCTTCCTTCACTTCCAGGTACTCAGCGTCCTTGGAAAGTGTGGTGAGGATCGCGCTGTCGGTACTCGGCTGCTCGCGGAGTCTTAAGCTGTCAGCGCTTACCGTCACATAAACCGTACCTATATCTTTCGCGATCCTCTCCGCATCAGCGCCGGTAATAAAGTATTCGGATTTTATGTAACCGGTCACGGTACCGGACTTGATCTGATACCAGGTTCCGCCTTCTCCGTCCACTGTAGCTAAGATCGTTGCTGCGCAGTTGTTGTAGATCTTACCTACAATGCTGCTGGAGATATTCGCCTCGGAGCGGATATTTACGTAATTGCTCACGTGGGAGATCGCCACATTGTCGTATGCCGACTGTTTATTTCCGACGGTGGTAAGTCCCGTTCTCTCACTCACCTGCACCGAAAGGGTTTCCGCCGCATAAGCGATCTGCGGCATCATGAGCGCCACGCTCAGACCGCAGACCGCGATAATTCTTCCTGCTCTGTTCATAGATCGTTTTTTCTCCTGTCTATCTGTCGCCTGAAAACTGCTTGTAAACCATTTTCAAGTGACATTTCCTGATCGATGTCTTGTTTTCTTCGCCTGTTCCCAGGAAATTTCTTTCCTGTTATATCCAGATGGCTCAGGCTTTTATTCTAAAGATTCATGTACCTAAACTCAGACACATGACTTTTGATTTTCTGATTCCTGTCCGTTCAAATATTACTGCCTCTACCGTATCATACGGAATTTTCAGTTCAGGAAATTCCTACTCTATACCGTACAGGTACTGTTCTACAGACGCAACGCAATTTGCCCCGTCTGCCACTGCCGTAACGACCTGGCGGAGCGCCTTTGTACGGACGTCTCCTGCCGCGAAGATTCCCGGAACATTCGTCTTTCCGTCCTCCCCGGCCGCAATATATCCTGCCGGATCCATATCTACGGATCCCTTAAATTCTTCACTGTTCGGGGTGATTCCCACTGCGACGAACACGCCGTCCACAGCCAGATCTCTCTTTTCCCCGGTCTTTTTATTGAGAAGCTTCAGTGTCTCCACTTTTTCCGTTCCACAGATCTCCTCCGGCACAGTATCCCAGAGAATTTCCACGTTTGGAAGCTCCATCAGGCGCTTCTGCAGGCTTTTCGCTCCACGGAATTCGTCTCTCCTGTGGATCACATAGACCTTCTCACAGAGTCTCGCAAGGAAGATCGCGTCCTCAAGGGCAACATCCCCGCCTCCGACCACCGCCGTTATCTTTTTCCGGAAGAACGCGCCGTCGCAGGTCGCACAGTAGGAAACGCCTTTTCCCGTAAGCTCTGCCTCCCCCGGGATGCCAAGCTTTCTGTGGTGGGCACCGGAAGCGATAATGACCGCTTTCGCGAGTCTCGTCTCCTTTTTTCCCACTACCTGACGGATCACAGGCGGGTGTCCCGCTCCCGCTTCTGCCGCCTCTAAGACTTCGTTCTCATCCGCAAGGTCCGCGGTCTCAATTTTTAAGACCGTATCCTTCGCAAACTCCACGCCCAGCTTATCGGCATGCTCCCGGAATTTCATTCCCAGATCGAAGCCGCCGATCCCCGGAAGTCCCGCATAGTTGTCTACCTCATATGTTGTAAGCACCTGTCCGCCGCTCATCATCTCTCTTTCAATCACGAGGGTCTTTAACTCCGCACGTTTTGCGTAGATCGCAGCCCCGAGTCCCGCCGGACCGGAACCGATAATGATCAAGTCATAGATCTGTTCCATGATGCCTCCAATCTCAGTATTTACACCTGTTTCCTATCGTCTTCTGTCCGCACCACGCGGTCAGTCAGCACACAATGCGGCTTCTATAGTATAGCACCATACATATCTATTATACAATCAATTTTCCCGGAATTTAAGTGGCATTCCTGTGGCAAAATTTACCATTAATATGATGTGAGAAAACGCAGACATGCAAGTGAGTATGACCGCATTTTCCTTAAGGGCGTTACCGATAAATTTCAGGAATTGACCTTCATAATATTTTGGCATAGTGAATTGTCCTGAATTTATAAAACTATTGATGTCTTTCTGTTATAATTAAGATACTGTCAGCAAATCAAATGATAGCTGCATGGGAAGAGCCCCATTCGTTTCCTGCAATTTTTTTGAAAAGAGAATCGCAGCTGCACATATATATCAGGCTGCGGTACACATTATGATTTTCAACAAAGAAGAAAGAACCCACTGGATCGAAAGCTACAAGAACTTCCCAACCTCAAACATCTCCGACGCAATGGATAACCTCGGTCTCCGCTCCGGAGTCGTCCTTGGACTCCACCCGTTAGATGTTTACCAGCCGCGTACCGCAGGCTTCGCGAAGACACTCCGCCAGATGCGCAGAAAAACCGCTTTCGACGGGAAATCTCTGACAAAACAGGCTTCCATTATCGACAGCCAGGCGGAGTACGGTGACCTTCTCGTCATTGAGGCCAATATCCGCGGCGGAATGAGCTTAAATGAGGCAAGACTGCAGAAATAACCATATCGAAGCCGAAAGCCATGACTGCATTGATCCTGATGCGATCATGGCTCTCTTATTTACGCGAACAACGAGCCAAAGTCCATGCGCTGCCCGGACTGCAGTGGATTTTTCCGGAATCCTATTGTAATTCCGGTGTTATTCCCTTAAAATATGCATATCTGCCGTTTTCATCAATCCCCGGAATTCTTATAGTCCGATCATTTCCGGCAGCTGTGATCTCATCAAAAAGCAACGTAACTATTCAGTACCAATGTCACTTAGTTAAGCTTTTTACAAATTAATGGATTTGTGTGCATCTAGCGT
>OOCS01000953.1_pt1 | contig 14721 bp, 8 predicted proteins | sample 1671411 | NCBI WGS metagenome assembly OOCS01 (sample SAMN06348154, study PRJEB24527) | human gut metagenome | biome: human gut; feature: ankylosing spondylitis patient; material: feces | host: Homo sapiens | place: China | collected 2015-10 | reverse complement strand
GACCGCCATTTCGGACAGGGCGCGCACGATCAGGAAAATCGCCAGACCGCCGATCAGATAGGCGAGCAGAATGGCCGGGCCCGCCAGCTGAATCGACTCGCTGGAACCATAGAACAGGCCGGTGCCGATCGCGCCGCCCAATGCGATCAATTGAATATGACGATTCTTCAAAGACTTGCGCAGCGTCGGCGGAACCGGCACATCGTCGGTTTCGCGCGGTTTCTTCGCAACGGTTGCGTCGCTCATGAATGCTTCCTCTTCTTGGGTGCCTCGGCAATATTCGGCAATATTCGGCAAAAGTTTGCGATCTTGGCGATGTTGCGTTCGGCAGTAGTGGTAGGTGACGCGCCTATGGTTTTTGGTATGGCGCGTCTTCCCCGATTGTAGCTGTAGCGCGTGGATTCGGTTTCATAGTGTTCAATAGTTCGATAGTTCAATAAAATGAAGGTTTTGGGAGCAATGGTTGGTGCTGCTTGAGCGCTACGGGCTGGAGGTCGTCATGGCATTCATCAAAGACATGGTGCGTATGTGGTTGCATGCGTGGAAGCGATTCATCTCCATCGCACTGATCTCGTTGCTGGGCGTCGCCGTGCTTACGGGCATTTACGCGGGTTGCCGAGACGCTTTTCTTGCGACGGATCGTTTTTTCGACACCCAAGGATTGCACGACATTCAGGTGTTGTCGACGGCCGGATTGACCGATGACGATATTGCCGAGCTCCGTAAGATTTCCGGTGTTGCGAAAGTGCAGGGCGAACGTTCGCAAACCGTGACCGTCGATCTGAACGGCAAAAAAACCGTGACCATGCAGGAGATCGGCACGAACGGCATTGACCAGCCGTATTTGCAGAGCGGACGCATGCCGGAGAAGTCCGGTGAGATTGCGGTGACGCGCAAATTCATCAAGGATTCCGGATATAAAAAGGGCGACCATATTACGGTGACACCGCAGGATTCGGCGTCTTCTTCTTCTGCGACGTCTTCTGTGTCCGATTCTGCAGAATCGGACAACCAAACGGGCGAAAACGGGTCCCAGATGTCCGATTCTGCAGAATCGGACACGCAGGATGGCAAACGTGCCGCACGGGTGACCGATTCTGGTGAATCGGACAATCAGGCACCGAGCTTCCCCACCGAACTGACTATTGTGGGCGTGGTGCTTGACCCGCAGGATCTCACCAATCCAGACGGCTATTCGGGTACGAACGCGTTCCGTTCCTCCGCCACCAGCGACTACACGTTCTTTGCGCCGTCCGACGGTGTGACCGGCAGCATGTACACGGCCGTCACCATTCTCGTGAAAGGCGCCGCCGACAAGGACTCGTTCAGTGACGTGTACGACGACACCGTCAGCGAAGTAGCTGACCGCATCGACGGCACGGTGCGAACCAATCGCCAGAAAGCGCGTCATCAGGAACTACTCGACGCTGGAACCAAACAAATCGACGAGGCGAAAGCGCAAACCGACAAACAGTTCGCCGCAGCGCAACAGCAGATCGACAGCAATCGCAGCCAGCTCAATCAGCAAATCGACCAAATCGTCAATATGCAGGCGGGCGCGGCTGCAGGATCCCTCGACGAAACAACCCGTGAAACACTACGTGAAACGGTAATTGCCGCAAGCCCGCAATTAGCGGAAGCCAAAGCGCAACTCGACCAGGCGCAATCGAAATTGGACCAGCAGAAAAAAGACACCGAACGGACACTGCAATCCAAGCAAAACGAGCTGGAAGACAGCATTCCGCAAGTGCGTTGGTATGTGCAGGACCGGTCGCAAATCGGCGGATTCAGCTCGCTGAAATCTGATCTGGAATCCATCCAATCGCTGGGCAACGCATTCCCGATCGTGTTCTTGCTCGTGGCGGTGATGATGAGTCTGACCGCCATGGCGCGCATGGTCGAAGAGGATCGCGGGCTGATCGGCACATACACAGGGCTCGGCTACGGGCGTCTTGCGGTCGCCTCACGATACCTGTTGTTCGCGCTGTTCGCCTGCCTGATCGGCGGTGGACTCGGCCTGATCGCAGGCTTCCTTGGCATTCCGGCGTTCCTGCTCGTCGTATTGCGAGGCTTGTATGTGATGCCGGACGTACGCTTGGCATACGACTGGCTGTACGGAACGGCCGGAGTCGCGCTGTTCGTGGTCGGCGTGCTTGCCGCAACCGTGTATGCGTGCGCGCAGGAAATGCGACAGAAGCCGGCCAGTCTCATGCGTCCGAAAGCGCCGCGTGCAGGATCGCGCATTCTACTGGAGCGTATCAAGCCGTTGTGGAATCGCATGAGCTTCCTCGGCAAAGTCACGGCGCGCAACATTTTCCGTTTCAAATCGCGTCTGATCATGACGGTCGGCGGCGTGGCCGGCTGCACCGCGCTGATTGTGTGCGGACTTGCGATCAACGACACCGTTGCCGCATTGGGCGCGAAACAGTATCAGGACGTGTATCAGTACGATTTGATGGTGGTCGCGAACGATGATGACGCTGATGCGATGCGGCAGAAAGTCGCTTCGGATGGTCGCGTCACGTCGAGCATGGACGTGCGCGTTGAATCGGGTGATTTGACCGGCGATTCGGGGAGCGAAAGCATTCAGCTGGTTGCCGTGCCCGACAGTGAACGCAGCGAGTTCGGCAAGATGGTCACGTTGCAGCCGGTGCGCTCCAGTTGGGTGGATGGTGCGGCCGATACGGTAAGTCTGGGCGATGACGGCGTGATCGTATCGCAGTCCGCGGCAAGCGCGATGGGCGTCAAAGCGGGCGGTATGGTAACGCTGACCAACGGTGACGATATGCAGGCCGAAGCGCATGTCAGCGCGGTGATCCGCAGTGTGATCGGATCGGACGTGTATGTGAGCGAAACCTATTATCGCCAGCTGTTCGATACTGCTGCATCCGGCACGTCTTCCGCATCTTCCGCGTCCGATTCTGGAGAATCGGACAATCAAAACGGCGAATCCGGTACCTCGAATGGCGCATCGTCAAACGGCCAACAATTGGTGTGGAACGCCATGTATGCGAAGCTCAAAGGTTCAGGCGAATCCCAGGCCGCCTATGCGGAAAAGCTGGAAGACGACGATGCGGTCATGAAAGCCGTGAGCTGCGCGCACATGGCGGAAAGCTTCAAATTCGATCTGATGGGTGCGGTGGTCGCGCTGATCGTGGCGCTCGCGGGCGGGCTCGCGCTCGTGGTGTTGTTCACGCTCGCCAACACCAACGTATCAGAACGTGAACGCGAGATGGCCACGCTCAAGGTGCTCGGATTCTTCGACAAAGAGGTTCACCACTATGTGAACCGTGAAATGATGGTGCTCACCATGATGGGCGTGGTGCTGGGCTTGCCTCTCGGCCGTTTCGTCGGCGGATTGCTGACGGCTGCGTTGAATATGCCCGCACTGTATTTCGAAGTGGAATGCACGCCGTTGAGTTATGTGATTGCGGCCGGCGCGACCATGGCTTTCGCGCTGCTCGTGCAGTTGTTCGTGAATCCGGTGTTGGATCGTATCGACCCGATTAGTTCGCTCAAATCCGTCGAATAGGCGCATGTCTGAATGTCCGATTCTCCAGAATCGGACAACTAGACGGGTAAAAGTGCGTTACGGTTGTCCGTTTCTCCAGAATCGGACACTTAGAGTGCCGGAAAGGCTCGGATTCGCGTTTCAGTTCTTCGGATAACGGTAGTTGTGTGGCAGTTGCGTGGTGAGCTGCGGGTCCAGGCCGAGTTCCTTCAACTGCCGGTCGATTTCGCGGCGCGCACGTTTCACAAGTTCGGCTCGATATTCATCGCCATGTCCGGCATTGCTATGTGCCGCATCGCCATGTCCCATCGTTCCCATCTTCTCCAGTGCGTCCAATGTTTCCGCCATACGCTTGAGCCGGTCCTGATGGTGCAGCAGCGCACGCACCTGCGCATGTTCGTGCACGATCGTCCGCCAATCGGATGGTGTGTGTGCAATCTCCCGAACCGCGGTGACCGGATGTACGTCGGCCACCTGATATGTGATCGAGCCAAGCAGTGGCATTAGGAACACCGTAATCGCGCCGGCTGCGACCAGTGTTGACGCGGTGTCGCCTTGCATGGTGCCGACCTTCACCGCCAGTGACGTGACGGCGACGATGATCGGCAGCGCGGTCGTGCAATACAGCGCTACGGTGACGCGATGATGCGATGACAGCGGATTCTCGCGTTTGTCGAGCGATAGCGCAACATATACGGGCACCGCGCGAATCAGCATGAGCATTACGATGAACGCGACGAGCAGCGCGGGTCGGCCTGCCACGGCGCGCACGTTGATCGCGGCTCCTGACACCACGAAAAACACAGGAATAAGGAATCCGTAGCCGACGCCTTCCAGTTTCATTTCCAGCGACTTGCTGCCGTCGGGGATGATGTAACGCAGGATGAAGCCTGCGGCGAACGCGCCGAGCACCGCGTCAAGTTCGAACAGTGCAGAAATGGTGACAAGGAAGATGAGCAGGAATGTGGTCAGTCGCATGAGCGTTTGCGATGACGTGTTCGCGTTTTCCGTAAGGAAACGGTACAGGCGATGGCCGGTTTTCAGTGCTTTCGTGGGTAGCATTGCGCACAGTAGACAGATGGTAAGGAACGCGCCGAGCACGAGCATGGTCTGCCAGCCGGTTCGGGTGGATAGCAGGATGGCCATGGCAAGGATTGGGCCGAGTTCGCCCCACGTTCCGTACGAGATGATGGCGTCGCCGATGGGGGTGCCTTCGAGGTTGCGTTCCTTGAGAATCGGCATGAGTGTGCCGAGAGCGGTGGTGGTAAGTGCTATTACCGTGGCGATGCCGTTGATGCCTTGCTTTGCGAAGAATGGAAGCAGGGTCACGACGAGTCCGGCGAGCCCCAAGGTGATGATCCATGTGACAAGGCCGACTTTGCCTTGATGTCCGGCGAGTCGTTTCGGGTCGATTTCATAGCCGGCGAGCAGGAATAGGAACGCCATGCCGAGCTCGCTCAAGAGTTTCACGGCGTCGTTCACCTCGATTACGCCCAGTCCGTACGGACCGAGTGCGGCTCCGGTGACGAGCAGCAGCACAGTTTGTGGAATGAACCTTCCTGGAATCAGCTGCGCCACAATCGGGCTGACGGCCGCCACCGCCATGATGATAGTCAATGAAACGAGCTCTTGCGTCATGTTTCTAGCCTAGTGAGTCTGCATGACGGTGTTCAAGGACGTGATGCCCCATGATGACCAAAGGGCACTCTGGGGCAAGGTTAAGTTTTTGTAAATTTTATGGGGGGGGGGGTAATTCTATGAGCGTTACTATCTGTGCAAAATGGCGGAACTGTTTTGTTTTGAAGATGGAACTCCTTCTTTTCATTGGGGGAAGGGTGGGCTTTATTCGAGGGTTTTAACGAGGGTACCAATGGGGAAAGCTCCGATATGATTCTGAACCAAGCTGTTCAGGCAATATAGGGGGAGGGAAGAATGGTTGATGGAAAATTCACCGCAAAGGAGCGCGCGTATTTGGCCAGTCTTCCCGCGGTGGAAAGCGTGAGCGCGTCGCGTATTCGATATTCAGACCGTTTCCGAGTGGAAGCGATGTGCCGTTATAACGCCGGTGAATCACCGTCAGCCATTTTCCGTGAAGCGGGGCTTGATCCGAAACTGATCGGCTACAAGCGTGTGGAGCGGTGCATCGCGCGCTGGAAGCAGCAGGAACGTGATGAGCGTCGAAAGGGAAAAGGGCCCGCGAACCATTATCTGCAGGATGTCGAAGATGATTTATCGATCGCCGAACTGCAAGGGACTACGCGCGAAGAGGAGACGAATGATCTAACTGAAGCCGACGAATCGCAGAATATGGCGGCGAAGCTTGCTCAGGCGCAACTGACCATCAGCAAATGCGACATGCTCATCGCCAAGCAAGCGTTGCGTATCGACGAGCTGGAACGTGTGCTGCGGAAGTTCATCCAGTGATGGACATGCGGCAGCAGCAGCGCGGTCGGGAGCCGTCTTTCGAAGAAGCCGTCGACATTGCCGATGAGGTGCGGCAGTGGCGCAGAGAACGTAGGAAAGTCATTGCCATGCGGGTGGTTGCGGCGCTGCTGATCATTCTTGCGATAGGTATCGGTGGGTTTCCTACGTTTCTACAGTATCAGTCGGCGCGGGAGCTACGGAATACGTCGGACCGGTCCGCGCAGGCGGTTGCCGGCTGGCCTTACCCCCAGGCTGATGAGGCGTTTGCCGCGGCCAAAGCATATAACAGGCGGCTTGCGGCTTCGGGGCAGCCGATTCTCGGCGAGGCTCAAGACCCGTTCTCCCAAGTGCAGGGCAGCTCGCAGTCCAGTGAATCTGGTGCTGCGGAATCAAATAGCGCCAGTGCGAAGGATGCGGAATATCAAAGTTTGCTCGATTCGGGCAGCGGCGTGATGGGCACCATCCGCATTCCGAAGATTTCCGTACGTCTGCCGATCTACCATGGCACGTCGCAGTCGGCGCTCGCATCCGGATCCGGCCATCTGTATGGCAGCAGCCTGCCAGTGGGCGGGCGGAGCACGCATGCGGTGATCACCGGCCACCGTGGGCTGGTCGAGGCGATGATGTTCACGCGCTTGGATGAGATGCACGTCGGCGACTACTTCTACATCGAAGTGATGGGCCGTACGCTCGGCTACAAGGTGGATCGCATTTCGGTGATCGAGCCGAATGACACCTCGAAGCTGAAGATTGTGCCCGGCGAGGACCGGGTGACGTTGATGACCTGCACGCCGTACGGGGTGAACACCCACCGGTTGCTGGTTTCGGCGGTGCGTGCGCCGATTCCTGGAGTGGTTCCCGAGGAGCGGAATGCGGCGAAGGATGCGCGGACGATTGCGATTGCGGTGTCGGCTGGCGTGCTCGTGTCGGGGATGCTGCTTGCCTGGCTGCGTAGACGGCCATGGCATATTCGCAGACATGCGGCTTGGTGGCCGAAACGTGGCTAGCTGTTGCGTTGGCATGCTGAGGCGACATCCGTACGGTTGCGGACATGTGAATAATGTTGCCCCGTCGGACGTCGGGCTTATGTGAATTTCGGGTAGCGCAGATAGCTGAAAACGTTGTTATCACTTGGTTTCGAGGCTATTTCATACCCCCGAATCTCCCGCGCTTAGGGTGTACATATCCATTCCCTTTTCCTTTTATTGTTCAAAATTGGAGCGCCGGAAGTGTATCCGCGTCGGCTGGATGCGTGACTGGTGATGAAGATGTGAATCGTGCACATGCACACGGTGTGTAAGGGGAGGTAGCAGATGAGGCATACGCGAATACAACAGGCAAAGCCCGAGAGGAGCTTTGCTGAACGAATAGTCGCCGTCATCGTTGCGATCGCCATGCTCGGCGGCATGGGCTACGCCACCACTTCCGCCGCGATGGCGGATGATACCGAACAGACCACGGAACAGCAGGCCGGCATCAGCCTGGGATTGCATGATTACGATCGTAATGCCATCAATAAGGGTCATGCGTTGAAATTCAAGAACGCTGGTCCAGAAGAGTATAACAAATATGTCGGTAATGACAATGGCGCATACACCGGTATTGTGAATAAAACCCTGACAAATGATGGCTATCCGACCATGGCGGCTGATAAGGAATCAGAATCATTGGACTATCTCTTTGGCGGGAAGCCTGATGATGAAGCCGTCACCAGCTACGAGCCGGATGGCGGACTGCTGACATTGGACAAGGATGGGTATTACGGTTTCGACGCCGATTTCCAGAAGGCTACATATGACACGGTGTCGAACAAGTTCACGCGGATCGACTGGACTTGTACGGACCAGGCTAGTACTCCTTGCTTCGCTCCATTTGGAGACGATAGTGAGAATAATAAATATTCTTTCGGCATGAATCTTGGCGCCGAGTTCTACATGCCGGAATACGGCAAGGTTAACAATCAGGACATGGTGTTCGACTTTACCGGCGACGATGATGTGTGGGTGTTCATCGATGATGTGCTGGTGCTTGATTTGGGTGGTATCCATCAGGCGTTGGATGGCAGCATCAATTTCGCCACCGGCAAGATCACCTATGACAGGACGCAGAGTCATGGAAACCATCCTGCCGGAACAATCGACCAGGCATTTGCCAATGCGGGAAAGCGATGGGATTCCACGCCGTATAAGACACATCATCTGAGTTTCTTCTATCTGGAACGCGGCGACGGCGGCTCCAACTGCAAGATCAAGTTCAATCTGCCGGTGAAGCCGTCCAAGGCCATCGATATCGAGAAGGAAGCCCTAGGCACCATCGACGCGGACAAACAGTTCCAATTCCAGCTGTTCGTCGACGATTCCCTAACCCCGTACCAGGGCGAATACAGCGTGTACAATGCGTACACCAATCAGGTCGTTCAATCCGATAAGTCGATCGGAGACAACGGTGTGATAACGCTGACCAAGGGTCAATTCGCCCGCGTGCAATCCGACAGTTTCACCGACGCTACCTCGTATAAGGTGCGGGAGTTGGACTCTAGCGGCTACACCGTGTCCGCGAACGGTTCCCCGATGACGCAGCAGGGCAGCAATGATAATGCATACGCCGAAACCGGCTTGTTCACCGTGGGCAAGACGAGTCATGTAACCATCGTGAATTCCAATGTGAAGCCGTCGAACAACAAAAGCATCGTGAAAACCGATGGCGGCGACGGTGATCAGTACACGCTGTATCTGACCGCATCCGGCGATAGCACCTCATCCACGGTCACCACTGCCACACCGGCCGACATTGTGCTGGTCATGGACAAGTCCGGCAGCATGAAGGGCGAAGTCGACAGCAATGCGAAAAAAGCTGCCAACGCGCTCGCTAAGAAATTGCTGACTACCGAGAATTCAACGTTGTCGGATGATCAACAGGTACGTATGGCGGTAGTGACATTCAGCACTAACGCTTTTCTCAAGCAGACGTTCACCACGAACGCCTCGGAAATCAACAACGCCGTGAAGGGTAACCCCGACGGCGGCACCAACTGGGAGGCCGCGCTCCAGCAGGCAAACGATCTGAAAGGCCGCTCTGGTGTGAAGAAGCACATCATCTTCCTCTCGGATGGCAATCCGACATACCGTACGACCTCGTACAGCGGATGTTATTCGTATTCGTTTTGGGATGGGCGGACTGCTCATCCGGAATATACGACCCCGGAGTCCTGCCAAGCACAACGGTACATGTGGGGTGAAAATCCTGATGGTAGTTCCGATGGCGCGTACGGTGCAGGAAATAGCGATACATACGGTTTCAACTATGCTGCCGCCCTGGCTGAGGCTAACAAACGTGGCGATGCCGCACTCTATGTGGTAAAGACTTCCGCTGATGCGAATAAGATGACCGATCTCGCCACTGAAGCCAATGCAGTGAATGGCGAGGAATTTGACGGCACGAACGCTGAGAATCTGACGAAAGCATTCGACCAGATCTATTCCACCATTACCTCTTCCGCGAAGATCAAGGTCTTCTCCATCGCCTTGTCCCAGTGGGTGGATCCGGTCGAGTTCGCAGGTGTCGCCAACGGTGCCAACATCACGCAATATGTGACGGTGAAGAACGGCAGTACCAAGCTGACGAGCGGATATACGGCCATATACAGCGTCGACAGTTCCGGCAATCGCACCGTGACGGTGACGTTCAACGGTACTGACGGTACTGATGGCATCGTCGCAGAAAAGGCTGATGACATCGACGTTTCCTTCAAAGTCAAGCCAAGCGATGCCGCATATACCAACTATGCGAGCGGCAACAACTATCCGGATATGGGAGACGCGGATACCGGAAACGTATCCGCCGGGAAGCAAGGCTACTATTCCAACGTGGATGCAAAGCTGAACTATTGCGTGCTCACCGAGGTCAACAACGCGACATCCTGTGAAAGGACCGAAGCCGAATATCCGCATCCGGTGGTGCAGGTGAAGCTTGGCAAGATCAACATCACCAAGCAATGGAAGGGCAGCGGTGAGCATGCCAATTCCGTGACGGTGCAATTGCAACGCAAGGCGATTGGTGCGACTACTAATGCGGAGAACGTTGGTGGTGATTCGATCACGCTGAACGCCGCCAACAATTGGACCACAACGGTCGATAATCTGGCGCCCGGCTACACATATTCCGTGGTGGAAACCACCGGCGATGACCGATATGACGTCACCTACAAAGTCAACAATGCCGCGAATAACAATGCTGATTTGACCAAGCAGATGGTGTGGTCTTCCAATGCCGATGAGGGAACATTGACTGCGACCATCACCAACACGCTGAAGACGGTATCACTGCAGCACCTAATCTCGGTACGGAAGAATCTGACCGGTCGTGGGTGGAAGGATTCCGACCAGTTCGACTTCATGTTGGAGGCGGAAGGCAACGCCCCGTTGCCGACCCGCTGCAAGGATCAGCAGTCATGCACGGTCACGGTGAAGCGTGATTCGACCGACCATACCGAGTCCTTCGGTGATATCACCTACAACGCCGGTGACGCCGAATACACGTACTACGTGACGGAAAACCTGGGAAAAATCACTGCACTGCACTACTCACAGGCGAAGTACAAGGTCGTGGTGACCGTGAGCAAAAACGCTGCCGGCAAGTGGGGTTCTGCCGTGACGTCCGTGACCAAGGTGCTGGACGACAATGGCAAGACGGTTCCCGAATCGCAGAGCGTCAGTACGCAACCGGTCGCTTTCACCAACCACTACATCGCAGTGTCGGCGCTGCCGTTGACGGGCGGGATGACGGATCGTCAGTGGCTGTTCGTCGGCGGTGCGGTCGGCGGGCTTGCGGTGCTGCTCATCGGCGCTGCCGGTGTGTGGAACGGCAAGAAGCGACTCGTCTGAATCGCTGTGCGGGGTCGGAACGTCTGCCAACTTGAAGGCGTTCCGACCGATAATCCAAGATTTGCGGATTGCGGGAGCAAGTTGGGTTCCCGCCTCCCGCGATCGCAGAAACAAGTAATCAAACAATAAGGAAGAGAGGGTTTTCATGAAGATGAGGAAACTTTTCGCCGGCATCGCCGCCGCTGCGACGCTGCTCGGTGGCATGGCTTTGGGTGCAGCCAGCGCGCAGGCCGATGGACCGCAGACGACTACGCCGTTGCTGCAGGTCACCAATGCGCAGGCTGGCCACAAGTACACGCCGTACAAGTTCGCCACGTTCGCGAACGCCGACAGCGGTTCCGTCGAAGTGAACACGGTCGAGGCGTGGAAGACCTTCGTGACCACGGCCGCCGATGCCGCCGACAACGATACTGAGAACAGCGTTCCGTCGGAATATAAGGACAATCCGGCCGCATATGTGGCGACGTTCAACGCGGAGCAGATCCGCAAGTTCGCTGAAGAACTGGCCAAGACCAATCCGCTGCCGACCGCCGATGGCGCAGGCCTGACCGTGACCGCGGAGCAGGCGGGCACGGCCCAGCCGGTCGCGGTGGATGGCGAAGGCTGGTACCTGGTGACTGACACCTATAACGGCAAGGCCGGCACTCCGGCCGTTGTGGCCACCACCGTCAATGTCCTGGACAATCTGCGGATCGTTGCCGACGCGAAGACCGGCCAGGGCGGCATCACCACTGTGGGCCGGTTCAATGCGAAGAACGAGAACCCGCTCACCCCGCCGAGCAAGACCGCCAAGGTCGGCGATGTGGATGTGAACGGCAAGACCGTGAATGTCGGCGACACCGTCGACTTCACCGTGTCCGCGGCCGTCCCTGCTTCCGCAGCCAACTATGACGTGTATCCCTTCACCATTACCGATACCGCGTCCAAGGGCCTGAAGGTCGCCGAGACGAACACCTTCAAGGTGCAGGTCGACGGCAAGGACGTGGATGCCGCCCTGTACAAGGTGGAACAGACCGGTAGCGCCGCCGTCGGCACCACTACGACCATCACGTTCGCCAGCGCGAAGTCCCTGGCGGGCAAGACCATCGTCGTGTCGTACACCGGCGTCGTCACCAAGGATGCGCTGACCGGCCTGGACGGCAGCGTGGACAACAAGGCCACGATCACCACCAATGGTGGCACCAGCGGCGAAGGCAAGACCGAATCCAAGACCTACGGCTTCCAGTTCAAGAAGATCGGCGTCGACAACGATGCCAACGCTTTGGCCGGCGCGCAGTTCGTCGTCAAGAAGAAGGATGGCAAGTTCCTCAAGCAGGATACTGAATCCAAAGCTTGGTCCTCTGTTGACGATCAAACGAACGCCACGGTGTTCACCTCCGGCGCTGATGGTCTGGTGCAGTTCAAGGGCCTTGCAGCTGGAGACTACACGGTCATGGAAACCAGTGCTCCAAGCGGCTACGCCCAGAACTTCAGGGTCACCTTCGACGTGAGCATTGCAGAGAACGGCACTGTTACCTTCAAGCAGGATCTCCTCCATCAGGTCACTTTGCCGGCCGACGACCAGATCGCCACCGTGAAGAACGTGAAGTCCATCACCCAGCTGCCGCTCACCGGTGCTGCGGGCACCACGCTGTTCACTGTCGTGGCGCTGCTCGTGGCCGGTGCCGGTGTGACCGTTGCGGTTAAGAGCCGTCAGCGCATGCACTAAACTCACAAGGCGGTAACGCCAAAAGCTATGCAGGGGTCAATCCAACCGGGTTGGCCCCTTTTGCGTGCGCCCGCGACCCGACTATCCTACGGTCCGACCCAGCCCCGCGGGAACATCTGTGGGGTGTCATCCACATCAGATGAGGATATTTTTCGAGGGGACAGTGCGGATTGGTGTGACGTGTTGCAACAAGCTGAACCGTGGATGCGAGGCAGTCACAGACAGTCTCCGAAGAGAGGGGAAAAACGAGGGTATCGTACGGCAAGCGGGCCATAGAATCATAAAGCATATCCACGAGAAGTGAGCAATGGAGACACAGGACGGGAGGTATGCCGTGCGTGGCGGTGGAGTATTCAGCGATGAGGAGATTCAGTTGTTGCGGGAATTACCGGCGGTGGCGAATGTGACGCGTAATCGTATCACCTATTCCGATGCTTTCAAGCAGGTGTGCACCATCCGATATCTTGCGGGGGAATCTCCGACCAAAATCTTCCGTGAGGCGGGATTGCCACCGGAACTGGTCGGGTACAAGCGCATCGAACGCAGCGTGGCTCGTTGGAAGGCCGCCGCCATCAAATCAGTGAGCGGCAACGATCACCTGGATGACAGCGAGATCATTGCGCAGCTCGTTGAACGGTGCAAGCGTATTTTTGTGACGAGGCGGAATCTTGACAATATGGCGTCCGGTGTTCCGGATTCGAGTGTTCCCGTTATGTCCGAAGGCGCTGTCGGCGCGCATGTTTCGATTGGCGCGCTCGACGGTGATGCCGCTGACATCATCATCAAGCAGCAGGCCCGCCGCATCGACGAGCTGGAACGCGTGAACGCCGAACTGCGCGGCCAAATCGCCGCCACCACCTGACCCAGACTATCGTTATGCCATACGCAAGCGAGAAAGCAGCGGTCAACCTCGTGAATCTGCCATATATAGGCGAGACAGGATTGAATTAAGCGAATTCCGCCTCTGTCTGCCAAGTTTGAAGGCTTTCGGACGTATTGGGAAGCTTGGATGGCATGCTCGGGATTCCGGTTCTTTGTTCATTGTTTTCTACGTTAGACTTCCACAGGGTTTGGTGAGGTCAATTCAGGATTCGTATAAAATGCATCGGCCTGTGTCTTCCTAATGTCATCCGTCCTATTGGGTGCGAGTTGCGTTGGAAGCTCAGGCTCAAAGATATGGTCATTTCCGAATGACTTGCTCCAACGGGGGCCTGCCGTTTATGAAATCAGATACACATATTTCGTGAAGTAATCGCGCCATTGTGCTCGATATATTGCGATTGCATATAGTACCAATGCAGCCTGATTCAGGCGACGGCCTGCAATAGGCCGGCTGGCTCTTAGAAGGAGGATGACGATGGGAAACGTCATTTTGGGATGGGTTATTTGTTCCGAGGGCGTATGGACTTGGTCTATTAGTCTTGGAGAACTGTTGGATACGGGTGTCAATTTTGTTGCGGCATTGGTGACTGCGGCTGCGCTTGTTGCGGGTTTCCGACAAATGAAAATGACTTGGGAGAACGACTCCGATGCTCGACTGCAAGATCGCTATTTCGAGTTTCAGCAGAAGGCGTATCTTGTTGACGCATATGTGACACGGCATCCAAAACAGAAACGGTTCCTAGTCATTGCAAATCAGACTGATGGCGCTATACGTAACGTGAAGCTTCATGTGAAATGGCCCGACCTTGATGGAAGACCTCTGGAATGTAATCAGCTGGATGATTTTTCTTTGCATTGCGTTCCCAAGAAGGATCTTTGCTGGAAGGTGCTTCCTCAAGGGCAGTGGTTCGTCAGTCCTAATTCTGAAATAACGTATGCGACATGGACGTACCCCCAGCTTGATGGTGATGGAAAACGTTACTCTCCGGAATTCTTTGAACACAGGAATGGTGCGGAGAAAGGGAGGGAATTCGCGGTCGTTTTCATTGAATTCACGGATGCATACGGTAACCAATGGCAGCGGGTGTTTGATGTTGCCGACCATCCGGATTCGTTGACGCCGGGGATGATTCTGCTCGATTCTCCTGATAAGCGATTGAGAAAAGTGGCCGAACGAATTCAAAAAGCTACTCAGGGCTAGCGTTCGGGCTGTCAATCAAATCTGCAAGTGGCGGCGGGCATATGGACAGGAGGTATGCATCAAGCAGCAGGCCCGCCGCATCGACGAGCTGGAACGCGTGAACGCCGAACTG
>OOCS01000916.1_pt1 | contig 15246 bp, 13 predicted proteins | sample 1671411 | NCBI WGS metagenome assembly OOCS01 (sample SAMN06348154, study PRJEB24527) | human gut metagenome | biome: human gut; feature: ankylosing spondylitis patient; material: feces | host: Homo sapiens | place: China | collected 2015-10 | reverse complement strand
TGCTGTTTTGCAGGGGCTGCGCGGGTATTCAATTACAGCGTTTCGTAGGAAACCAACTGGCTCATCGGGATGCGCTTTTTATCAAAGCGGTTGATGTCAGCGGGCTTCTCATTGGAGTAGCCGACAACCAGGATGTTGATCGGTTCCAGGTTGGCCGGGAGGTCAAATTCCTGACGCAGAACATCGGGATTGAAGTAGCATACCCATACCGTTCCAAGGCCCAGCTCCGTGGCCTGGAGCATCATGTGGTCGGTCAGGATAGAGGCGTCAATGTCCCCGGTCTGCTTCTGGTCAAAAGGCCGCACCCACGCCTTATCGCGATCGGCGCAGACGATAATGGCCAGGGGCGCACCGTAGATGTCGGCCGCCTTGCCGATCTTTGCAAGACCTTCCTCGCTCTGAACAGCAATCAGGTGAACCGGCTGGAGGTTGGCAGCGGTGGGGGCCACATGAGCAGCTTCCAGAATCTTTTTCAGCTTCTCCGGTTCCACCTTTGTTTCCTTATAGCTGCGTACAGACATACGCTGCTTTGCAATCGTAATAAAATCCATAATATATAGTCCTTTCAGTATTTTTATTTTGAGCATATCAAATCAACCATTGACCTAATTGTAGCACTTGAACACAAAACCGCAAGAATGCACTTTTTCGGAAGATACTTCCCAAAAAGATAGCACCTTGCGGGAAAGGAGAGCCATTTTATGAAATGTGAAGAAAATCAATTCAACTGCCCAGTTGAGGCAACCCTGTCTTTGATCGGCGGCAAGTATAAGCCGTTGATCCTCTGGCATCTGATTGACCATCCATTACACTATATGGAGTTACAGCGGCTGATTCCAAACGCCACGCCGAAGATGCTTTCGCAGCAGCTTCACGATCTGGAAAACAACGGCATGATTCATCGTGAAGTGATTCCAGAAAAGCCGCCCAAGACGGTATATTCTCTTACCCCATTTGGACAGAGTATTGTTCCTATTCTGGATGCAATGTGCCAGTGGGGAAACAACTATCTGGACGGCCTGGATGTTCAGCCGCCATGCTGTCAAAGTCGCAAATAAAAGGCTGGGCATAGCTGACGAAAAACGGCTATGCCCAGCTTATATTTTCTGCTCTAAATCTGCGACTGCCGAACATAATTGCACAGTGCGGCAAAGTCAACATCGGGATTCTTACTTAAAATCTGTTGCAGGTTTTTCTCTGCTTCCTGGTGCAGCTCCGGCTTTTTCAAATCATCCAAGAGGAAGAAAATATTGAGCCGCCTGCCGACAGTAAACAAAAGTTTTTCATTCGTTGGCAGGGCCAGGAAACGGTCAATCGTTGAAAGCATTTCCTGTTTCTCTGTCCGCAGATTCCCCCTGACTTCCAAAAGCAAATTGATGATGTGTTCATTCACATAGTAACTGTCCATCTCATGTAGTTGCTGCAAGAATAGCTTCTGCTCTACAACGATTTCTTCCTCCGATTGCAGAGTAAAAGAGCCGTCCCTGACAAACTCGCCCAGCTTGGACTCCGGCTTAATACCCGTGGCATGGACACGGATAAAATCTGGCTGGATGATATTCAACGCCATTGCTGTTTGAACAGCATTTTCTTCAGACAGCTCCTTGCCGCCGATCCCCAACAATATGAACTCCGACAAGATCATGTCCGCTTCTTTTGCCATGCAGCCGCTTTTAACAACGGTATCCACGTCAAAGCCTTTGTTGATAAGTTTCAGTATTCGATCCGAGCCGGTTTCCATTCCGCTGTAAAGATGGTTTAGGCCCGCTTGCCGGAGCGCCTTTAACTCAGCCGGACTTTTTCGAGTGATACTATCGGCGCGGGCATAGGAAGTGATGTACTGCATATCGGGAAAACCCTGATTGATCGCTTCCAAAATGCGGAGTAAATAATCTGTTTTCAGCACCAGAGCATCCCCGTCCTGCAAAAAGCAGGAAGTAATCTTTTTTCCCTGATTGAGCTGGGCTTGCTGCCTAATATCTTCGATTGTTTCATCAATGGGCCGCATAGAGAAGCGCATGGATTTATAAAGTCCGCAGAAATAGCACTTATTCCAATGGCATCCCCTTGTGACCCGGATCAGCAGGCTGTTACTTTCAGAGGGTGGGCGGATAGGCCCGATTTCTATATCTCTCATAGTGGTTATCCTTTCCGTGTATTCATGTTAAAGGTAGCATTTCACGGCGGGCTTGACAAGAACGCACTTTTAGGGTAGACACTTCCCGTAAGGATAGCGCCCAAACAAAACTGGCAAGCAGGGCAAGTTGGTACCAACTTGCAATTTTTGAATCGTATTTTTCAAATCCAAATTCAAAATGCTTGTTGGGCTGTGCCCAAACCCCTTTCGATCTGCATCGTGCCGATGCAGGCTGCGCATTTGTTCCAAACACTTCTGTAACAAAAAAGACAGCCTAGGACTCTCCACAACGGAAGAATCCTAGGCTGTCATCGTTTATCGGGACTGCGTTTTCTCGGTGGTGTTCTTTTCTTCGGCAAAGAACAGTTCTACGTTGCACTGCGCACGAAGAAGTTCCTGCATCTCGTCTTTCGCTTTGCGGTAGTCCGGGTAGAGTGCTTTCTTTTCTGTCAGCAGCTTAGAATATTCTGCGTCCAGCTCCTTGACCTTGGGGAGCGTTTTCAAATTGGATTCATCAAAGGCAGCTTTCGCTGCCTTGTGCAGCGTGATCTCTGCGCGATGATTTTCCAGAAATCGCTTGCTGTATCCGGCCTTGCGGTAGGCATCGTACACCGGGCGCGTTTTTGCGTAGTTGACGATGTGCGTCCGCAGTACAGCAATCTCGGCCATGCGTGTTTCCGCCGCCTTGATGGAATCGCCCAGTTCGTGATAGCGAGCAGTAGCAGCGTCCACGCGCTCTTGCATTTCCTTAATGCTGCCGATTTTCTTCTCCTGCAAGAAAATCAGCGTCTTGGACATTTCTTTCAGATTGTACTTTTTTGCCCACCGCGCATAGCCTTCGCTTTTGCCCTCGGAGAGCTTTGCCTGAATGTCCACCAACAGGTGGAACGGTTGCTCTTTCGGTGGCTGCTTCTGATGTGGGCAGTGTTCGGCATCTCCTGCAATGACCGCCTTGATTTCATCTTCACTGTATCCTGCTCCCAGTGTCCGAAAACGGATAAAGCGCTTCTGCCGTGTTCCCTTGACCGAAGTGTACTTTCCCCGTTTGATTTCGTAGCCCCGCTGTTCCAGCTTTTGAAGAAAGCCCTCGAAACTTGCAGGTTTCTCGCTCAGCAAGATGTTGTCGATTACGGCACACAGCTTATCACGATTGCTTTCTCTGGGAGGATAAAGAGTGCGCTTCTGCCGTTCTCGGTACGGCTTGATTTCAATAACAGACAGCTGATGTTCCAGACAGATCAAATCGCTCAACCGCTGCACGGCCAGCCCGGACAATAAAAAGTCCCGGAACTTCCGGGTGCTGTCCAGCGCAGTGGAGTTGTAGATAATGTGATTATGAATGTGTTCCCGGTCTGTGTGGGTGGCAATAATAAACGCATACTTGCCCTTGGTAAACCGCATGGCAAGTTCATAGCCCACCTTGTTGGCTTCTTCGGCGGTGATCTCACCGGGCTTGAACGACTGCCGAATTTGATAGGCGATCACATCACTTTTCTGCCTACGTCCAGTGGCAAGTTCATACTGCCGCTTGGACAGCATAAATTCTTCGTCCACCGTCAGAGGGCTGCACTCGTAGCTGCTGACAAGTTCACCCTGTTTGGTTTTCTCCGGGTTTTGTGCATAGTCTGTGCGGCTTTTCAAACAGGTCGCCACGGATTTTCCCTTATTTTTGTGCAGCGCAATCAAGCGTGTTGCGGCCATGCCCACCACCTCCCACAGTTTTATCCTTATATAATATGTAGCCCCACAGCTAAAGCCGTGGGGTGAAAATCAGAGGTCAGCCAGCCGGGAAAGAATCTCTCTGCCAATAACAATCAGCTCATCCAGCCGGGTGCGCAAGTCCTCCAGATCGGCGGCATAGACCTGACCGTTTTCGTTGGCAGCTTTTGTATACTGGTTGAGATTGTTGCTGCACATTTGCAGGAGATAGGCCATGCGCCGCAACTCTGGCAAATCCAAACGCAGGCAGTAACCGTCCAGAGCCATTTTTCGCAGATAAGAGCCAATGCTCAAAATACCGCTGGATTCCATCTTGCTCCAGATCCGTTCCAGTTCCTGCTTGCTGACACGGAAATGCAACTGCTGGTCGCGGAGGCCATTCATCGAGCATCACCATCCTTGTCCAGATAGCTTTTGAACGGCTTGATGGGCTCTACCTTATCAGACTTTTCTTCCAGAACCGCCAGCACCGAGGAACGGCGAGGTTCCTCATCCTGTTCCGGCTCGTGGCTTTTTTCATCCATATCCAACTGTGCGTTCAGCTCCGCAAGGCGAGCTGACTTTTCAGCCAGCTCTTCTTCCTGCGGGAACGGCTTTTCCACTTCAATCTGTGCCGCCGCCTGCTGCTGTTTAAGCGTGGCCAGTTCGTTTTCGACGGAACTAATGCGTTCTGGGAAATTGTTCAAAGAATTGTCCAGACGGATGATGCAGCCAAGTGGGTCTTTGCCCAGTGCTACCGGATATTTCCGCTGACCTTTCAAAAGAGCCTGATATTCGCTGTGATAGGTGTCGAAACGCAAGGACAGTTCAAAACCGCGATAGCTGCCGATCACTTTTTCCTCACTGTTAGGCAGTTCGGAGCAAGCGAGGAGAAGCCGTTCGCCAGCGGTCTTTTTCTCATCGTAGGTCACACCCTTGATGGTAATGCCGCAGAAGCCCTCTTTCTCCTGCGGATGGGCGGTAGCAAGTTCTGCATCCAATTTCACTCCGGCAAGATAGGCGTTCGTTTCCTGAATGTCAGCTGGGAATTTTGTGAGCAGCTTATCCTCCAAACGGAACTTCTGGCTCTGATGATCGGCTTTCAGAACTTTCAGCTTTGCGACCTGCACATCGAGATCCATCTTCTCTTTAATCAACGGATTTCCTGCGCACAATGCCTTAATTTCCGCATAGGACAATGCCTGTTCATCCACATCATCGCAGGAGCGAACTGGGGATTTTGAGGTCATGATTTGGCTGATGAATCGCTGTTTATTCTCAAGAGTCTGAAACAAGTAGCTGTCAAATGTCCCCTCTGTGACGTAGTTGAACACCTTGACTTCCTTGTTCATGTTTCCCTGCCGAATGATGCGGCCATTGCGCTGGGTCATGTCGCTTGGCTTCCATCCAACATCCAAGTGATGCACTGCCACAAGCCGCGATTGCACGTTCGTCCCGGCTCCCATTTTTGCAGTGCTGCCGAGCAGAATCCGCACATCGCCGGAGCGCACTTTGGAGAACAATGCGGCCTTTTTGGCTTCGGTGTCGGCGTTGTGGATGAACTCAATTTCGTTTTCCGGCACCCCGGCGGCGACCAATTTCTTGCGAACATCATCGTAGACATTGAAGTTGCCATCATTTTTCGGTGTCGAAAGGTCGCAGAACAAAAGCTGTGTCAACTTTTGCTCCTTGCCATCTTCCCAGATTTGTAGCACATTCCGAACACAAGTGTTCAGTTTGCTGTTGGGGTCATCCGGCAGAATGGGGTTCATCAGGCGGACATCCAGACCGATCTTTCGGCCATCGTTGGTGACGCACAGCATATTGTCCTCGGACGCATCCACTGCGCCGGAGTGGATTTTTGCAGCACGTTTGCTCAGTTCCTGCACCATTTCTTTCTGAATCTCGGACGGTTTCGCCACCACAGTTTCAAACTTTGCATCCGGCACAGGCAGATGAAGTTGGTCGGAGGTCTTGATGTCAGCAACTTCTTTGAACATCGACATCAGTTCCGGGAGATTGAAAAACTTTGCAAAACGCGTTCTCGCCCGATAGCCCGTACCCTCCGGGGCGAGTTCGATGGCGGTGGTGGTTTCGCCAAAGGTCGATGCCCAGCAGTCGAAATGCGTCAACCCTTTCTGCTGGAGTGTGCCGTATTGCAGATAGCGCATGACCGTATACAGTTCCGACATGGAGTTGCTCATGGGAGTTCCCGTTGCAAATACCACGCCGCGCCCGCCTGTGATCTCGTCCAGATAGCGGCACTTGCCGAACATATCGCTCGATTTCTGGGCTTCCGATGTGGACAAACCAGCGACATTGCGCATTTTTGTGGTTAAAAAGAGGTTCTTATAAAAATGCGATTCGTCTACAAAAAGTCGGTCAACGCCCAACTGCTCAAAGGTGATAACATCGTCCTTTCTCGCATCGGAGCGCAGCTTTTCCAGTTTTGTTTCCAGCGTCTTACGGGTCTTTTCCATCTGCTTGATGCTGAAATTCTCGCCTGCATTGGCTTTCAGTTCTTCGATGGCGGCAAGCGTTTCATCGATCTGTTCCTGAATAATGCGTTCCTGCCGCTCATAGGAAAGCGGAATCCGCTCAAACTGGCTGTGACCGATAATGACCGCATCATAATCCCCGGTTGCAATCCGGGCGCAGAACTTTTTGCGGTTGGCCGTTTCAAAATCCTTTTTCCGCGCTACTAGCAGCTTTGCATTGGGGTATAGGTGCAGGAACTCCGAAGCCCACTGCTCCGTCAAGTGATTGGGAACGACAAATAGGCTTTTCTGACACAAGCCAAGGCGTTTTGCTTCCATTGCGGATGCCGCCATTTCAAAAGTTTTTCCTGCTCCTACCTCGTGTGCCAACAGCGTATTACCGCCATAAAGCACATGAGCAATGGCATTGCGCTGATGTTCCCGGAGGGTGATTTCCGGGTTCATACCGACAAGGTGGATGTGGGAACCATCGTATTCTCGTGGCCTGCTGCTGTTGAACAGTTCATTATACTGTTTCACCAGTGCAATGCGCCGCTGGGGGTCTTTCCAGATCCAGTTGGCAAAGGCATCCTTGATGACCTGCTGCTTCTGCTGTGCCAGCATGGTGTCCGTTTTGTTCAGGATGCGCTTCAGCTTGCCTTCTTCATCTTCGATAGCGTCATAGATGCGCACATCTTTCAGGTTGAGCGTGTCTTCCAGAATCTTGTAGGCGTTGGCGCGGGAGGTGCCGTAGGTTTCGGAGGAGATGATGTCACCTCTGCCCATGGCCGACTTGCCCTCAATGCGCCATTCTGCGGTATAGGGAGAATATCTCACTTTGACTGCATGGCGCAGATAGTAGGGAATCTGGAATGTTTCTGCCATAAACTTTTGGATAATTTCTGGAGCAAGCCATGTTGCGCCCAGCCGCACATCAATTTCAGATGCTTCAAGATCTTTCGGCTGTGCTTTTTCCAGTGCAGTGACGTTAACTGCAAACTCCGGGTTAGTTTCGGCGGCAAGCTGAGCCATGCGCAGCTTTGCCCGAACATTGCCGGACAGGTATTCGTCTGCCATTCGCCAACCTGCTTCCGGGTCGGTAGGGTCTGCGCCGGGGTCTTTGAAAATCACGCCGGACAGTTCGCTGGTGATGCGCTCATAGTCACCGGGAGTGCCGAGCAGTTCTGCCATATAGGGCAAGTCCACCCGGCCACGCTCTCCGATGGACACCGCAAGGGCTTCCGTAGGAGTGTCTACATTGGTGACAGTACATTCCGGGCGGATGGTGCGTTTGGTGAACATCGCCGCCTTGCTCTTGAGCTGCCCCTGCTCGTCCAAATTTTCCAGAGAACACAGCAGATAGTAAGAAGAATCCTGCTCAAATAATCTGCCGTTTTTGCGGTCATTCAACAAGCCATATTTGGCGGAAAAAGCATCGTAGGCAGTGTTCAGCTTTTCCTGCGTTGCTTTAATGTCGGCATCCGGGTAGTCGTTCAGCTGCTGGTCGATCAACTCATTGACGATTTGCCGCAGCTCCACCATCCCGGTCACACGGCCTTTGGCGGTGTCGGACAGCTCCACCTGTGTCATGACGGAATTTTCCCGATAATACACCTCACCATCAACCACCGTGTAAGAGAAATTCTTCACATCTGGGTCAGCCGGGAGAATGTGCCGCTCATTTTCAGCATCCGCAATATCTGGTGTTTCGACCTCGACTTCCGTGAACTGCCCCTCAATATGCTGGATGGCTTCTGCAAGCTGGTCCACCAGCACTGCGCCCTTGATGGGACGCACAGTGCATTCCTCCCGGCCATACTGGGTGCTTTCGGAAGTCAGTTCACCCAGCACCATCTCTGGATGGTCTACAAAATAGCTGTTGATGGCAAAGCCATCTTCCGTTTTGCCAAGCTGCACCCAGTCCGGCTCATGGTCGATAGGGCGGTCACGTTTTTGGAGGAAAATAATGTCGCTGACGACTTCTGTTCCTGCGTTTGCTTTGAACGCAGTGTTCGGCAGACGGATAGCACCCAGCAGATCAGCACGTTCGGCAATGTGCTTGCGGGCAGAAGAATCTTTGCTGTCCAGCGTGTAGCGACTGGTGACGAATGCCACGATGCCGCCCGGACGCACTTGGTCGATGGCCTTGGCGAAGAAATAGTTGTGGATGCTGAAACCTAATTTGTTGTACGCCTTGTCGTTTACCCGGTACTGGCCAAAAGGAACATTGCCCACTGCAAGGTCATAGAAGTCGCGGCGGTCAGTGGTTTCAAATCCGGCAACTTTAATGTTGGCATCCGGGTAGAGCTTTTGGGCGATACGGCCTGTGACACTGTCCAACTCCACACCGTATAGGCGGCTGTCCTGCATGGTGTCCGGCAGCATACCAAAAAAGTTGCCGATGCCCATGCTCGGCTCCAGAATGTTGCCGTTGCGGAACCCCATTTTCTCGACTGCATCATAGATGGCGCGGATAACGGTAGGGCTGGTGTAGTGGGCGTTCAGAACGGAACTACGGGCAGCAGCATATTCGTCCTCGGAAAGCAGACCTTTCAATTCGGAATATTCTTTTGCCCAGTTGCCCTTGTCTGGGTCAAAGACATCCGGCAGACCGCCCCAGCCGACATACTGCGAAAGAACCTGCTGTTCCTCGGCGGTGGCTCCACGATGCTCCTGCTCCAACTGGAACAGGGTGCGGATGGCTTCAACGTTCCGGGCATATTTTTGTTTTGCGCCGCCCTCGCCCAGATGATCGTCCGTGATGTGGAAGTTTCCGGCAGCTTCCGGCACAGGTTCGGCGTTCAGAGCTTTGTCTGCGGCAGCGGCATCCGGGAAAGTCTGCCATTCGCCGTTAACTTCCACAGAGGTGGGCAGCTTATCCAGTTCTTCATCGGAAAGTTCCGGCTCATCCTGCCGCAGTCCATCCTCGAACTGCTGCTTGTTCAGTACCTCATTGCTCCACGAATAGCCCTGTGCACTGGTGTCGATGCGCACATCGGTTTCGCCTACATAGCCAATAGTTCCCTCGATGGTTCGGGTTGGAAGGTCTACAACAACGGAATCACCGACATTGTAATCGGGAGTTTTTTCTGGAGCAGTATCAAGGGCTTCATCCTGCTGTTCGTACAGTTCCCGGACAACAGTCAGCGGCTCTTCCCGGAAAATCGGCATCCGGGCATCGGCCAGAGCCATATCCTGCAAGGAAACTTTGTCCTTGTCAAAATCCACGCTATCGACCCGAAATTTCCGGTCATCCATATTGATAACGGAGCCGATGGGCAGATAGTCCTCTTTGCGCAAGTGCTTGGTCTGGTGGTGAGTGCCATCCTCGTTTAACCCGGCAAGGTACACATCATTGCCCGCAGACCACAATTCTTTTGCTCTTTTTGCCCATAAGCTAGGGAGAAAGCCCGTGATTTGAACTTCACCCAGTGCAGTGTTTCTCATGAACAAAGCACTGTTGATGATTTTTGCGACCTTGGCGGCATCTTCGCCATAGAACATAAAATTGCCGCCAGCTTCAAAACCAATGAGAGTGTCCGGGTACTGCTCTTTTAATGCAGTGTATTCGGCAGCACTGGTGTCGTTCAGTTCAAGGGGAAAGTCGATGATTCTTTTTTCTTTGTCGGACAGATAGCGGTCAGACTGAATCATCAGGTCGATATACTTTTCGACCTGATTCCAGCGAAGAAGAATTTTCTGGTGGTCTGGATAGTGTTCAAACGTCAAGCCCTTGCTGTCATGGTCAAGCCAGCCGCGACTTCCATCCAGATAGGTGTGCGAGGAGCCACCGGGTCCGTTTGGAGCATATTCTTTGGCAAGAGCTTTTGCCCGGAGGTTTCGGTCAGGCTGCAACTGATAAATTTTCCATATCCGAAGTTTGCTGTTTTCAAAGTTGGAGCCTCTCCGCAGAGCATTTTCAATGTCGGCCTGTGACAAAGAGAAAGCGGAGGGCGATTTTTCGCTCTCCGCTTGGTCGATGGATTCAATTTGTTTCGCTTCGGTAGGAATGTGGGTGTCGAAGAAACTTAGCTGTAAATCAGCTCGTTCATCACCAGTTCCTCGGCCTGTGCGTTCAGGCTGTTCATGTGCTGCACCCACTCCATCTGATGCTGCTCTTTGTTCGGAGCCGGATTCTGCTCCAGCAGCTTCTGCATGGTCTGCTGTATCCGGCTCTCCGCGCTCTGCTCCACTTCCAACAGGTGCGGATGCAGAGTTCCCGACAGGAGCATCGAGTTGTACAGTACCGGGCGATGCTTCATCAGGTAAGTCCGGCGCAGTCGCCCGTACTTGCCCAATGCTTTCTCCTGCTGGGGCAGGGTCAGGTTCGGAAGCAGATAATCTCCGACTTTCGAGTAGGTCACGTTCCTGCTGTTCATATTCATATTGGCTCCTTTCTACGTTACGACGGCGAATGGTCGTCTTTACAGTTCTTTCGATGCTGCGCAGCAGCTCACGGCTGCACTCGCTGACTGCGGTGCCCAGTGCATACACAGCGGCAGGAGTGGAAAAGGAGAAGATCGCCTGAAAATCGTCCCGGTCAAAATGACCTTCCGGCTCAAAGCCGCAGCGTTCGAGAACAGCATAGGTGATGCTGATTGCGGCGGCAGATTTGAACTGGAACTCCTGTCCGGCTTCATCATACCCCATCAGGAGAGAGCCGTCAACGATGTCGAGAATGTCACCGCTGTTGTTATCCCAATAGGAATCCACCAGCCTGCCGCAGATGTCCGCGATTTGCTGGCCGAGATTTTCCTACTGAACACCGTACTCTCTGGCAAGCATTTCCGAAACAGGCTGAACCAGATCGGGGCCGAGCTGCCACATATCCGGGTCACGGGAATTACGGCGCACCCCGGTATCGCTCACATCGAAAACGTAGTGCAGACGCGGAACACTGCTGGACTGGTCTAACAGAGCGATGCCCTTGGAGCCACGCCGGATATAGCGGTTCATGCGGTCATTCCAAAGGTCGAAACTGGCGCAGGCGGTGGCATCGGGTCGCTGGGCGTAGATCATAAGCTGGTCTGCATAGCTGTACTTGTACCGCCGGGATGCAGTGGTCAGGTAGTCCGTCCAGTTTTCCCAATACCGGGTCAGTTCCTTTGCTGTTTGCTGGGCAAGGTTGAGGTATTCTTGCGTTTTATTTGGCATTGCGTTCCTCCTTTCGATTTCAGGATATAAAAAGAGCGGGCAACCGTTTTATGGTTGCCCGCTCTTAGTTAATATAGAAAATTATCTTGGAATCTTGAAAACATCGGTGTACAAGGGGTACAAACAAGATAAAATAGAAATGAGGGGCGATAGAGCGGAAATGTCAGATTTTCCACTCTATCTGAACACGGTCGCTGGTGGCCTTGATCGTAGAGATCAAACCATCGGCGGCTTTTCTTTTGTCGTCAAAATCTATGCTGTCCCAGTTGTCGAGATAATAGGATAACTTCTTTATCTGCTGGGGCGATATGGTTTCAACACTCAATTCGGCGATTGCCTTTGAAATGGTCTGGCGTCGGGTGTCCAGTTCTTCAATTTTTTTGTTAGCGTAGGCAAGCAAGGTCGCATTGGCTCCGGTCAGCGTATCCAGCAGCTTTTCAATTTCTGCCTCCACCTGTGCCAGCTCCACTTGATAGGCGGTCAGTTTCGGATTGACTTTTTCCTCTCTGCCGTGGAGTATCTGAAAGTCTTTGAACTTTTCCTGCATGGCCGAGAAAATGAATTGCTCAAATTCTTCTTTGCGGATTTTCCCGCAGCCCGGACAGCCTTTGTTTTCCGTCCGTTTGGTACAGCGGAAATATCCGGTGCTGTTTGGTACATGGGTGGCTTTCAGAGCATACCCACAATGCCCGCATTTGATTTTTCCGGCCAGCCAAGTATTTTTCGGTTTCCGTCCCTGCTGGAAGGTGGTATTTGCCATAAGTTTTTTCCGGCATTTCAGCCATGTGTCAGAGGAAATGAGTGCTTCGTGGGGAGCGATAACAAGTATCTGGTCTTTTAAGCACCTGTCCTTGTCCTCCTTCACATCCCGCCCCTGATAGAGATAGCAGCCGTTTGTTCCGGCAAAGTCGGAAGCGTCATTGACAATCGCTGCGCCCTGGCTCTTGAAAAATTCGTACAGCTCCAAATCGGCCTGTGCGTAAACGGGGTTTCTTAAAAGCTGGGAAAGAAATGTACGGAACATGGATTTGCCATAAATTTTTATGTCATGTTCCTCGAAGTATCGGGTAATATCTCCGAAGGAGGTTTCCGGTTCAGCGTACATTTCAAACATCAGCCGAACATGGTCGGCGGCTACGGGGTCGGCAACCATTTTCTTTGTGCGGATACCCTCTACCACAGTAGGCTCTAACTGATAACCGTATGGTGCCTGTCCGCTCATGTGAAAGCCTTTCAGGCACCGTGAATAGTAGGCGTCTGTGACACGCTTCTGAATTGTCTCACGTTCAAGCTGGGCGAATACAATGCAGATATTCAGCATGGCCCGGCCCATCGGGGTCGAAGTATCAAACTTTTCCGTGGAGGATACAAACTCCACATCGTACTCTTGAAACAGCTCCATCATCGTTGCAAAGTCCAGAATAGAGCGGCTTATACGGTCCAGTTTATACACGATGACCCGCCTGACCTTTCCCTTGCGGATCTCGCCCAGCAGCTTTTGAAACTCCGGCCTGTCCGTATTCTTACCGGAATAGCCTTTGTCCTTGAATACCCGGCAGCTCCCACCTTTCAATTCATACTTGCAAAAGTCGATCTGACTTTCAATGCTGATACTGTCCTTGCGGTCTACTGACTGTCTTGCGTAAATACAATCTTCTCTGATAAATTCCATATTGGGCTCCTTTCCTTGTTGGAATGGAGCTACCAACCTTACAACTATATTATACCATCAGCAGCCCCGGACAACAATGTTGCGAATGATTAGGGAAATCTGTCTCCATATTTGCTGAACACCTCGTAAAGACAACGCTCAATTTCTTTTTTGCGCTGTGCTTTCTCCTTCGGGGGAAGTACCGGCGTGAGGCTTTCCAGCACAATGATCTTCCCTTGAAATGCGACAGACTTTGTTTCTCGTTCATAAGTGACAGCTTGCGTCATTGAAAACCTCCTTTGCGAAAGTGCGTGTATATGCCAGCCTTTCCCACTTGTCCCGTGGGGAAATGTCAAAAGACGGCACCCAGCAGGTGCCGCCCTTTGAGCTTTCTCCACTTCGGGTCAATGTGGCCCGAGGTCAGTAAGGACTGGAAAGGTACTTTTCTTTGGCGTCCTCCACGCTGTTGAGGTCGAATACTTCATAAAGCTGCCCCACAACACGCCGTATATCCTTCTTTGAAAATCCGCAGTTCTCCATTGCCATAATGACATAACCACGGCAGGCGTCATTGCTCCATTCGTCCGGTTCCAAGCCGGGGATCATTCCAAACGCATTTCCCATAAAGTGCTCCTTTTTTGAAAAGATGGGGAGCCACGCCGGATCGGTTGGCCTATCATCAGACAGCATTGCCGGGGGCTCCCCATAGGTTTTCACTTCATTTCAGACACACCGGACGGACATAGGCTTCATGCCCCATAGTATTTCAACTCTCCCCATTCTGATGGCAAGGCGTTCTCATTGCCTGCGACGGCTCACGGCTTGCAAGGCCGCTTCAACGCTCGGACTGTGACTAAACGCAAGTATCCGGGTTCTGCGCCTGTTCCGGTGGAGCCAGCCTTGCCCCACCTATGGCATGGACCTGTTCGCTCGCTCAGTTTTACAAAGACTGTATTCTCTGAAATCCGAGGTCATGGCGGGTCTGTCACACAGCGCGTTCCCCTTCGTATCCGGGTGTCTTTTTATTCAATTTTCAATCTGCATGAGGCTTGTCTGAACCTCGGGCCATTGTGACCCGAAGTGTTTTACCTCTCATAAGCCATTTCATTTTCCGGCCTAAATCGGTACGCCTTACAAAGAATTTTTCAAAATTTTTTCTAAGTGCCGCAGACCTCGCTCGATTGCGACACGAACCACTTTTTCATGGACGCCCTCTGCCCGGGCAATGTCCTGTTTGGTCATGCCGAGAATGAAATGAGCATAAATCCGTTTTGCCTGTTTGTCCGGCAGACTGGCAATCGCTGCGTGAAGCTCCTGCATGGTCACTTTCCGCTCATACAGTTCATGGGGAGATAAGGCAACAAAGACAGCTTCATGCTCCAGCCCGTCATCCCGATCAAGGGAATAGTAGGCTTTGTGGCGGTATGTACGCAGCCGGTAGGCAGCCTCTTTACGATCAAACTCTTTGAACATTTCTGCAACTTCTTCCGATACTTCCATGAAGCAATCCGATGTATAGAATGGGTAATAGTCCCGCAAATTGATAATAGCCATATTGACCTCCGTTTCGGTTGTTGGTTGACGAGTGACCGAAACGAAGGCGGCGGGGAGCGGCACCGGGGAATGACTTCGGGCCAACATGACCCGAAGCAGCCCCATAAGAACACAAAAGCGCCCGGGCGGCATGAAGCCACACGGACGCATGAAATGACATAATAGTTAAGGTTCCAACAAATTTCGCATACATAGCCGGAATAACCCGGAGGCGGGGCTATGCTTTTTTTAACTGATGTAGGTCATGGGCACTGTGAAAAAAGGCAAAGATAGACACGGCGGCAATCCTCCTATATGCCGCCGTGGATTTACACGGTGTTAGGTCGTCGTTGGTTTAGGGGGCGAAAAGAAACGGCGGCTCTGATTTCTCAAAACCGCCGTATCGTCAGTGATATAGGAAAGCACACGAAATCCTCTGCCCGTCAGCGGTTTTTTTCTTTTCCCCGCTGTGGGGGCAGATGTTTCTTAATTGATTTACCACAAGCATAAACTACAAATGTTACACAAATGTCCGAGGCGTCTTTGATTTCGACAGAAAAACAGGCTGAATTGTTACAAAGCTCGGACATTTCAAA
>OOCS01000914.1_pt1 | contig 15304 bp, 10 predicted proteins | sample 1671411 | NCBI WGS metagenome assembly OOCS01 (sample SAMN06348154, study PRJEB24527) | human gut metagenome | biome: human gut; feature: ankylosing spondylitis patient; material: feces | host: Homo sapiens | place: China | collected 2015-10 | reverse complement strand
TTTGAGGAGGGCTTCCGTCTGGTGATCGCCCACATCGACAGCCCCCGTCTGGACCTGCGCCCGAACCCGCTGTACGAAGCAAACCACCTCAGCTACTTCAAGACCCACTATTACGGCGGCATCCGCAAGTACCAGTGGGGCACCATGCCGCTGGCCATCCACGGCGTGTTCACCCGTGCCGATGGCTCCAGCGTGTCCTTTGCAGTGGGTGAGGACGAGAATGACCCTGTGTTCTGCATCACCGATCTGCTGCCCCATCTGGGTGCCGAGCAGAACGACCGCAAGCTCAGCGAGGGCATCAAGGCCGAGGAGCTGAACGTGCTCATCGGCTCCGACGCTGTGGAGGATGCCGACATCAAGGAGGCCGTCAAGCTGAACACCCTGATGCTGCTGCACGAAAAGTACGGCATCACCGAGCGGGACTTCACCCGCGCTGAGATCGAGGTGGTGCCCGCCCATAAGGCCCGGGACGTGGGCTTTGACCGCTCCATGGTGGGCGGCTACGGTCACGATGACCGTGTGGACGCATACCCCGCCCTTATGGCCGAGATCGAGACGAAAGATCCTGTGCACACCACCGTCTGCGTGCTGACCGATAAGGAAGAGATCGGCTCCGACGGTGTGACCGGCATGCAGAGCATGTATGTGTTCCACTTTATGCAGCTGCTGTGCCGCGCCGCCGGTCAGGACGACATCCTTGCCTTCCAGAACAGCGTGTGTCTCTCCGCCGATGTGACCGCCGCCTACGACCCCTCCTGGGCAAATGCCTTCGAGCCGCAGAACGGTACTTACGCAGGCCGCGGCGTGGCCTTCTTCAAGTATACCGGCAGCCGCGGCAAGAGCTCTGCCAGCGATGCTTCCGCTGAGCTGGTAGGGGATATCACCCGCCTGCTGGATGCCAACGGCGTGGCATGGCAGATCGGTGAGCTGGGCCGTCTGGATCTGGGCGGCGGCGGCACCATTGCCAAGTACGTGGCCAACCGCGGCATCCCGGTGCTGGACATCGGCGTGCCGGTGCTGTCCATGCACTCTCCCTTCGAGGTCATCCACAAGACCGACCTGTACATGGCTTACCGCACCTTCTCGCTGTTCTGCCAGGCTGAGCAGTAAGTTCTGTGCCTGAAAAAATATCCGCAGCGCTTCCCGGTTTGCAAAGACCAGCGGAAATACTGCGGATATTTTATTTTTGGCGCAAAAAGCTTGACCTTCAACCGTCTTTAAGGTGTAATGTAAGGGCGGAGGTGAAGCAGATGAACATCAAACAGGCTTCAGAGCAAAGCGGCGTGTCCGCCCCGAACATCCGCTTTTACGAAAAAGAAGGGCTTCTTACACCGGCACGCAGACAGGGCAATGACTACCGCGATTACACCGCCGGGGATGTCCGCACCCTCAAGCTCATCCGAATGCTGCGCATGCTGGATGTGCCGCTGCCCACCATCAAGGCGGTGCTGCGCGGGGAACAGCCCCTGCAGCAGGCGCTGCAAGCCCAGCAGACCGTGCTGGAGCAGCAGGCCGCGCATCTGGCGGCAGCCATGCAGTTTTGTGCCGACCTTGCCCGGCAGCGGCCGCAGGCAGAAACGCTGGATGTGGATGCCTGCCTGACCCGGATGGAAAAGCCTGCCGTACAGGGTGCGTTCTGTTCTGGCTGGCTGCAGGATTACCGCACGCTGGCACAGGTGCAGCACCAGAGGCATTTTTCCTTTATTCCGGAGGGCAGCATCAACACCCCGCAGGAGTTCACAGCGGCCTTGCAGGCGTATGCAGAGGAACACGGGATGCAGTTCAGCCTGACCAAAGAGGGAATGTACCCGGAATTTTCGCTGGATGGGATCCTATACAAAGCCTACCGCAACCCGGGCAAGTACCGCGATGAGATCTGCTGTGATGCTGCATCTCCGGAACAGCTGAACACCGGGCTGCCGTCCCGGCGGGAGCGACAGCTGCAGGTCCTGCGCATCCTTCTGCCCGCAGCGTTCACCTTTGCCGCCATTCTGGCGGCAGGCTGGGTGGCGACCGGCGGAGCGGACTGGCTCTGGCTGGCAGCACTGGCAGCGGCAGGGGTCCTGCTTGGCCGCGGCTTTGAACACCGGCTGTAACTGGGCCAGTCTGCTCAGCTTAGCGGCAGAGCTTCGGCCACCGTCAGAAAGGTGTAGCCGTTGTCTGCATACCACCGGATAATGTCCGGCAGTGCTTCGGCAGTGGTGTGTGTGGAGGAAGAATCGTGCATCAATACGATGCAGTTCGTCTGCTGCCCGGTCTCGTGCACCACATTGCGGTAGATGGTGCCCGCGCTTGGGTGCCCGCCCACGGCATCCTCGGCGCACACGTTCCAGTCCACCCAATGCCAGCCTTTCTGCTCTACTTCGGCTTTCAGCTGCTTCATCAGGCCTTTGCCGCCGTAGCGCCGACTGACGGTGTTGGTGCTGCCGCCCGGAAACCGTAGATACCGGATGCTCTCGGCATCCACATAGGGCGCAATGCGCTCCTTTAAAAGGGCAATGTCCTCCCAATAAGCGTCGCTGCTGCGGTAGATATCGCTGTACTCGTGGGAAGCAGAGTGCAGCGCGATCTGGTGCCCGGCGCTGACCGCTTCGGTGAGCAGGGGCAGATACTTCTCGTTGTAACCGGTAGCCACCACAAAAAATGTGGCGTGCACTCCGGCCGCGTTCAGCGCGCTGAGCACATCCGGTGTGGTCTTGCTGGGGCCGTCGTCAAAGGTCAGGCAGACCCACTTTTCCGGCAGCGGCTGGGCAGCAGGTTCCTGCTGCTCCTGTGCCAGAGCCGAAACGGCGGGGGAGAGCATCGAAGTGTCCGGTGCCGGGGTAAGATCCTGCGCCTGACATCCGGTGACGACCGGCGGCGCAGCAGATACAAACCCCATAATGAAGGCGAACAGCATCACAGCCGCAACTCTGGCCCGCCTGCGCCGTGCGAGATATTCTGCAAGCTTCAAGAGCAAAACCTCCTTTGTCTGTTTGGTTTGCTCTTATCAGAATATGAACGACGGCGGATTCTATGAAAAAAATCAGCCCACTCTCTGCCGTTTATCCAGCCGCATCTTATCGGCTATCATCGCAATGAACTCCGAGTTCGTTGGTTTTCCCCGCAGGTTATGGATGGTGTAGCCGAAGTAGCTGTTGAGGGTGTCCACGTCTCCCCGGTCCCATGCCACCTCGATGGCGTGGCGGATGGCGCGCTCCACACGGCTGGCGGTGGTGCCGTTTTTCTTGGCGATTTCCGGGTAGAGGCGCTTGGTCACGGCGTTGATATATTCCGGCTCGTTCATGGTGAGCAGGATGGCATCCCGCAGGAACTGGTAGCCCTTGATGTGGGCAGGAACGCCGATCTGATGCAGGATCTCGGTAACGGTCAGCTCATCGCTGTCCACGCTGGTGTGCAGGATGTGCTTTTCCGGGCCAAGTGCCGCCTTGAGCACCCGTGCGGCAAGCACGGTCTCATCAAAGGGTTTTACAAAGTAGTAGGCAAAGCCTTCGTCCAGCAGCTCCTGTACCATCTCTTCGCTCTGGAAGGCACCGGTCACGAAGAAGGAGGTGTGCCGCTCACCGGCGGCATTGTAGCGCTGCTTTACCGCAAGGGCATCCAGACCGGGCATAAAAGCATCCAGCAGGACCACCTGCGGGCGCACGGTGAGCATTTTCTGCAGGACCTTGTTGCCGTCCTTTTCCACAACGGTCACGTCCACGCCCTTCTGCTCCAGCGCTTCGCGGCAGGCGGCAGTGAACGGGGCACCAGTATCCGACATCAAAAATCTAACTTTGTCCATGGTTGTTTCCTCCAATGTGTGCAGTTCCCTTAACACCATGGATTTTACCATAATTTTCCAGAACTTTCAACGGTTTATATTGGTAAATTTTGGCAAAGAAAATCGAAATGCGCAAATTTTTTTGCAGATCAGCTTTATGGCTGCGCAGCATCGTCTGTTTTTTCAACAGCGCGGGCCTGCTTGAGCATGGTCTGAGCAAAAATGCCGTAGCCCCGCGTGGGGTCGTTTACCAGCACATGGGTCACTGCACCCACCAGTCTGCCGTTCTGCAGGATGGGACTGCCGCTCATGCCCTGCACGATGCCGCCGGTTTTGGCAAGCAGCTGCCGGTCGGTCACGCGCAGGATCATGTTGCGGTGGGGGTCTGCGTCGTTTACCTTTTCAATGCGGATGCGGTATGCCTTGGGCACCTCGCCGTCCACAGTCGTCCAGATCTCGGCATCGCCCGGCACCACCTCCTGCGCAAAAGCCATCTCCAGCTCCGGGCCGGAAAATGCAGCCCGTGTTCTGCCATAGACCCCGGTCTTGCTGTTGATGCAGATGCTGCCAAGCGCATGGGTGCTCAGAAAGCGGCCCTTCAGCTCACCGGGGCTGCCCACGGTGCCGCTGGTACACCCCACGATCTGGCAGGGGACGATCTCGCCGCTGCGCAGGGCCACGCTCTCACCGGTGTCGCTGTCGCTGATGGGGTGGCCAAGCCCGGCAAACACCCCGGCGGCATTGTCCACAAAGGTCATGGTGCCTACCCCGGCGGAAGAATCCCGCACCCACATCCCGGCGCGCCACTGCCCGGCGGTGCTGTCCCACACGGGGGTCAGCCGGGTCTGGAATTGCTCACCATTGCGGATGTAGACCACCTGCACCGGCGCGCCTGCGGCCGTTTCCAGAGCATCGTGCACGGCATCGTTCGTCTCGGTCAGGGTGTCGTCCATGCGCACCACCCGGTCGCCCAGCCGCAGCCCGGCCTTCTTGGCGGGGTTTGCGGTGCCGTCCGGGGTGTTCAGGTCGGAAAAGCCCACAATGAGCGCACCCTCGGAGAACATCTTAACGCCGAAAGGCGTACCGCACACGGTTACCACCGGACGTGTTTCCACCAGAGCGCGCACAGTCCTGACGGGCAGCCACCCGCCAATGGACAAAGTGGCCTGATAGCTGCCCGCAGCCTGCGTGCTGGCCGCGTTGCGGGAGCCAGCGGTGCGCAGCGGCTGCACATAGGCAAAACGGGGCAGGGTAAGGGTCTGGCCGGGTTCCAGCAAAATTTCAGCAGGCAGACTGTGCCACAGCCAGCCCAGCACCGCCAGCGCGGCCACCAGAAGATAAGTTGCCGCAATGCTGCCAGCGCGGCGTAGTTTTGATCTGCGCATCGGCAAAAAGCCCCTTTCCGCCATGGAAAATGATACGATCGTCCGGCGATAGTATGCGCTGTGAAGGGCGGAAATATCAATGCAGTGATTGACTTTTGCCGCCGGAACTGATACTATATTAAGGCGGTTTGGCCGCAGCTGCAGAATAGAAGAATACGCGGGTATGGTGGAATTGGCAGACGCGCAGGATTTAGGTTCCTGTGCCGCAAGGCGTGTGGGTTCGACCCCCACTACCCGCATAAGAGAAAAAGCGCGATGAGTTCTCAGAATTCATCGCGCTTTCTTTTATATAATAAATAGTGTTGTTCGAGGTCTGCTCCCTCGCACAAAAAGAAACCGGTACAAAATGAGTACACCCCTGATAGACATTCCTACGGGTTGGGACCCGCAGGCTAAGCAACAGCAACGGGTTGCGTTAGCTGATTTTTCCGCAGCCCCTTGGCAGGGCTTTGAAAAATCAGAACGCGGCCCCAACAACTCCTCCCTGTTTCAGCCGCAGGCTGCGGTCGTCGTTGTTGCACTGTGGCTTTGCTTGCGGCATAAATGCCGCCGCCCTGTTCGAGATCCCCTCCCTCGCACAAAAAGAAAAACCAGCACACAATGTGTACTGGTTTTTGGTGCGAGGGAGGGGACTCGAACCCCCAAGGATAAACCACACGCACCTCAAACGTGCGCGTCTGCCAGTTCCGCCACCCTCGCATACCGTATTGTTTTCGCAGCCCTAAAATCTCTGAGGTGAAAGACCGTGATGCGGACTGCTTGAATATATTACCACGTTCCCGGCAGATAGTCAAGCGCTTTTTCTCTTTTTAAATGAAATTTTCGGGCCGTCATTTCTTAAGAATATGTTGGTTGAAATGCATGGATGGGTGTGATACTATATAACTAACTATCTCTGCTCAGTTGTTTTGGCAGCAGGGAAGAAGATGATAAGGATACGGCGGAAATGCATTTCTGCGCAGGGTGCAGCCCGACCGGTTTTTTGAAAGGAATTTGAGTGGACGCAGGAATGAACGAGAAAAAAGAAAATGTTATTGTAAACGGTTTTTTCTGGCGCTTTGCAGAGCGGTGCGGTGTGCAGCTGATCTCAGCGGTGGTGTCCATCCTTCTGGCGCGCATCCTTACACCCGATGATTACGGCAAGGTGGCACTGGTGACGGTGTTCAACAATATTATGTATGTCCTGCTGGACTGCGGCATTGGCACCGCGCTGGTGCAGAAGAAGGAAGTGGACGAGCTGGATTACTCGTCGGCGTTCTTTTTCAGCATTGTGATCAGCTTTGTGCTGTATGGGGGAATGTTCGTGGCGGCACCGTATCTGGCTGCTTTCTACAATGACCCCAGCATGACCCCGATCTTTCGCGGCATCAGCCTGACAGTGGCGGTCTGCGGCATCAAAACGATCCAGCAGGCGCATGTGACCCGGAACATGAAGTTCCAGTATTTTTTCTATTCCGCCTTTGCGGGCGCGATCGTATCCACGGTCCTGGGCCTGGGCCTTGCCTATATGGGCTTTGGAGTCTGGGCGCTGGTGGTGCAGCAGGTATCCAATATCACGGTGGACACGCTGGTGTTGTGGAAGCTGTCCTCCTGGCGGCCTAAGATGGAGTTTTCGTGGCAGCACCTGAAAGGGCTGCTCTCTTATGGCTGGAAGCTGCTGGCCTCGTCGCTGAGCAGCGTCATCTACAACAACCTGCGCAGCCTGATCATCGGCAAGATGTACACCTCGGCGGATCTGGCGTATTACAATCAGGGCGATAACCTGACTTATAATATCGCGTCAAGCGTGGATACTTCCATTGAGAGCGTTTTGTTCCCGGTCATGTCCTCACTGCAGGATGACCGTGCGCAGGTCAAGAACATGACCCGCCGCTCCATCAAGACCTGTACCTATATTATTGCGCCGGTGATGATGAGCACTGCGTTCTGTGCCGAACCGCTGGTGCGCCTGATCCTCACCGAGAAGTGGCTGCCCTGTGTGCTGTTCCTCAGGGTGTTCTGTCTGGGGTATGTGTGCTGGCCGATCATCACGGCAAACCTGAATGCAGCCAAGGCGGTGGGCCGCAGCGATCTTTACCTGAAATGTCAGCTTTTGAACGAAGGGGTGTGCATCCTTCTTCTGCTGGCAACATTCCGTGTCAGCGTCGAGGCCATTGCATATGGTATGCTGATCACGAATATTGTGACCCAGATCCTGGATGCACAGCTCAACAAAAAGCTGATCGGCTATGGCTATCTGGAACAGATGCGTGATATCCTGCCGACCCTGCTGCTGGCAGCGGGCGCGGGCCTGTGCATGTATCTGGTCATTTTCCTGCACCTGCCGGATCTGCTGACGGTGATCATTCAGGTGGTGGTTGGTCTGGGCATTTATCTGACAGGCTCTGCCATTCTGGAATTGGACACCTTTGAATATTTCAAGGATGTGCTGGCTCCGTCCATCCGGCAGAAGCTGAAACGCTGAAACCGGCATTTTGAATCGTGTGAAAATCCGTCGGGCGGGTGATGTCCGACGGATTTTTGTTCTTTTTGTCTAAAGTATACAAGAAGAAACATTAAAAACCGGCAAAGCGACCATTGAAAAAACGCAACTGATATACTAGAATATAAGTACAAGAGCGCGGCACACGGCTGCGCGGAAAATGCAAAGCAGAAAATATAAAACAGGAGGATTTTCCTATGCCTATGAAAATGGGTTGGCGCTGGTATGGCGAGGGCAACGATCCCATCAGCCTGAGCGACATCAAGCAGATCCCCGGCGTGACCAGCATCGTCTGGGCGTTGCACGACAAGATGCCCGGCGAGATCTGGGAGATCGACGAGATCCAGAAGGTAGCCGATCAGATCCACGCTTACGGCTTCGACATGGACGTGGTCGAGTCGGTCAACGTCCACGATGACATCAAGATCGGCCTGCCCACCCGCGACAAGTACATCGAGAACTACAAGCAGTGCATCCGCAATCTGTCCAAGTTCGGTGTCAAGGTCATCTGCTACAACTTCATGCCGGTGTTCGACTGGACCCGTACCGATCTGTTCCACCCCGTGGGCGACGGCTCCACTGCACTGTTCTATGAGAAGGACAAGATCAAGGGCGATTACAAGGCTATGGCTGAGTACATCATGTCCTTCACTGAGAAGTATAACATGACCTTCCCCGGCTGGGAGCCGGAGCGCATGGCAAAGCTGGACGAGCTGTTCAAGGCTTACGCCCCTGTCACCAAGGAAAAGCTGTGGGAAAACCTGAAGTACTTCCTGGAAGCACTGATGCCCACCTGCCATGAGTGCGGCATCAAAATGGCTATCCATCAGGATGATCCCCCTTGGGATATCTTCGGCCTGCCCCGTCTGCTGGTGGATGCCCAGAGCATCGACCGCTTCCTGAGCATGGTGGATGATCCGTACAACTGCCTGACCCTGTGCACCGGCAGCCTGAACGCAAACCCCAACAACAACTGTGCCGAGATCGTGCGCAAGCACTGCGACCGCATTGCCTTTGGTCACATCCGCAACATCCACCACTTCCCCAACGGCGACTTCTCCGAGGCTGCTCACCGCGACTGCTGCGGCGAGACCGGCATCATCGAGGTGCTGCGTGCTTACCATGACTGCGGCTTTGAGGGCTACATCCGTCCCGACCACGGCCGTCAGCTGTGGGAGGAAGGCCCCGGCAACTGCCGCCCCGGTTACGGCAAGTATGACCGTGCTCTGGGCGTTCAGTACATGCTGGGTGTCTGGGATCTGCTGGATCGTCTGGATGAAGAGAAAAAGAAGGGCTGATAAATATGAAGCTGTCTGAGATCAAAAACGGCAATCTGTCCGCCGAGTGGGCAGAGAAGGGCTATGAGCTGCCCAAATTCGATATCGAGGCTGTCAAGGCCAAGACCCACGCCGAACCCACCTGGGTGCACTTCGGCGCAGGCAATATCTTCCGTGCATTCCCGGCTGCCATCCTGAACGATGCGCTGAACACCGGCAAGTATGACCGCGGTGTCATCGTGGCCGAGAGCTTTGACTACGAGATCATCGACAAGGCTTATCGTCCCTACGACAATATGAGCCTGCTGGTCTGCCTGAAGTCCACAGGCGAGATCGAGAAGAAGGTGGTGGCTTCCGTTACCGAGAGCCTGAAGGCTGACTACTCCTTCGGCGAGGACTGGGCACGTCTGGTGGAGATCTTCCAGAACCCCAGCCTGCAGATGATCTCCTTCACCATCACTGAGAAGGGCTACGGCGTTGCTCCTGCTGATCTGGAGCGCGGCCTGACCCCCGTGCTGGCCATGGGCAAGGTCACTGCTCTGCTGTACGAGCGCTTCAAGGCCGGCAAGCTGCCCCTGACCGTCCAGAGCATGGATAACTGCTCCCACAACGGCGATAAGGTCAAGAACGCTGTCCACGCCTATGCTGCCAAGTGGGTGGAGCAGGGTCTGGTGCCCGCCGAGTTCCTGGCCTATGTGCAGGACGAGACCAAGATCACCTTCCCGTGGAGCATGATCGACAAGATCACCCCGCGCCCGGATGCCAAGGTCCAGCAGATGCTGGCCGACGACGGCTTTGAGGACAACTACACCATCGTCACCGAGAAGCACACCTTTACCGCTCCCTTCGTCAACGCCGAAGAGACCCAGTACCTGTGCATCGAGGATCACTACACCAATGGCCGTCCTCCGCTGGAGCTGGGCGGTGTGCTGTACTGCGACCGCGAGACCGTGGACAAGATCGAGAAGATGAAGGTCTGCACCTGCCTCAACCCCCTGCACACTGCCATGTCCATCTACGGCTGCATGCTGGGCTACACCCTCATCTCCGCTGAGATGGCTGATGAGGACCTGCGCAGCTTCATCCAGAAGATCGGCTATATCGAGGCGATGCCCGTTGTCGTTGACCCCGGCGTTCTGAACCCCTACGAGTTCATCGGCGCTGTCATCAACCGCCGTCTGCCCAACCCCTTCATGCCCGATGCTCCCCAGCGTATCGCTACCGATACCTCCCAGAAGCTGGCCATCCGCTTTGGTGAGACCATCAAGGCCTACGAGGCACGCGGTCTGGACAAGAGCAACCTGATCCTGATCCCGCTGGTGCTGGCAGGCTACGCCCGCTACCTGAAGGGCATCGATGACAACGGTCAGGCCTTTGAGCCTTCCGCCGATCCGCTGCTGGCTGAGCTGCAGGCCATTGTGGCTCCGCTGGAGGTCAAGGAAGGCGAGCAGGACTTCAGCTGCCTGAAGAAGCTGTACAGCCGTGTTGACGTGTTCGGCGTGGATCTGTATGCCGTTGGTCTGGGCGAGAAGATCGAGGCAATGGCCAAGGAGCTGTTTGCAGGCCCCGGCGCTGTGCGCAAGACCCTGCACAAGTATACGCTTGCCCGCTGATCGGCTGACGCAATAACATAAGCTATCTTCGCACCCGCGCTGCGCTTTGCTTTGCCGCAGCGTGGGTCTTTATAAAAGAAAAGAACTGCTGAACGAAATGTCAGCAGTTCTTTTTTGCGTGTGCATATTTTTTGGGCTTAACCTTTTCTGCAGTCGTGCAGCTTTTCTTTGGGCAGGATGCCGGTCAAAAACTTCCACACCACTTCCATGCGGTCGTTCAGTAAGTAAGCTTTCTCTTTTTCTACGTAGAGGTACACCGCATTGTCCGTGCGGTAGGCGCAGTAAAAGCTGTCCCATGCGTGGCGGCTGGTGGGTTCGGGCTTGTCCTGCTGGCCGTACATCCACACAGCAATGCCGGTGTCGGCCAGCTCCACACGGTAGAAGGCACGCGGCAGGTGCATCTGTTTGATCTGCCGGGAAACGCTGCGGAAGAACGAGTAAAAGTAGCTCACCGGCAGGCCGATGCCCACAATGGCAAGCACAGCAGCCAGCAGCCCGGCACCCGGGCGCTTGCCCAGCTGCGAAAGGCAGACGGCGGCAAAAGCCAGCATGATGGCGGCAAAAACAGCGGGACGCAGCCATGCTTTGCGGTGATGGAATGCATCGAACACGGCAAAATCGCGGAAGCCCTGCTCACCCATGGTGGTGGAAACGGAGATGGTCTGGGACATAAAGTCGCCTCCTTTGTATTTACAGGCATCGTACCACAATTGCGCGGTTTAGGCAAGAGAAAAACATGCAAACCTTGCCAATCCGGCCCAAAGCGTGGTACAATAAATCGTTACCAAACGAAAGGAGGCGGCAGGCTTTGCAGCACCGCAAGCGGCAGATCACCCTCAAGCAGCGCATGGGCTTGTGTCTGGCAGCATTTTTTGCGGCCTTTGCCATGCAGCTCACGCTCAATGGCTACCAGTCCAGAGCAGTGCAGGCAGTACAGGACGCGCAGATGGGCTGCTTCAACGCCATCAGCCGCTTTCAGGGCGGTGTGGAAAGCTCTATTTCCGTGCTGGAGAACTACCGCTGGGAGAACAGCGAGCCGGAGGAGATCATTGACCGGCTGCAGTCGGCATCTTCCACCTGCAACGCATGGCTCTGGCGCATCGGTACCAGCCTGAACAGTCTGGAAAGCGTCAGCGATGAGCAGCGGGTGCTCTACAGCGCAGTGGATACGGTCTATCAGACCTACACCGGCCTGCTGGATGAGCTGGAAAACGACCTGCTCAGCGGCAACGATGCCGCAGCTTCCCAGCTGTATTATGCAAAGGTGGTGCCCTGCGGCGATTACCTGAGCCAGTACACCCTGCAATTGCTGGAAACCGCCATTCAGGATTCCCAGACCACCTACACCACCATCTCGGCCCTGAACGAGCGCATCACCATGCTGCAGACGGTGGTGGTGGCGCTGTGCGTGGCGCTGGGCTGCGTTACCGGTTTGATGGTCATGCGTCTGCTCACGCCGGTGCAGCAGATGATCGCTGCCTCCCGCGCCATTGGCAAAAGTGAGTTCGACACCCCGGACATCCCGCTGCCCAAGCAGCCGGAGATCGCTCAGCTGGCCGAGTCCTTCAACATCATGAAGCACTCCATGGCCCAGCAGGTGACCACCCTGCAGGAGAAAAACGAGATCGAGCGGGAGCTGCACCGCCAGAAGACCGAAGCACTGGAGCTGCAGAACCGCATGGAGCGCAGCCGGCTGCAGCAGCTGCGCAGCCAGATCGACCCGCACTTTCTGTTCAACACCCTGAATGTGATCCAGCAGACCGCCGGCACCGAGACGGCCTACCGTACGCAGGCGCTCATCATGGCGCTTTCGCACCTGCTGCGCTACAGCCTGATGAGCAACGATGAACAGGTGCCGCTCTCCCGTGAGGTGCGCATCGTGGATGAATATTACTCCATCTACCATGTCCGCTTTGGTGAGCGGGTGCGTATGGAGTGGCGCATTTCCGATTCGCTGGATCTTACCGAGACCATGGTGCCGTCCTTTATTTTACAGCCCATCGTGGAAAATGCCTTCAAGCACGGCATCTGCCCCAAAGAGGAGGGCGGTGTGGTGCGCATCCGGGTCAACCCGCTGCGGGAGAAGGGACTGCTGTGCATCCGCGTGGTGGATAACGGCGTGGGCATCCAGCTGGATCAATTACGACAGCTGCGCGGGGCGCTCAGCCAGCCCGGTGAGCGCTGGGAGCATATCGGCATTTATAATGTTGCGGCCCGCCTGCGTCTGCTGGACCGGAACAGCCGCTTTGTGATACGGTCCCATCCGGGACGCGGTACGGCGGTGGTGCTGTATCTGCCATTGGTGGAGAATGAGGAGGAGTTTGAGGAATGATTCGTCTGTTGATCGCGGATGATGAAGCACTGGAACGGGAAACGCTGGCGGACATCGTGGCCCGCCGCTTTGAGCACGAAGTGACCATCGAGACTGCCGAGAACGGCCGCAAGGCAGCGGATACGGCGGTGCTGTGGGGCGCAGACCTGATCCTGATGGACATTGAGATGCCCGGTATGAACGGTCTGGATGCAGCCCGCGCCGTGCTGGAACAGCGCCCGGAGTGCAAGGTGATCTTTGTTACGGCCTACAGTCTGTTCCAGTACGCCCACGAGGCCATGCATCTGGGTGCCTGCGATTATCTGCTCAAGCCGGTGAACCCGGACGAAGTGGAAGCTTCCATCCGCAAGGCCATCCGTCAGATCGAGGCGGGCCGCCGCCTTGCAGAGCTGGCTCCGGTGGAACCGGAGCCGGAAGCTGATCCGGAGAGCGAAGCCGCCGAAGCAGGGGAGAACGACCGCAATGCACTGGTCATGGCCCATGTGCGCAAGTATATGGAGGATAACTATATGTTCGACCTCTCGCTGGACAGTGTGAGCGAGATCCTGCATATCAGCCCGGCGTATCTCTCGGCACAGTTCAAGAAGTATCAGAAGATGAACTTTCTGGACTGCCTGACCGAGCTGCGTATCAACGCTGCCAAGGAGCTGCTCACCGACCCGTTCCGTTCGGCAGCAGAGGTAGCTTCCATGGTGGGCTACGAGGATTCCAGCTATTTTGCCCGCACCTTTAAAAAACGCACCGGCATGACCCCCACCCAGTACCGCAGGGAAGCGGCCAAGGCTGCACGGGAGGCCCGCCTGTGACCCGCCGCCAGATGCTCACCGCCCTGTTTGGCGCAGCCGTGCTGGCACTGCCGGTGGCGGGCTGCGGCCATCAGCCGGTGCAGGAACAACAGGGGGCGGAACTGATCCTGCGCTATGCGGAGAACCAGCCGAAGGATTATCCTACTACGCAGGCGGCGCTGGCCTTTGCGGATCTTGTGGCCCAGCGCACCGATGGCCGCGTGAAAGTGCTGGTGTACAGCGGGGGAGAGCTGGGCGCGGAGCAGAGCGTGATCCAGCAGATGCAGTTCGGCGGCATTGACTTCTCCCGCGTGTCCCTCAGCCAGCTGGCAGAGTACGAGCCGGCGCTGAGCGTATTGCAGCTGCCGTATCTTTATACCGACGCTGACCAGATGTGGCGGGTGCTGGATGGGACCATCGGCGACGAGTTCCTCTCCACGCTGGAGTCGCTGGAGCTGACCGGCCTTTCCTGGTTCGATGCCGGTGTGCGCAGCATCTACACCCGGCAGAAGGTGACAGGTCTTGCAGATCTGCAGGGCCTGACCATCCGCGTGCAGGAATCGGACATGATGAGCGAAATGATCACCGACCTCGGCGCAAAGCCGGTAAAGGTAGTGTACAGCAAGGTGTATGCCGCCCTGCACAACGGTGAGATCGATGGCGCAGAGAACAACTGGCCCAGCTACGAAGCCATGGGTCACTACGAGGTGGCACCTTACTTTTTAAAGGATGAGCATACCCGCGTGCCGGAGGTGCAGCTTGCAAGCCCTGCTGTGATGGAAAAGCTGGCCGCACTGGACGAGCGCTACCCGGAGATCATTCGCCTGTGTGCCCGGGAGAGCGCCAAGGTGGAGCGCAGGCTCTGGGCGCAGCAGGAGGCGGAATCGGAAAGTGATCTGCGTGCAGCAGGCATTGAGGTGACAGAGCTGGACGAAGAAGAAAAGGCAAGGTTCCGTGCTGCTGTGCAGCCGATGTATGATCGGTTTGCCCAGCAGGGCGAATTGATCGCCCGCATCCGGCAGGCATAAGCCCCACAGCAAAGCCCGGAAAAGATGGGCAAAGAAATCAGGAAAACAGAAAAAAGAACCGGCAAAGCGCTGTGTGCTCTGAACCCCAAAGGGAAGGGCATCCAGCGCTTTACTTCTATCTGGAATACAGAAATGTATCCATCTGCTAGGCGAAGGTGCACAAACAAAAAGCAAAGCACTTGGCATTTTTCACAAAAGAAATTCTGACATTTTTTCAAAAAACAGGACATTTTTTGAAAGCCCTTGTTTCGTTTAAAAAAATTTGCTAAAGTGTGTACAGTAAATGAACGGCATGCGGGTCCTGTGCAGACCGTGCTGTTCGGGAGATTTAAGGAGGACGATTTATTATGAAAAAGATCACTCGTCGCAGCTTTCTGGCAGCAGCCGGTGTTTCCGCCGCTGCTCTGGCTCTGACCGCATGTGGTGGCTCCAGCAATTCTGCTGCTGCTTCCACCTCTACCGCAGCTTCTTCCACCGCAGCTTCTGCTGCTGGTGATGCTACTGCTGCTGCAAACGATCCCAAGGTGACTCTGGTCTACGCCGAGGTCAACCCGCTGGATACCATCGTTGGCCAGACCGCTACCCACTTCAAGGAGAAGGTCGAGGAGCTGACCGGCGGCTCCGTCGTCGTCGATGTGC
>OOCS01000908.1_pt1 | contig 15385 bp, 16 predicted proteins | sample 1671411 | NCBI WGS metagenome assembly OOCS01 (sample SAMN06348154, study PRJEB24527) | human gut metagenome | biome: human gut; feature: ankylosing spondylitis patient; material: feces | host: Homo sapiens | place: China | collected 2015-10 | reverse complement strand
TATTATCAATATTAAATATGTTACAATAAAATATAAAAGAATTTTTAATAAGACAAAAATTTAATAATATAAAAACGGGAGAAATATATGAATTTACCTGAACAATATCTTGAAAATATGAAAGAACTTCTGGGCACGGATTTTGATGCATATATAGAAAGTTTCAATGACAGCCGTCTTTACGGACTGCGAGTAAATACAATGAAAATATCAGTCGAGGATTTTCTTAAAATAAGTCCGTTTAAACTGACTCCGATTCCGTGGATTGAAAATGGATTTTATTACAGTGAGGATGATAAGCCTGCGAAACATCCGTATTATTTTGCAGGACTTTATTATATCCAGGAACCGAGTGCGATGACACCTGCCAATGTTCTTCCTGTCGAGGAGGGCGATATAGTATTTGACATGTGTGCGGCACCCGGCGGCAAGTCTACTGAACTTGGAGCAAAGCTTAACGGAAGCGGACTCTTAGTGACTAATGATATAAGCAATTCAAGAGCAAAGGCACTTCTTAAAAATGTTGAGGTGTTTGGTATTCCTAACGTATATGTTGTAAGTGAAGACCCGAAAAATATACAGCCTGGGTTTAATGAATTTTTTGATAAAATTCTTATAGATGCACCATGTTCCGGTGAGGGAATGTTCAGAAAAGACAATAAGCTTATAAAGAGCTGGGAAAAAACTGGTCCGGAATTCTATGCAAAGATACAGCGTGATATAATTCTTACAGGAGCAGATATGTTAAAGCCGGGTGGCAAGATGCTTTATTCAACATGTACATTTTCAAAACTTGAAGATGAAGAAACGGTTCGTCACCTTCTTATCAACAGACCTGATATGCACCTTATAGACATAAAGCATTATGATGGATTTTCAAGTGGCTTTACATATGATGACGAGCTTAAAAATATGCATCTTGAGAAAACTGTAAGGATTTTTCCACATAAAATGGAGGGAGAAGGACATTTTGTTGCATTGTTTGAAAAGAAAAGTGACGGCGAAACTCCATTTAAGGGTCATGGCATAATACATAAGCAGAAAAATACGAAGTTAGCCACGGAACTTGAAGATTTTCTTGGAAAATTAAATAAAGACACTGTCAATTTTGATATAGAAAATGCAAAAGATAATATTATGATAAAGGATAATTATGTTTATCTTTGCTCTCCTTATATGCCTGGCCAGAAAGGTATGAGAATTATGAGAACAGGACTTTTGCTGGGAGAATTAAAAAAGAACCGCTTTGAGCCAAGCCAGGCACTTGCAATGGTTTTAAAAATGTCAGATTATCCTGATGTTATAAATCTTCCTGCATCAGATGAGCGTGTAATCAAATATCTAAAAGGTGAAACACTTGATCTGCCGGAATTTGACGGAAAAACAGGAGACGGATGGAATCTTTTCTGCGTTGACAGATATCCTCTCGGCTGGGGAAAGTTCAAAAATGGTTCATTAAAAAATAAGTACCTTGCAGGATGGAGATGGCAATGAGTTTGATAAGGCTTGATAAATATCTTGCGGACATGAAAGCCGGAACAAGAAGTGAAGTCAAAGAATATATACGAAAAGGCCGTGTGCAGGTAGATGAAATAACTGTAAAAAAGCCTGAACAGAAAGTAGATATAATGACACAGAAAGTATTTCTGGATGGCAGAATGATAAGCTATGTAACAATGGAATATTATATGCTTAATAAGCCGTCTGGTGTGCTAACAGCTACAATGGACAAAAATGCGAAGACTGTGCTTGATCTGATGGATGTGAAAAGAAAAGATCTTTTTCCGGTCGGACGACTTGATAAAGATACAGAAGGTCTTTTGCTTATAACCAATGATGGAGAGCTTGCACATAATCTGCTTGCACCAAAAAAGCATGTTGATAAGACATATTATGCCAAGGCAGCAGGACGCATAAGGGAAGAGGCTATAAAGCTGTTTGCGGACGGACTGCATGTTGATGATGAATTTACGGCACTTCCGGCGAAACTTGAACTTAATGGATATAATGATAAAGATAATTACACAGATGTAATAATAACAATCCATGAAGGAAAGTTTCACCAGATAAAAAGAATGTTTGAAGCTGTAGGAAGTGAAGTTTTATATCTTAAAAGATTAAGAATGGGAAGCCTTGTGCTTGACGAAACGTTAAAACCGGGAGAATACAGAACTTTGACACAAAAAGAGATAGATGAATTATATAACTGTAACTGAAAAAACAGATGAATACATTCATTGAAAGTTACGGAATGGAGAATTAATATGATTAAGGATTTTCTGCCGGTAAGCCGGTCAGATATGGAAAAAAGAGGCTGGGAACAGTGCGATTTTGTATATATAACAGGTGATGCATATGTGGACCACTCATCATTTGGACATGCAATAATAAGCAGGGTTTTAGAATCTTTTGGATACAAAGTTGGTATAATACCACAGCCGGACTGGAAAGATAAAGACAGCATAACATTGCTTGGAAAACCGCGTCTCGGATTTCTTGTCACAGCCGGAAATATGGATTCAATGGTAAACCACTATACTGTTAATAAAAAAAGACGCCACACAGATGCATATTCACCGGGGGGCAAAATGGGAATGCGTCCTGATTATGCAACAATAGTTTACTGTAATCTCATAAAACAGACTTATAAAGATGTTCCGATTATAATAGGCGGAATAGAGAGTTCGCTCAGAAGACTTGCACATTATGATTACTGGTCAGATAAAGTAAAACATTCAATACTTATAGATTCCGGTGCGGATTTACTATTATATGGAATGGGCGAAAAATCTGTTGTTGAAGTGGCAGATGCACTTGACAGCGGCATGGACGTATCAGACATAACATATGTCAAAGGCACTGTATATAAAGCAAAAGATACTGACAGTCTGTATGATTATATTGAACTGCCGGATTATGATGAGGTTTCATCAGATAAGATTTCATATGCAAAAAGCTTTAAAATCCAGCATGAAAATACAGACGCATTTACAGCAAAAACACTTGTTGAGAAATACAAAAATAAATGCTTCGTAGTACAGAATCCACCGGCAGAACCGCTTACAACCATGGAGATGGATGATGTATATGCTCTTCCTTACATGCGCAATTATCATCCTATGTATGAAAAACAGGGCGGAATTCCGGCATTATCAGAAATAAAGTTCAGTATAACAAGCAACAGGGGATGTTTTGGCGGATGCTCATTTTGTGCATTGACATTTCATCAGGGACGAATAGTGCAGACAAGAAGCCACGAATCAATTATAAACGAGGCTGTGTGCATGACAAAGGATAAAGATTTTAAAGGATATATCCATGACGTCGGAGGACCGACTGCTAATTTCCGTCACCCTTCATGCCAGAAACAGCTGACAAAAGGTGTATGCACAAACAGGCAGTGTCTTTATCCGTCACCTTGTAAAAATCTTACGGTTGACCACAAGGATTACATAAGCCTGTTAAGAAAGCTAAGAGCCGTTCCTGGAGTAAAGAAAGTATTTATCCGCTCGGGAATACGTTTTGATTACTGCATGGCAGATTCTGACGATACTTTTTTATCAGAACTCTGTAATTATCACATAAGCGGACAGCTGCGTGTGGCACCTGAACATATAAGTGAAAATGTATTAAAATATATGGGAAAACCGGCAAACACAGTTTATCAGGCATTTATAAAACGTTATCAGAGAATTAATGCAAAGACAGGAAAAGAACAGTTTGTCGTTCCGTATCTTATGTCATCACATCCGGGTTCAACTATGAAAGAAGCTATTGAACTTGCTGAATACATAAGAGACTTGGGATACATGCCGCAGCAGGTACAGGATTTTTACCCCACACCATCGACATTGTCAACATGCATGTATTATACAGGTGTTGACCCAAGAACGATGGAGCCTGTATACACACCTGTGTCATATCACGAAAAAGCCATGCAGCGTGCGTTGATACAATATAAAAATCCTGAAAATTATGACCTTGTAAAAGAGGCTCTCATAAAAAATAACAGAACAGATTTAATTGGATTTGACAAAAATTGCCTTATCCCGCCAAGACTTCTTAAAAATGAAAAGCATGGCGAATCAAATAAAAGAAAGTCTGCTGATGTTAAAAATACAAGAAATATAAATAACGCAAAAAAGACGAAAAGTACAAAAAATGCTAAATTTGTAAAAGACGAAAAGAAGGAGAATGGATTACATGGCAGGAAAAGAAAAAGGTGAATTTGGTTATCTTAATTACCGTAAAAAATTAAATCTCATAAAAATGATAGTTTCATTTGCTGTTGTGGCAGCAGTTCTTATTATTGGTTTTATTGTATACAAAACAAGAGCAAATATATTTACAGTTGCAGCGATTGTGCTTGTTCTTCCGGCAGCAAAAATGGCAGTTGCATATTTTGTTGTTCTGCCTCACAAACCGGCTGATAATGAATTAAAAGAAAAAGTAGAATCAAAGTCTGGAAGTCTTGGCGTATATTACGATTTGATATTTTCAAACAGCAAAAAACCTATAGGAACTCAGGCAGTAGTAGTTTCTGATGCAGCTGTAATTGCACTTACAAATGAAAACAATGCTGATAAAAAGCTTTTTGAGACAAGTCTTAAAGATTTTATGGCAAACGATTCAAGAAATGTCAATGTGACGCTTTATAATGACGAAAAATCGTTTTTATCAAGAGTATCAACACTTGCATTATCAAAAGATGACAGTACCCCAAATATGAATATAGAAAAGAATGCACATTCTTTGTTGTCAATGTGTATTTAGAATAAAACGGAGATTGTATGAAAGAATTTATTATTTCACATCAGGAGGAAGGACAGCGTTTTGACAAGTATCTGGTAAAATGTCTGCCTAAAGCACAGAAAAGTTTTCTGTACAAAATGTTAAGAAAAAAGAATATTGTACTTAATGGAAAAAAGGCTGATGGAAATGAAAAAATAAAAGCCGGCGACAGCGTAAAAATATTTTTTTCAGATGAGACATTTGAAAAATTTTCAGATGAAAAAACAAGCGTTAAAATTGCAGCTGTGTCTGATGAAGTAAAACTTGATGTGCTTTATGAAGATGATAAATTTCTTATTGTAAATAAGCCATCGGGAATGTTATCACAAAAAGCAGAAAAAAATGATATTTCGCTTGTCGAATATGTCAATGATTATCTTTCTGCGAAAGAAGGACATAAAGAGAGTACATTTAAGGCCGGTATATGCAACAGACTTGACAGAAATACAAGCGGAATAGTTGTTGCTGGAAAGTCTGTTGTGGGACTTCAGGAAATGTCAGCGGCATTTCATGACAGAACGATAAAAAAATATTATATATGTATTGTAAAGGGCAGAGTGTCAAAGAGAGTTCATATTAAAGGATGGCTTAGAAAAGATGCGGACGTCAATAAAGTTAATGTTGTAAAAAATATACCACAGGGTGCTGGCATGGATGATTATACAGCAATTGAAACTGAATATTTTCCTGTGTGTATATCTGATGAAGTGTCGCTTGTCAAAGTGCATCTTATAACGGGAAAGACGCATCAGATAAGGGCACATCTTGCATATGAGAAACATCCGCTTGCGGGAGATGCAAAGTATGGAGACAAAACTTTTAACAGATATTTCAAAGAAAAATATGGCATAAAAAACCAGATGCTGCATGCTTATGAGCTTGCTATACCAAAAGCTATAAGCAGCAATATGAATATTGATAATGCAGCTGATAAAGATAATGCATACATTAATGATACAGGAGAGATGTGTATCCGTACAAATGTACCGGATGGGTTCATTAAAGTTTTAAAAGGAGAAAATCTATGGCAACATGGAACTCAAGAGGACTTAGAGGCTCTACATTAGAAGATTTTATCAATCTCGCAAATGAAAAATATCAGCAGAGCAATCTGGCACTGATACAGAAAATCCCTACGCCTATAAAACCTATTAAAATAGACAAAGACACAAGACATATAACGCTTGCCTATTTTGATATGAAAAGTACGGTTGACTATATAGGTGTTGTTCAGGGAATACCGGTATGTTTTGATGCGAAAGAGACGGCGGTTGATATATTTCCGCTGCAGAATATACATGAACATCAGGTGAATTTTATGTCTGATTTTGAAAAACAGCAGGGTATTTCGTTTATAATTTTGTATTTTTCTTCCAGAGATGAGTTTTATTATGTACCTTTCTGTGATATAATTAACTTTTGGAACAGAGGCAAAAATGGCGGTAGAAAGAGCTTTACATATGATGAAATAGATAAGAGTTACCGCATACATGCATCGAAAGGCGTTCCGGTTCATTATCTTGATGCTTTGCAAAAAGATATTATGTCCAGAGACTGATTGATTTTATGAGGAGATTTTATGGAAAAAAATATTATAGAAAAATATGAACTGATAGATGGTCATGCAATTATAGATATGAATTATAATATTATCACGGCAAATGAAGAAATGTACCGTTTTATCGGAATATCTACAATGACATCAATTCTAGAATCAATTCATCAGGTTGACCTTGATGATTTCATGGATGTTGCACATCATTTAAGACAGGATCAGGAAGCTGATATGGTTATCAGAATGAGACGTTCAGATAATTCATACCGCTGGATTCTTCTTCACATTGCACATTTTCAGTTTGTGTCAACGGACAATTCGTTTGAATATTTTGAATTGTCTGCATCGGATATACTTGCATTGAAAAAACAGAATGCAACACTTCAAAATAATATGCAGAGTTTCAGGCATCTTCTTGCAATGGAAAATGAACTGTTCTTTATTTATGATTATAAAACCCATAACTTTAAGATAAATAATTTCATTGACAATGAAATACATAACATAATTGATATGGATATATCTGAACTTACATCAAAGATGGAAGATGAGCATCTTATTTCAGATGATACAATTGATGAGTATAATGCATTTGTTGCTGATATGAAAAAAGGCACGGTTTCATATACTCACAGATTTAAGACTAATATGCTTACAAAGAAAGCTGAGTATGACCTGATAGAATTAAAGGTCACAACTATTTATAGTGAAAATAAGCCGGCCAAAGCTGTTGCCAGTATACGCAATCTTACTAATTCACAGGGCTACCAGAGCGTTACAACTTACAATTTTGAAAAAGCAGGAAGTTATTTTACGTCGGCTGATATTGAGCAGTTCTGCAATAATAATATACGATATAATCCGGCATGTGAATTCTCGCTTATGCTTCTAGAGATAGATGACCTTGACGTAATGACGGCAGAGGCAGGAAAAGAATATGCGGACAGTATTCTTTATACAGCATTACAGACTGCAAAGCAGATGATTTCATACAGAGGAATAGTATGTGAGATTGAACATAATCTGATATGCATTGCAATTCGTGATATTAATTCAGAAGTAAACTTACGTTCATTTCTTGAGTCACTTAGAAATCAGATTGCATGGAATGTGCTTCTGATGAACGGAAAGAAAAATCTTACTTTTTCTATTGGAATTGCAAGATATCCGCAAAATGGCATAACGATGGAACTTGTAAAGAAAAAACTTTATCGTGCATTTGATATCGCACATGAGAGAGGACACAATCATTATATTATTTATCGTGAACATTTACACGGTGAAATAAGTTGACATTAAGATTGTTATCCTGTATAATCTGAACAGTTTTGCGAATTATCACGTTACCACGATAAAGTGGCAGACGCAGGAATGGAGATTTTATATGAAGAGAGATTTATTACATACACCTGAGGGCGTACGGGATATTTATAATGGTGAATGTGCCAGAAAGTCGGTGATTCAGGAAAGACTGCACGATGTCTGCCTTAAATATGGTTACAATGACATTCAGACACCAACAATAGAATTTTTTGATGTTTTTAGCAAAGAGCGAGGCAGTGTGCCATCTAATGAAATGTTCAAACTCTTTGACAGATATGGCAATACACTCGTTCTAAGACCTGATATGACACCTTCAATAGTAAGAACGGCAGCAAAGTATTATGCAGATAACCTCCTGCCGGTCAAACTGTGTTATGCAGGCAATACATTTATTAATGTGAGCAAGTATTATCAGGGCAAATTAAAGGAAAATACAATGGTAGGTGCAGAGCTTATCGGTGATTCTTCAATTGATGCTGATTTTGAGATAATTTCAATGGTTATAGACTGTATGAAAAATGCAGGTCTTACTGAATTTCAGGTTGAGATTGGTAATGTGTCTTATTTTAAGGGATTGCTCGATGAAGCGGGAATCAGCGGTGATGATGAGGAAAATCTCGTATCACTTATACAGGAAAAGAATTTTCTTGGCGTTGAAGAACTTCTTGAATCATTAAATATCGATAAACATATAGCTGATGTTTTACTTGCACTTCCACAGTTATTTGGCTCTGTTGAGGTCCTTGAGAAAGCAAAAGCACTCACTGATAATAAGGAGTGTCTCGCAGCAATTGACAGATTGTATGCATTATACAATCTTTGCCGGATTACAGGTGCGGATAAATATGTTTCGTTTGATCTTGGTGAACTTAGTAATCATGCATATTATACAGGAATTGTATTTCATGCATATACATTTGGGACAGGCGAGCCTGTAATCGGCGGCGGTCGTTATGATAAGCTTGTCGGACAGTTCGGACGTGAAAAGGCAGCCATAGGTTTTTCTATAACACTCGACAGTCTCATGGCTGCAATAACAAGACAGAATATAGATATTCCTGTTGATATTAATGGAACACTTCTTGTATACAACTCTCAAAATCTTTCACAGGCGGTATCGGTGGCAGATTCATTAAGAAAGAAAGGCATACGTGTATGCATGACATCATGTAATTCTGAAAAGACTAAAGAGCAGTATGTTGAATATGCGGCTGACTCACAGCTTGCCAATGCAGTATTTCTTCCGGACTGTACAAATGCAGATGTTTCATCTGCAGAATTTCTGGGTCTTACAGTACAGACTACTGATGTAAAAGATAACTGCACAAAAAATATTACTGTAGAACAGCTGCTTGGAGGTAAGTATTAATGAGATATATTACAATTGCACTTTCAAAGGGTCGTCTTGCTAAGAAAGCGTTAGAGATATTTGAACATATTGGCATTACATGTGATGAAATGAAAGACGAAAATACAAGGAAACTTATATTCACCAATGAAGAACTTGGATTAAAGTTTTTCCTTGCAAAACCGTCAGATGTACCTACATATGTTGAATATGGTGCGGCAGATATAGGAATTGTCGGAAAAGATACGCTTCTTGAAGAAGGCCGTACGCTTTATGAAGTATATGATTTAAAGGTGGGCAACTGTAAAATGTGTGTATGCGGTCCATCATCTGCGAAAGAAAAATTGCAGCACCATGAGCTTATACGTGTTGCTTCAAAATATCCTAACATTGCAAAAGATTATTTTTACAATAAAAAGCATCAGACAGTTGAGATTATCAAGCTTAACGGCTCTGTTGAACTTGCACCGATTGTCGGTCTTGCAGAAGTTATCGTTGATATCGTTGAGACAGGTGCGACGCTTCGTGAAAACGGACTTGAGGTTCTTGAGGAAATATGTCCGCTCTCAGCAAGAGTTGTTGTTAATCAGGTAAGCATGAAAATGGAAAATGAAAGAATTAACAAGATTCTTTCAGATTTGCGTAAATATATGGAAAATTGTTAATGAGCAGACAACTGCGGAATGGAGAAAATAATATGAGAATTGTTAAACTGACTAAGGAAAGTAAATCAAACATACTTGAAAATCTTTTAAAGAGAAGTCCTAACAGCTATGGAAAGTTTGAAAGTGCCGTTGCGGATATACTTGCAAATGTAAAATCAAGAGGCGATGATGCTTTATTTGAATATACAAGAAATTTTGATAAGGCAGATATTAATCCTTCAAATATTGTTGTGACGCAGGAAGAGATTGATGAGGCATATTCACTTGTAGATGACAAGCTTCTTGATGTTATAAGAAAAGCACTTGTAAATATCCGTGATTATCATGAAAAACAGAAACAGTACAGCTGGTTTGATTCTAAGCCGGATGGAACAATTCTCGGACAGAAAGTTACAGCATTATCAAGAGTAGGTGTATATGTGCCTGGCGGAAAGGCAGCATATCCTTCGTCAGTTCTTATGAATGTAATGCCGGCAAAGGTTGCAGGAGTTGAACAGATTGTTATGTGTACTCCTCCTGATAAAGAAGGCAAAGTATATCCGACAACACTTGTTGCTGCAAAAGAAGCCGGTGTCGATGTGATTTACAAAGTCGGCGGTGCACAGGCCATAGCAGCTATGGCATACGGCACAGCATCGGTTCCTAAGGTTGATAAGATTGTGGGACCTGGTAATATTTATGTTGCACTTGCAAAAAAGGCTGTATTTGGTTATGTAAGCATTGATTCCGTAGCAGGCCCTAGTGAAATTATGGTTATTGCTGATGAGACTGCAAATCCAAGATTTGTTGCAGCTGACCTTCTCTCACAGGCAGAGCATGATGAGATGGCATCTGCAATTCTTGTGACAACAAGTGAAGAACTTGCAAAGAAAGTGTCAGCTCAGATTGATGAATTCTTAAAAGAACTTTCAAGAAGTGAGATTATCAGCAAATCTCTTGAAAATTATGGCTACATTCTTGTTGCCGATTCTATTGATGAGGCAATTGAAGTTGCCAATGATATTGCATCAGAACATCTTGAAATTGTGACAAAAGACCCATTTAATATTATGACAAAGATTAAAAATGCCGGTGCTATTTTCCTTGGTGAATACAGTTCAGAACCACTTGGTGATTATTTTGCAGGTCCTAACCATGTACTTCCAACTAATGGCACAGCAAAATTCTTCTCACCTTTAAGCGTTGACGATTTCATCAAGAAATCAAGTATTATTTCATACTCAAGAGAAGCACTTGAGCTTATACATAACGATATAGAAACATTTGCAAAGGCAGAGCACCTTACAGCACATGCGAACTCAATACATGTACGTTTTGAAGGAGATAAGTAAAATGGCTGAAAAAAATGTTCGTCAGGCTGAAATAAGCCGTAAGACAAATGAGACAGATATAAAGATGAAACTTGTTATTGATGGAACAGGTGAAGCAGATATTGATACAGGAATAGGCTTTTTTGACCATATGCTTAACAGTTTTGCCAGACATGGTCTTTTTGACCTTACGTTAAAAGTAAGGGGTGACCTTGTTGTTGACTGCCATCATACAATTGAGGATGTTGGAATAGTTCTTGGCGAGGCAATAAAAGAAGCTATAGGAGATAAAAAAGCCATAAGACGATATGGGGATATAACACTGCCTATGGACGAGGCACTTATACTTTGTGCAATTGATTTATCAGGCCGTCCTTACCTTGTATTTGACGGGAATTTCACATCTGACAGGGTGGGATATTTTGATACACAGATGGTTAAAGAATTTTTCTATGCTGTATCTTACGGTGCAGGAATGAACCTTCATATACGCCAGATAAGCGGGGAGAATGACCACCATATTATTGAGGGAATGTTTAAGGCGTTTGCAAAAGCCCTCGATGAAGCTACAATGAAAGATTCAAGAATTAAATCAGTGCTTTCCACAAAAGGTACACTTTAAAAAGATTGGAGATTAACATGCGACTTTATCCAGCTATAGATATAAAAGACGGAAAATGTGTCAGATTAAAAAAAGGACTTTTTAACGAAGTTACAGTATATTCTGATAAACCATATGAAATAGCCGAAAGTTTTGAGGCAGACGGTGCTAAATTTATACATACTGTTGACCTTGATGGTGCAAGAGGCGGCCACTCAGTAAATTCAGAGACAATAAAGAAGATTGTTGACAGTGTATCAGTTCCTGTCCAGCTTGGCGGCGGAATAAGAACACTTGAAGATATTGAGACAGTTCTTAATCTTGGTATATATCGTGCAATCATAGGCACAAAAGCCGTTGAGAATCCTGATTTTATCAGACAGGCTATTGAAAATTTCGGTGCAGAACATATTGTTGTCGGAATTGATGCAAAAAATGGAATGGTAGCCGTTGAAGGCTGGGAAAAAGTCAGTGATAAAACAGCTATTTCACTTGCACTTGCAATGAAAGATATAGGTGTGAAAACTATTGTATATACGGATATATCAAAAGATGGCATGTTATCAGGACCAAATATTGAACAGACAAAGCTTCTGTCTGATAAAACCGGTATAGATATTATTGCATCAGGCGGCATGTCATGTATGGATGATCTTCGCAATGTATACAAAGCCGGTATCCATGGTGCAATCATGGGTAAATCATTATATGAGAAAAAAATCATATTAAAGGAGACTTATAATTATGTCTTATAAAAAATTAGTTCCAATAATTTATTTAAAAGATACAAAAGCATATAGCGATGAAGCACTTACTAATCTTATAAGTGATGATGCAGTCAGTGCTGCGGACAGCTTCAGTGCAAACGGTGCAGATGAAATTATTATCATGGATTTATCATATGATGATGCATCACATGATGAAGCAATTGGCATTATCAGACAGATTACAAAGGCACTTGACACACCGGTTATTGCCGGCGGCAATGTAAAGAGGGTTGAAGATGTTAAGAAGTATCTTTATGCAGGAGCAAAGGCAGCTCTTCTCGACGAATCACGCGAGTCAAATATGATTATGATGAAAGAAGTCTGCGACCGTTTTGGCAAAGATAAGATTGCACTTATATACAGAGCATATGATAAAGATGTTATTCAGCTTGCAAAAGATAACGAGATAGCATTTGTTTTTGTAAAAGATGGTGTGTCTTATAAAGAAGCAGTTGCGGATTTTGATGGAATTCCGGCTATAGTTGAGACATCTGTATTGTTTGATGAAATAATTGCATTTGATTTAGTTGCAGGTATTTCTGGCAGTATTATAAGTACAACTGACTATGATTTTATGAAAAAGAAACATGAACTTACAAAAAATGGTATCGTTATGAATACATTTACAAGTTCAATTCCATTTTCAGATTTCAAATTAAATAAAGAGGGGCTTATTCCTGTTATTGTTCAGGATTACAAGACTGATGAAGTTCTTATGCTTGCATATATGAATGAAGAATCATTTAACCTTACAATCGAGACAGGAAGAATGACTTATTTTAGCAGAAGCAGAAATGAAATCTGGGTTAAAGGTCTTACATCAGGTCATTTCCAGTATGTCCGTTCTATTGAGATAGACTGTGATAATGATACGCTTCTTGCAAAAGTAAAGCAGATTGGTGCTGCATGCCATACAGGAAATAAGAGCTGTTTTTACCGTAATCTTGTTTCTACTGAATATGCACAGACAAATCCACTTAAAGTATTTAATAATGTAATGAGCATAATCGAGGACAGAAAACAACATCCAAAAGAAGGCTCATATACTAATTATTTATTCGATAAGGGAATTGATAAAATCCTTAAAAAATGTGGTGAAGAGGCAACAGAAGTTATTATTGCCGCCAAAAATCCTGACCCTGAGGAAATCAAATACGAAATTTCTGATTTCCTTTATCATGTGATGGTTCTTATGGTTTTAAAAGGTGTTACATGGGAAGATATAGTAAAGGAACTTGCTAACAGATAATGAGTGCAAAATATATTATTACACATATTGACGGCAGGATTGTATCTGCTGAGTATGACAATAATATCTGTGTGGGGCTTGATATTTTAAGCCCCACCGGTGTTATGGGAAATATATATGCAGGACGTGTAGAAAATGTCGTCAAAAATATTAATTGTTTGTTGAAATTGAAAAAGGATTAAAATGTTATTTTCCTCTTGAAGCAGACAACAACAGGCACATTTTTTTTAACAATAAAAATAATGACAAATTAAATCAGGGCGATTCGGTGCTTGTCCAGGTAATTAAAGAGGCTGTAAAAACAAAACCTCCGACTGTGACAACAAAGGTTTCACTGACAGGAAAATATGTTGTATTATCATCCGATATAAGAGGAGTCAATATTTCATCAAAAACAAAAAAAGATGAGATGTGCAAAAAGGTGCAGTCACTTTTGCTGGAATCTTTAAATACTGAAAAATTCGGATTTATAGTACGTACAAACTGCAAAGATGTAATTGAATCGGATTTTGAAGATATTTTAAAAGAAGCATATGATATGTCAAAAAAATTTGAAAATATTTTACAGAGGGCAACGTATGAAAAAGCACCTGTGTGTCTTTACAAAGAAAAACCTTTATATGTAAATCATATTCTTGGATTTCCGAATGATTATATTGATGAAATAATAACCGATGATGATAACATATATGATACTATATGTGCGTATCTTCCTGAAAATGAACGCATGAAGGTACGCCTGTACAAAGATGAGATGTTGGAACTTTATAAGCTGTATGACGTTAAAAAGCAGCTTGAACAGGCATCTGCACAAAAAGTATGGCTTAAATGCGGCGGATATATTATAATTGAACAGACCGAAGCACTTACAAGCATTGATGTCAATTCCGGAAAATGTATTTCAAAAAAGAGCGGCGAAACTGCAAAAGAGGATACTGTATACAAAGTAAACAGTGAAGCTGCCGATGAAATTGCAAGACAGATAAAGTTAAGAAATCTGTCAGGAATAATCATAATTGATTTTATTAATATGAAAAGTGAAGATAATACGCAAAAGCTTATGTCCGGTCTCAGGCATTTATTTAAAAATGACAAAGTGACAACTACGCTTATTGATATTACAAAACTCGGTCTTGTGGAAGTGACAAGAAAAAGAGAGGGTGTAACACTTTTACAGGCATTGAAAGATACTTCATTTTAAAGGAGTTGATATAGTTGGATTGTTTATATGTCAGATTTTACAGAAAATGTGAAGCTTTTTTTAAAGAGAAACAAATACGGTTTGATATATTAAAATTTCTATACAAGGTATTGCCGGTGCTTGAAGCGGCGGTTTACTGCGGACTGATTATTTACAGTTTTGTAAAAGAAGATTATCTGATGTTTACAAAATGTATAGTTGTTCCGGCAACAGCATTTGTAGTTGTGTCGATTTTCAGGAAATTAATTGATTCGCCAAGACCATACACAAAGTATGATATTACGCCGCTTATAAATAAGGATAAAATCGGAGAGTCATTTCCGAGCAGACATACATTATCTGCATTTCTTATAACAATGACGGGATTTTATGTATATTTTCCGGTTGGAATTATGCTTACTGTTATGTCATTGATAATTGCAATAACAAGAGTTGTCTCGGGTGTGCATTTTACAAAAGATGTAATTGCCGGGGCTGTAATCGGAATACTTTCTGGAATAATATATTTTGTTTTTTAAGAGGAATTGAATTATGAAAAATATAAAGAATTTAGCTATCCTAGGTTTATTTACAGT